>Ga0209986_10003881_pt1 | contig 12884 bp, 15 predicted proteins | sample BlataG_FD_183168 | JGI IMG/M metagenome (GOLD analysis project Ga0209986, IMG submission 183168) | Deep subsurface microbial communities from Black Sea to uncover new lineages of life (NeLLi) - Black_00105 metaG (SPAdes) (version 2) | ecosystem: Environmental > Aquatic > Marine > Oceanic >...
TTGAGAATATGCTCGGCGTTGAGATAATTGTACCGCCGTATTCGCAGTATGCCGGGGCGGTGGGTATGGCAACGTTGGTGTCGGGGGTATAGTTGTTACAAAAATAAAACCACGAGAGTTCACGAGAAACCTTTTCTTAGAAAGAAAAGCTTTACCAACAACTTTTTTACCTTCGGTAAAAACCTTGACTAAAAATAGTTCCATAGTTTTTCTTTTAGCACAGGTTTTCAGCGAAGCGATTTTTCCGTAAAGACTTTTGCGAAGCAAAAGGTGTTTTTTGTGAAAAAGAAAAAGTGTTGTGTAATCTTGTGGTTACGAAAGGCGCTAAATGAATACTATCTTTTTATTTCTTAAATTGAGCTGTCATATCAAATATTTTTTCGCTCGAAAAGCAACCGAAAAGCTTTTATATTGACAATTTTATTGATTACCTTAAAGAGAAATGGGCGAAGTGGAAGCGAAGGGGGATAGGGTAAAAAGGCAAACAGAAGGGGAATTTAAGAAGTAATGAAAAAAGACAAAAAAACAATAAGGAGGTGCAAAATAAAATGATTGAAAAATATTTTATACCATTTGTATTCTTTTTAGTCGCTGCAATGCTTATTACTCCTGCTAATGCAATAGGAGCATTTATTCCAGTAGGAGACCCTGAAATAATACACACAAGCTTTGTGGATGTTGTTAGTGGAGAAGAAGCTACTTTAGATATAGTAGTAAAAAATAATGCTGAAGTGAGTGCATCTTTTGATATTCTTATTTTAGATCCATGTCCTTGTATTATAGGGAGGGGATATCCTATTAGAGTTACTATTGGAGCTGGTATGGAAGAGACTCTTCCCTTTAAAATAAGATGTGGTACTAACATAGATAAAGTGGGTACTTGTCAAGTGAGAATTCGTGATGTCACCGTTTCAACAAATGAAGATATTGGTTACTTTAATTATAAAGTCAAGAGGGCAAAAGAGTGCGAAGATTACGGTAAATTTTTTCCGACAGGGGATAATTGTATCAAAAAATGTACATCTGAAGGTTACTGGGAAATAGTAAAATGCTGTGATGATAAAGTTGTAACTTGGAAACCTTCTGATGCAACTTATGGGGGTTGGGTTTGTGCTAAGAAGGATGGTACTTTACCAGGATTTGAAAGTATCTTTGTGGTTGTAGGACTAATAATTGCCTTTGTTGTCTTTAAAAGAAGGAGAAAATGATGAAAAAATACCAATACCGTGCATTTTATTTACTTTTAATTTTTGTTGCGATTACTATCCCAGTTTCTGCGACATGTGAACATGGTGCTTGCCCTTGGGGTGTTGCACAATGTACTCATGTAGATGGATGTTTTCAAGAAAATAGTAAGTTCTATTTACGACAAGCATATTGTGATGATAATAACTGCTGCCAATACACCGAGCGGGAAGTTAAGTGTTGCAATGACTATTGCGATAGAATGTCCACACCCAGCAAAACTTATTACTGCGATTACGACAAGGGGTGTGTGGAATTAACATATTTGAAAGTATGTCCGGCGGGATATTGCTGTCTGCCCGATGGTGGGTATAAAGTTCAAGAATGTTTACCTGGGAAAGAGTGTTGTATGCAATCACAATATATGGGTATTTGTAAAGAAAGTTGTGAGGGGGTCGCACCTAAGCAATCATCAAGGATATCGCCTTTTGAACAGTTTGAACATTGGTTCTATGAGCATATTCTGTATTTTATTTTAGTGGGGGTTTTGGTTATTTTATGGATAGAATTAAGGCGCAAAAAATCATAAATTATGATCGAGGGAAAAAGGAAAATGTGGGGTAAATTGGTTTTTGTAATACTTTGCTTCTTTTTAATCTCTACAATGTTCATTACTCCTGTTTGTGCGTGTGAACATGGTGCTTGCCCTTGGGGTGTTGAACAGTGTCGTCATTTGGAAGGTCGCTTTCAAGAAGGTGATAAATTTTTTGATAAAATGGCTTTTTGTGACGAAAATAATTGTTGCCAATATATAGTATGTGAAGTAATAATATGCGAAAGTGGCTATGAAATAGGACATCGTGATTGTGGAGAGGGATTTCAATTACTGAGAGCACGAGAATGTGGTAATCCAGGTAGGTTTGAGGGGGAATTTAATCGAATCAAAGTGTGTACAGATGATGGCTGTTGGAAGACTGTTAAAAAATGTGAAAAGGGTGAAAGGTTGTCATACGATAAATACAATACCCAATATGGTGGGTGGGTCTGTGTAGAAGATACTTCTACTCCTGTAAAAAGAAGTGATACAATTACTGCAGTGTTTGGAGTGATTGTAACGATGATATTATGGCGTCGTTTTAAGCAAAGAAAGGTGACTTAAATATGATAAAGTTAATATATATATTTGGGGAAATTAAGAAGAGATGAAAAAAATGAAGGGAAAAATGATGAAATTGTTTGTCTTTGGTCTCGTCTTGGTGTTGCTTTTGAGCGGAATTTTTGCTGTAATGCCTGCGAGTGCGCAAACATATCCCTCAACATCAATCAAAATCTACAGAATAATGAAAATTGACGATATTGAAGGTTCTGGAGAGGGAGAAGCAGACTGGTTTTACCATGTCGGTATTTACAAAGATGGTAGTTGGGAGTGGCAACACTCACCTGTGCCAATAGCAACCGATCAAGATAACGTCATTGTAAACAAAGTACACAAATTTACAGTTTCCTCTACATCAGTTCGCTTTAATATTAAGCTGTGCGAAGATGATTATTGGTCTGGGGATGATAAAGCAGATATAGGTAGCGATTCCTCTGGTGGTTTAGATGATGGAGATTGCGTTGGCTATTATGTAAAGGGCAAAGGTAACTATGATGGAACATATAACCTCAAAACAAATACACTAACTGGTGATAAGACCACCTTTGAACAGGGGTACTACAAGACATCCGGAGATTATGATGGTAGTATCGCCACCGATCAAAATGATGCCGCTGTCTATTTTTCCATATCTGATAATTATGACCCACCAACGGCAAATGCAGGTTATGATCAAACTGTTTATGTCGGGGATTTAGTCAATTTTGATGGTTATCGTTCATCTGCATCTGCTGGTTCATCCATAAGTAAATATGAATGGGACTTCAATAGCGATGGCATCTATGATGCTGAGGGGCAAATAGTAAGTCACACGTACAATAAAAAAGGTATATATACTGTTGTTCTCCGAGTTACAGATAGTCTCGGTGTGACCGATACAGATAGCTTAATTGTTACAGTTCCTAATCCGCCTCCTACTGCCTCTTTTAAATTTAGTCCGTCGAATCCTACCACAGCAACTAATATACAATTTACAGATACATCAACCGATGATGGGGTAATTATCGCATGGCACTGGAATTTTGGAGATTACTCATCTTCATCTGAGCAAAATCCTACACATAAATATTCTGATGATGGTACATATACGGTTAGATTAACGGTAACCGACAATGATAATGCGAGGGCTTCAATAAGTAAGACGGTTACCGTTCAAAATGTACGGCCGGCAGCAAGCTTTTCAGTCTCACCCTCAAGCCCCACAACTGATGATACAATAACCTTTTTAGATAAGTCAACTGATTCCGATGGCAGGGTTGTATCACTGTCTTGGGATTTCGGCGATGGGTATAGCTCATCACAAAAGCAGCCCACCCATAAATATACAAGTGCTGGAACGTACACAGTCAAATTAACAGTTACCGATGATGATGGAGCGACGGATTCGACTACAAAAACCATAACCATCAAAAAACCATCATTATTACCAGCAATTTCAGAAAGAGCAACTTCAACGCCAACACCTGAAGAAGAGGACGTACCTGGATTCGAAGTTGTATTCGTAATTGCAGGATTGTTAACAGTGGCATATCTTTTGAGAAGGAAAAAATAAAGAATGTTAGTGACCGTTAAATATATATAACAAATTAAAGTATAAAATAGACAACCTTAAAGAGAGGTGAGGAATTTTGCCTAAACAAAAGGAAAAAGGGACAAGTAAAGAAACCGCTCACAAAAAGGGGCATGATTTTGAAAAGAAAGTTGCAAAATGGGCAAAAAGATATTTTAACGCTGGTGAAGTCAAGACGAATATACTTATGAACGGTCTTAGAGTAAAGAGACCTTACGAAATAGATGTGCATGTGCATAGGAAGAGGTTTTTAAGTGAAGCTAATATTTGGATAGAATGCAAAGATATTAGCTCATCGATTAAAAGAACGCACATATTTAAGCTAAAAAGTAGTGCGGAGGATATTGAAGATGCTTATAATGTAGATAGAGAAGATTTCTACTTTGACCGGCTCGCATTTGTTTCAACATCTAAATTTGATGTGGATGCTTTAAGCTATGCTGATGACAATGATATTGCTTGTTTTCATTATGATGGAAAAAAATATGAACTGAAAAACCAACCGAGTTGGTTATAGAAAATTCAACAAGATATGAAACTGCCAAATAAAAAATGAGGGAAATCCAGCGAGATGGATTGTTAATCGGTATAGTAGTGGTTTGCCTGATACTCCTCGGGTATTTTAATCTTTCGCCTGAGCTTGGGACACCAGAGTATACTGCTGAAATCGAAATGCAAGGTGATACGATAATGGTTATGCCGAGGAGCAGGTGAAGAAAAATGCTAAGCTTATTTCAGCGGGAGGAAGAAAAACTAAAGAAGCTGAAACAAAGAGAGTTTATATTTTTTAGGTATAACCATGCGGTTGGCTCTTCGCTGATGTACTTATTGCCAGTTGTTCTCGTGATACTGATTATAAACGCCTACGTTCACCCAATGGCAAGGTTGCCCATTTTATTGGTGTTTGGAGCATGGTGTGCTTACACGATAAATGTGATTGTAATTTTTCTTGGTGTTAGTCTTACCAGACGAAGCTTTCTTTGTGAACAGAGAGTTAACAGAATGAGAGGATTGCCGTTTGACAGTCTTCATGGATTTGAAAGTCTTGAAAATGCTCTGAACATTTCCTTATTTAAAATTGAGATTATAACCATAATCGCTGCAGTTTCACTAGGGACCTATCTAGGTATGTTGCTTATCGATAACATAACGCTAGGATATGCGGGTTTAGGTATGGTATTAATCGCATTTGGACTAGCCATCCTTACAAGGGCAGTTAACTACAGCAACTCAGAGGTCAGTGGTTTAATCAATGTATATGAGCCTCAAACGCATCCTTCCTATCTTGACTTTATATTTACAGATACAGCCACAACATTCATGGATCCTGTAACTTTCAGCAAGTTTGATGAGTATACCGAGGACCTAAAAAATAGCTTAAATGAGGGTGTAGATGTTGTAACAGCTAGAGAAAAATTATTTTACTGTCTGTATCTATATTCAAATTCCACAATCACTGAGGATATACTTAGAAGGGAACTACTTGAGCTCATTGATGAAAAACGCTATGAGGACTTGATTAATAACCACGAGTACTTCGACAAGGAAGTGTTGCTAAAAATAATCGATAAAATGCAAAAAAGCATTCCTCAGTTTTCTAAGATCATTGACAGACTCCAGTTTGATCTGGTGGACAACCTATCAGTTTTTAAAGAAAAAGAGGTCTATTTTGATGTTAGCACGAAAAGCATAACAAACGAAAGAATAGCAGACATGTTCATTTTATTATACAACAATTCACCTGATAGCAAAAATTTCAAGATCCGAGTGCTAAGCCCCAACTTCGAGCCGTCTGAAATGGAGTACAATATAACTTTGACGGGAAAAGGTGGCTTTGATATCAAGGTAGCACAGTTACCTATCTCAAGCGAAGGCGAAGAAGATGTCATAGGTTGTATGTCAAGAATACTCGACTTAGGCGATATGATATGGATTACACTTCTTCCAAAAAGTACTGGGACAAGCATGATTAATGTATTTCTCGAAGATGAAAACGGTCACGTTGTGCAGGGTATTAGTCTGATGATAAAGGTAAAAAAGGATATATTTCGTGGGCTAAAAAAGATAACCGGCGGTAGTAGTATGGGTGGAGGAATCCTAATACCATTGGTAAAGTTAGTGCCAATGGTCACACATCTCAAGCAGTTCTCCCCTTAGAACCATATAATGGATATAAAACGATAATACTGTTTTCGATTAGATTGCGCTCGTGCTTGTGGGATATGTTGTGTTAAGAAGAAAGAATAGGTGGCTGTCTCACAATTCAAAAACCCCCCAAAAAAGAAGCCAAAATAGGGCTTTAGATTGGAAAATAAGCATCCAATATCGCAAAATATCCAATTAGGGGACAAGTTCTTTATTCAGGGGTGGCATGGTTGGGGGTTATAAATAGTAAAACGATAAACATAAAAGGTGATGATAAAAAATGGTAGAGCAAGTTTTTAGATCATTAAAACAAAAAGATTTAGGTTATGATTATATTGAAAACTTAAATGAGGTTGACCATGTTTATTTCACTCATAGATTAAATTATAAAAAAATGGATTATCAAGTTATCTTAGCTTTTGAAAAAAAGAATTTTTTAGTATTTAGCCGTAAAGTATCTTTGGCTTCACTTTACATTTTCTCAAAAAAATTGCATACTAAAATACCACGTTGGTTATTGTGTGCAGAAAAAATTTACTTTTTTGATAAAAGAGGAGAGTTAATAAGAAATAGATCTATTCTAGAAGAGTTATATAAGGTTGTATGGGTGCATGAATTTCTTTATACAGCACCTATAAAAAAATCTTCAAAAATAAAAATGCAACAATTTAAATATCTTTATGATGTAACCAAAAAGAGACTTGGTTCAATCAATTATCTTGATACTCAAGATGAACTCGAAAATAAAATTTTCGGGATTTCGAAAATATTAGATAAATCTGATTTAGACGTATCTTTTGCTCTTTATCACTTTTATGAAAATGCTTACAAATGTCATAATATTTCTCACGCGATATCTCATTACCCAAGCGCTGAAAAAACGCAGAATTTAAAAGAAAAAATAATTATGTTGAAAAAGCAGTTACAAGACGCAAAAAGGTTGCTTGAGGAAAGAGAAGAAATTTGGCCAACTTTTGAATCCTTACTGAATCAATACGCTCAAAGAAAAAAAGAAAATGAAAGATACAAGAATGCATTAATAAATGATCTTATTTCGTCTTTATTTCCCTTTCCTACTAATACCCTAAATACCTTCTTGAAAGACGTTTCAAAAGAATTGAAAAACAATTTTGTGGGTCATAAGAGTATCCAAAAGAACATAGATTCTTGCAAAAAAGAACTAGATTTGCTTGATAAATATGTTGATAATCTTTTTAATCCGAAAATTCCCATAAATAAGATAATAGATTAGTTAAAATAAATCAAAATGCCCACATGGATGCCCCGCTTTTCAAAGCGGGGTGACGTGGATGGAACTTATGAGCAAATACAGAAAGTTATTCCACCCCATCACCCGTGATAAGAAACTCGCATGACGTGTCTTCAGGCATAGACCGGTGTTTCTTTAAGACGGCTCTTCTGTTACCATGCCCCTCTGCTGTTTTCTCAACTTCATCGGATTTTTTTTCTTTATTTCTTCAGCCTGCCTTTAGCTCTTTCCAAAGAATAAACGCATCAAATCTCGTACTTGTGCATCTTACACTAAGCACATTAGCCAGACCCAAGCTTCACCATCTTGCTCATCCCGTAATCATATCGAAATACCAAACTGCGGTCTTCCAGGTCCTGCAATATTCTCGAAAGCGTGGACTTCGGTATTCCAGTTCGAGCTGACAGGTCCGCCTGGTTCATCTCTCCGTATTCCATCAATGCTTCTATCACGCGCTTCTCGTTGCCTTTCAGTATCTTCAGAAGTCCTGCTCTATCATCCTCAGGAGCTGTCCTGCCCGTTTCTGGAACTTGTGCATCCACATTTGGAATATGTTCAGCATCCTGCACCTGTAACGCCGATTCCGAACCTGCTTCATCTGGTTCCACTTCATGCTCAGCTCTTGCTTTTTCGGGCATCACTGAATATGTGATAAACAGATAAAAAGCGCTGATGCCGAGCAGGAAAGAAAAAATTGCAATTATTATACAATCCAGTCCAGTATACACATTTGGTGTCTCCCTTATAAAGCTTGATTGCCCTTCGATAAGCACTTGAATGGTCGTAGGAAGCATGAACTTTGACGCAAGATTGAGGTACATCGCACCCCAGGTCTTGGTCTTCCGGAATCCGCTTATGATTTTCCTGACTCGCTGTGTTCTCTGCGGGCTCAGCGGTAAGCAAGTACAAAAATTATTTAATACACGATATACTTAAAACTAATGGGGTGATAGAAGTGACCGAATATCTAATATCCATAAAAATAGAGGCTTTGGAAGAAGGGGGCTATATTGCAACGAGTGATACCCTTCAAGGATTCATCGCGCAGGGAAGGACAATAGCAGAGACGATGGAAATAGCGCAGGATGTAGCAAGAAAACTTATTGACTCTTATATCGAGCATGGCGACCCTTTGCCATTCGAGATCGAGCGACCGTTAAAAAAACTTATTCGAGAGGTTAAGATACCAATAAATGTGACCGTATGACAAGATTACCCTCTCTCACTGCAAGAGACGTTATTAAAAAGCTAAAGAAAGTGGGTTTCGTATTCGACAGACAAGCAAAAGGAAGTCATGAAATCTGGTATAATCCTGTCACAAAAATAAGAACTACAATTCCAAATCATCCCGGGGTTGATCTTCCAAAAGGCACATTGAAAGCAATCATCAAAGAGGCAGGACTTACCGTGGATGAATTTTTGGAACTATAAACCAGACCCAAGCTTCACCATCTTGCTCATCCCGTAATCGTATCGAAATATCAAACTGCGGTCTTCCAAGTCCTGCAATATTCTCGACAGCGTGGACTTCGGTATCCCAGTTCGGGCTGACATGTCCGCCTGGTTCATCTCTCCGTATTCCATGAGCGCTTCTATCACTTTCTTCTCGTTGCCTTTCAGTATCTTCAAAAGTCCTGCTCTATCATCCTCAGTCTTGCTTGGTTCTGGGACCTGTGCATCAGCATTCTGCACCTGTAAAGGCGATTCCAAGCCTGTTTCCTTCTGTTTCACTTCTTGCTCGACTTTCTCCTTTTCAGGCATCACTGAATATGTGATAAACAGATAAAAAGCGCTGACGCCGAGCAGGAAAGAAAAAATTGCAATTATTATACAATCCAACAGAGTATACACATTTGGCATCTCCCTTATAAAGATTGACTGCCCTTCGATAAGCACTTGAATGGTCGTAGGAAGCATGAACTTTAACATGACCATAAACACGGATGCTACAAACAAAACCATGGCAAGTGCAGTCTTTCCTTCTATTTTCATGCCTTTTACCTGCTTAATAAAACAAGATAAAATGTTATTTGATTTTTTAGTGGCTCGGTATTAGTGGGCTTATTCTTATGACTTCCTCTTTCTCCAGGCTTACGTGCACGGGGACTATTGTTCCATCGGTAAACTTGAATTTTACTGATGCACCTATCAATTCCTCAGTGCTACCCATTACGCTAAACCCTTCCGCTATCGGAATTTCATACGAACTCATCTTTATTAATGGGCGGCCTACCTCTATCTCATAATCCTTCCCATTTACTATCTTCTTCACTTCAGGGTCTGAAAGTGCGATGTGCTTAGCCCGCTCTTCTTGCTCTTCTGTTAATCTGAAGTCTTTCAACCTTTCATTTATTCCTGTGACCTCCCCTGTATTTAAGTTTACATAGACGGAAACGTAATAGTGCAAATACTTTTTCCCTGCAAAACCAGCCTTTGCAAGTAATACCTCTCCAACCGTTATCCCCGTTTCGTCGTTTCTATAAATGCAGTCAGGGCTATGTCCGGTTGTATGATACCCCCGGTCCAAGTATTGCTTCACCGTTTCATTCTGCGTTGCGATTTCAATCGCAGTCTGTCTTTCTTCATCAGTTAGTTTCCAATACGGTAATTCCTCCCATGGCTCCGAGGACATCATTATGTATGTCACAGATCCAACGAATGCAAGTGCTATCACCAATCCTATTATTCCCAATGCCGCCAATACGACAATAGCTTTTTTTTTCATCTTTTTTCTCTTTCACCTTCTCCCATACTTCCTGAACATAAAAGCCAAAGCCAGTACCACTATAACGATGATTACCACGCCATAGAGAGCTACATTAGACGATTCCTCGACGATTATTCTAAAATCCTCTCCCTCCTCCAGTTGATCGCTTTTAATCTTCACCGTCACCTTGTAATCGCTGGGCGTAATATCACCGGGAGGCGTTATTTTCATCGTAAAAGTCTTGCTCTCGCCCGGTTTCAAACTCGTCACCTCTTTTGGATTTATCGTCGCAGTCCAGCCCTCTGGAGCGCTTATCTCGGGTTTTATATTCGTTATCGTACTGCCCTTACCAGCATTTGAAGCGGTCAGCTCGATAGAAGCCCTCTCACCCCTTTTTACCTCGTAGCTAAGCCTGCGGGAATACAACCTCATTTTATAGCTCCCCCTGACTTTTAACGTAAGCTCGAGCTCATACTGCCCCGTAGAAGATTGAACTAAGCTTGTACAGTTATATTCCCCTATCTCCACATCGTACGGAGGAACAAACTCCAAATACAACGTTTTTTCTTCTCCTGAGCCGGCGAAGAGCTCAGAAATGTCTTCTTTCCCCTCCTCCGTCTCCTTATACCTGCAATACCAATCCTCAGGTAATCCTTCAATGTCTAATCTATACGTGTCGTCCGCCTTACCGCTATTTTTTATCTTTAGTTGGTACAAGGGATTTTCTCCAACCATCGCGGTCTTAGAAGGCGATTTGCTCGAAACTTCTGCATAAAATTCTTTCTGTTCCAAAGAAATGATACCAATGTCAGTCGTTCTTCCTATCCTTATCTTAAAATCCTCTGTCTCCTTCGCATGATACCCTTCCTTTACTATCTCCGCTTCATATTCTCCTTTTTCTAACTCCAGTTCCATCTTTCCTTCTACGGTTGTCTTTGCATAATCCACAAAGTTATTCCGTTTATAAACACTAACCGTAGCACCTTTGATGCTGTCCCCGTCTTTGTCCGTAACCGTCAAAGCAAGCGTCCCCTTCTCTCCTTTATGCGTTTCCGTTATTTTAACGTAAAGCGTAATACGCCCGTCACCAATATGCACGTGTATCGGAGATTCTCCAACCTTTGCATCCCCTGGTGTCTCTACGGCGAGTGTTACCGTCTTGGTGCTGCCTTCGGGTAGCAATGTCTTATACACTTCCTTCTCGCCGTCCTCAAATTTTATGTCCCACTTCTTCGCTTCCCGGTATGCCCACCATCGCAAACTGTAAGTGGCAGTTTTACCATGATTTACGAGCAGCAGCTCAAAAATAGCGGTATCTCCTGCTTCTATCTTCTGAGCCGGGAAATCGCACCTTATCTCCACTCTCTTCCCCACACCTTCTATTTGCGCTGCCGCCGGAGAAAGGAAAAATAGCGTGAGAAAAAATAAAAAGAGAGTAAGGATTGGCACTAATTCCCTCGCTTTTGCTTTTACTTTTGCTTTCATTTTATCCATTTTTCACTTTGCATTTTGCATTTTGCACTTTTCAATTTGCATTTTTACCGTATATCCATCCTCATGAATTTCACGTAGGCTATCGCAAACATTATCACCGGAAAGACCAGCAAGACGAGTAAATTCTTCCAAACCATTCCCAGCGCTTCGAGGATACTTGTTTCAGCTCGTGACCCTGTTATCATCGTTGTCGAACGCGAACCAAAAGATACAGTAGATGATTGAAATCCCGGATTAAGAACCGCAGAAGATACTTTTTCGAAATTGCTCTTTGGATCGGCTATTGAAAACATCTCTTGTACCCCTATCACCTTATCCCACCATTCCTTGAATTCTTCTTGTATTCTCTCCTGTTCTTCTTCGCTTATGCCGCCTTCGGATTCATTTATCCCGTGCATCGCCCTTCCGGGATACTCAGGCATGTCTCCAGCGAGATGCATACCAACGTACGAGCCCGCTATGGGCATGACGAATGAGATCACAATGAATATCACAAGCGTGTACGTTATTGCGCGGGTACTGTTTTTCGCGATTGTTGAGCACATCAGTGCAATCGCAAAAAACGAGAACATAAACAACAGCATAAATCCCATGAAGACTAAAATCCGCACAAATTCGTCCCCGGTCGGCATGATCCCCAGCATCATCAGTATTCCTATTGACAATAACGTCATAACCAGCATCGCAAATCCCAGTGCTCCCATTCCGCCGAGCGCCTTACCGTTGATTATCGTATCGCGGAACACAGGATGCGATAACAACGACTTCAGAGAACCGCTCTCTTTCTCGCCGGAAATCAAATTGAAACCAATCGCTATCGCCAGTATCGCTCCAAGAATGCCAAACAACATACTCATCATCTGGAAAACGAATAGTATCGAAGGGTTTTCCGGCATCCAACCCGGGGACATTCCCTCGGGATGCTCCTCTATTTCTGCCGTTCGCTCTTTATAGCTCTCCAATTGCTTATTATAGCTCTCAACGCCCTGATGCATCGCCAAAAACGAAATTATCATCAGTATCGCGAGAATCACCAGGAATTTCTTACCCATTACGTGGTCCAGGAACTCCTTTTTTGCTACTACAAATATTCCAGCCATCTATTTGCCTCCTTTACCCTTGTAAACGGATTCCATGAAAACATCCTCTAACGTTGGCTCTTCTATTCTCAGTTCCTTAATTCCAACGTTGTTTTCAAGCAAATACCTTGAGATATATTCTCTTATGTCAGATTTTGCTTCTATGACCGCCCTTCTACCTTTGTATTCCACGTCAATGATATTTTCATGTTCTATCGCGGGCATATCTTCTGTTGCTTCCACGATAATTTTGACGGTCTTCCGCACGTCTAATTTCG
>Ga0209986_10003882_pt1 | contig 12883 bp, 17 predicted proteins | sample BlataG_FD_183168 | JGI IMG/M metagenome (GOLD analysis project Ga0209986, IMG submission 183168) | Deep subsurface microbial communities from Black Sea to uncover new lineages of life (NeLLi) - Black_00105 metaG (SPAdes) (version 2) | ecosystem: Environmental > Aquatic > Marine > Oceanic >...
CCGGCTGAATAGAGCTCCTTTCTCTGTTCAACCGTCTCTTTGTGACCGCTCATATATCCTCCTAGGGAATATTCCAACTGATATTTACAATGAGCAAATCCACGCTGTCAACGTTTCCGTCGCCGACATCACACGCGCCGACTCCGACCCCTTATGCCATAGAACCCACGACTAACAGAACCCACAGTATATGTAGAGCCAACCTGAGGGTAGGATCGCGTTTCTTGATTCTTCAAAGCCTCCAACATTCGAGGCGCTACCTCCCACCCAACGAAGTCTAACGCCGCCACCAACCAGGGAATCACGCTTCCGCTGGGTCAGGAAGCTGACACCACCGATTGGATCAGGATTCGTGCCGCCGCCGAATACCCACGGGGGCCAGCTTCACAATTCTCGCTGGTTCCTGAAGGACCAGGACGGCCTTGTTTGGGCAGACTGAAAGACAGGCCTCGTACTCTCAGCCTGGAACGACGATAGTTTGGATTCGACATCGTGTTGACCCGCTTTACCTATTGGCTTTCGAGATTCACCTGAATTTAGCACAAACAGCACTTTGTGTTCAGGCTCACCGCACTATTCAATCAGTTGCTATCATTTGATGAAATTGGTACATACGTTGCTCATTCTCCCTTTTCAATCCGATCGAGCCGCTCTATCACTTCAGCCAACTGCTTGCGCAGCTCGCTGACCCCATCCTTCAGAACAGTGATTTCTTCTTCTCGGGATCCGGCGAAGGCAGCCGGAGGTGCAGGTGGTGTAGAGCCTATACCCACACCACGGCTCATGCCCATACCTCGTCCCATCCCCATGCCGCGGCCCATTCCGCGCCCCATTCCACGCCCCATCCCCATGCCACTGGCCATTCCCATTCCAGCGTGCGCAGGAGCGTTGGCCCCACCGGCGGGGGGTAGTTGACCAGCCTTGCAAGCTTCCACCGCCTCCCGCACTGTTCCGCCTGCGAAAAGGTAAACAGGCACGTTAGTCGACTGGAATACATTGAAGGCGTTAGGGCCCATATTGCCGGTAACAACCGTCTGCGCCCCACGCTCGATGACGAACTGAGCCGCCTGGATACCGGCTCCGCCGGAGGCGCTGATCGCTGGGTTCTCTACGGCCTCGAATTCCATCGTCTCTGTGTCTACGAATACATACATAGGACACCGCCCAAATGCCGAGCTGGCCTGTGCGTCAAGGTCGGCGCCATTTGCCGTGACTACAATTTTCATTTTAGCTCCTACTCTTATAGAGTTCTATCTCGGTTTAATCACGGGTGGGGAATCTCGTATACTCCCCGCCCACTACGACCAAAGCGACGGAGAACGGTATTCATAACATATCCCGCTCCGATGCGCCCTGCTCGCGGACGCAATTATTCTTCTTGTTCAAGCTCTGAGATGCGTTGACTGATGGCGTCCAGTTGACCCTTCAACCACTCAGCCTGCGTCTTCAGAAACTCGGTTTCATGTTCCTTGTTCGGCGGCACGGCATAAGGACCATAGGTTGTGGTTGGTGGCTGCCCCCAGGCAGGCGCATACCCAAAGCGAGCCCATCCGGGCAGTCCAGTGGCGTAGTACCAGTTCCGCCAGCCCCGACCACGACCCCAGCCGCGGCCCCATCCCATAGCGAATCCACGTCCTGGGATGGCGTTTGCATAGCCAGGCACATCATAGCCAGCACAATAGCCAGCCCCACGCCCAGTTCTTGATCCCATTCCCCTTGGTCCAGTTCTATCCCCTGCTGGCATGTCTTTCACCTCCTATTTCCTTAGATAAACTACTAAAGCGTTTGACTCTTTTTACTGATGTATCCGATAATTTACATCATCCACATCCGCGGATAGGACTCCCACCCCCCCAACCGCATCTCCAGAAGCCCCAGACCAGTCCCCACCACGGATGACCGAAGCCTTAGATGGGCGAATAACCTATCCTCGCCGATGCCAAAGGATCGAACGATACGAGGGGATTGCATGGGCTTCACCTTCCTCGTGTTCCACCGGTCATCTGAATTTGGACCCCAAAACTCTGCTCCATCAAATCCGGCATATCGTTACCATCCCTTCTGGTTGCGCTTAACCTTGTTTGAGCACAATACTTCCAACTGGTACGCCTGCATCGCGAGCGATGACCGGACACTTTATTTGCAGCAGGAAGAAAACCTTTGCACCCTCATCGCTCAATGTCTCATAGTTAGCCTGCCCCTTGGCAATGATAAGATCGGCCACCTGGTACAACTCGCAGAACTCCTTCGAACAATGATCAAGGATCGTACCTGGAGAATCCGACCCGGTGCTGACGATTTCCGCTACACGATCTATCCCTGCAGCCAGCGCGTCCTCCATTGTTGAGTCATTCAGGACCGGTCCCCCCTTCACCGCGTAGACGACTGGCATGTCAAGCACCTCTATCAACAGCCGGTCGAATACCGTCTCGCCAGCATTATCAGCCAGGTAGAGAACTTGATCCGACCTCGCCAAAGCTTCTCGGAAGGGTCCCCTGTCGTATATCGCGAAAGACTGAACCAACACCCGTTTCACAACCTCCCATAGATCATATTCGCGCACCGGTCCAAAATCGATGATATTACCAGCTATACTCAGCCGTATGGCCTTATCCAGCGGGTCGTCCGCTTCAGACAACAGTGCATTCAATTGAGGATAAAGAGCCAGTGCCTCGCGGGTACTGGCTTCCTTGACCCCCCGGTAGGGATCACCAACGCCAACCTCCTGCCGTACGATGCGGTGAACCTGATCGCCGATCTCTGGCGGGGCATTCGAAGGATCTATTTGTCTGAGCAGGTCGAGCACGCGGTCAAGCACCATCTTTTGCTGCTGTTCGTTTGCGTCGGCCATCTTTGCCGCATCCAACGCCTGGCGCAGGAAACATGGATAGCACTCCAGATAGGTCTTCATATCTAAAAGGCCGGCTCGGTCTTCGTCGTTGGTACTCGCTCCGCCACTTTTTCAGCGATCGGTTCGAACAACTCCGCAGCGTACTTTTCGATCTCTCCCGCGTCACAGCGACGGGCCAGTTCAGGATCAAGCGGTAGTCGCCCCAGGAGTGGTAATCCCAGTTGGGTCGTCGTCTTCAGCACCTGGCTGGGGCCAAAGACCTCGATCTTCTCACCGCATTTGGTGCAGGTGACATAACACATGTTTTCTACTAACCCTAGTATGGGTGCTCCCATACGCTGGGCCATGCGGGCCGCCTTGCGTACTACCATCCCCGCCAGGTCCTGCGGTGAGGTCACCAGCACAACACCACTAAGGGGGATTGACTGCATCACCGTCAACGAGGCGTCGGAGGTACCCGGCGGTAGATCCACAATCAAGTAATCCAGGTCGCCCCACATCACCTCTCCCCAAAACTGCTTGATGGTGTTGCTGATGAGGGGACCGCGCCAGATAACAGCCTCATCTTCATTGGGAAGCAGCAAATTGATGGACATCACCCCAATGCCTGTTTCCGTCTCCGCAGGGAGGATGCCCTTGGGACCCATTTGTGGCGGCTGATGGAGGCCAAACATCTTGGGAATGCTGGGACCGGTGATGTCGGCATCAAGCACGCCTACCCGCTCACCCCGTCGATGAAATGCCACCGCCAACAAAGCCGCCACGGACGACTTTCCAACACCGCCCTTCCCGCTCAGCACAGCTACCACATGGTCAACCTTGTTCACGGACTGTGCTGGCTTAGGACCACCCTCAGACTTCGTCATGAACGCGGCTCGTTCTTGCTGGCTCATTTCGGCTAGCTTCACTTCGATTTTCAAATCGGAATCCAGCGTTGATACTGCTTCGCGTACACTGCGCACCAAGTCGTCCTTGATAGGAATCTCGATGAAAGGCAACACCAGGACGAGGGTGACAGCCCCATCTTTGACGATGACGTCTTTGATCATCCCCAGTTCGACCAGATTGCGTTTCATCTCAGGGTGCATCACCTGGCGCAATGCACTGAGCACCTGTTTATTTGTGATCATGCTTCTCCTTTATTACGTTATTTGATTGAGTGAGCCGCGTTTGCAGCCTTGTCATCGCTCCTAGCCTGACTGTTTGTGCGTGTCTTGACCCTCTCCAGCTAATGGCCGTTTTTCCCACAACAGCGTTAGTAGCCGATTGCCGCGTATCTTCGGGAAAGTCGCTCCCTAACTTACGGTCCAAAACACTGTCAGCATGTCCACCACCTGCGTCCAAGTGGTAATAAGGCATTACCACTGACCAGAAAACCTTACCGCCACCTGACTAATCAGTGCATCGACTTACAGGCTCTGCAGCAGGGCCTCAATGGTATTCACCCTCACCCTCCTCCATATGCCGGTTGTAGGCACCTAAGAAATAATCAATCACACCACCCGTCTCCTGCAAATCTTGAATATACCGACCCAGTGTCTCATCACCCAGTGCGGTGAGACGATAGATCCGCCGAGGTGGTCCCTGAGTATGTTTTGTGTCCCAGGTAGAAAGGACCCATCCTTTGGTCTCCATATCTCGCAACGTCCGATAAACCACACTGGTGTTCAAGTCTCCCAGACTGAATTCCTTTACTTGTTCTAAGAGGGTATAACCGTGAGCAGGGCTGTAGTGCAGGAGCATAAGCAACGCTGGCTCCAACATCCACGCCGCCCGTCGACCACGTCTTCGCCTCCTGCGAGACCTTCCGGTCATGATTCTCTCTCCCTTAAATGGACACCTGACTATTATTCATGCGAGCATAATATACCACACTATCTGCTAATTGACTATAGTCATTATTCACATATATTCGAATTGCATATAGCCATTTGACACCTAGACAATAAGGAGGGGTAATGCCATTGTGTTCTTATTTAGGCATATCACTCCTTATATAGTAAGAAACACCTTCTCCGGTGCTTCTTAGGTAGCGGAGCTTGGATTCCACCGCCCCCGGAGCAGGTCGGAGAGGATCCTGTCCTACCTTGCCCTCTCAGGTGGTGGAAGGCTAGGGAATCCCGTCTCGCTGCGCTCGCGGGACGAACACCGGTAAGACCATCCGGTGCGAACGGCGGCTGAGGACCTTCAGGTTACACCGTGCCACACCGGCCACGGTGCGGTGTGAGTTAGCCTGCCCTGGCGGGCCAGGCCAGGGAATCCTGAAATGGGGGCCCTGGATCGTCAGGCTGGTCGTTTTACGTTGGCCTCGCACTCTTCGATAGTCTCGGACCTGACCAACTCTAAGAAAGTTGTTCTTTGCGAATTGTCCACTGAATAATCAATTTGAAAGCGTAGAATCGACAGCATGGTGGATGATATGTCACCCACTAACGAACTGTGAGATGCAGGAACTTACGTTAGCCAGTAAATGGATACCTGATTCTCGAATTGCTTAAATTCTGGATCGCCCGTGACGACTTCGGTATTGTGCATCTTCGCCAGCGCAAGCGCGAAGCAATCCGCATAGGCAACATTTCCGCGCACTTTGAAAACCGCCGCTTCACGAGCAACCTTCCAATCCACGTGAACCGTTTGTATTCCCAAGTTTCCAATCTCTACGATGGCCTGATTAGCTTTTTTATCAGAATACGCCCTGGCGAGGCTGTACCAGACCTCGCCGAGGTTGACAGCTGAAATGAGTAGATCCAAATCCGCGCCCTGAGCATTGACGAGAATCTTTTCCAGATGCTCTGCTGCAGGCTGCTCGTCCTCGAAGAATGCGACCAGACCCCAGCTGTCCAATATCATGATATGTGTGGCCACTCTCGGTCCCTCCACTGAATTACGGTCTAGCGCTCTTTATCTTTGCGACGCTCCTTCTCGAGAACACGAAGCGCATTCCCGCCCTTCAATGAACCTCGCAGCTTGCGAATGTACTCCTCTGTAATGGGTTGAAGGACGATTTGATTGCCTCGGTCGATAACCTGGATCCGAGTGCCAGGCTTGATACCATACTTCCGACGCAATTTTGCGGGAATGACTAGTTGGCCCTTAGCCGATATGTAAGCCTCCATGTTGTTCTCCTACTTTCCAAGTATAGTATACCATAATTTATGGGTAGGAATTCATCCTAATGTAAAACAAATTATTCGATTATAGTTTGCAATTAGATTGCCAAGTACAAACTTAATTACCCATGGCTGACCGAACCACGCATACACTTATCGGATAGTTGCGACATATTTACTTTATTTGTCCACAAGTATTCACATAAGAGTTGGATCTACATTGCATTAACTAACGGAAAAATAATATGACCAATTCCCTGCCCCCTATGGTTTTCTCAGTGCCTCGTCATGGCGGCCAACATTGCGAAGGATGAGACTGCTGCTCTCTGTTTCGAAGGTAATGCGTAAAGAACTGCTGGCCCGGGCCTCCCAGATGCCTTGAGTCACCTGGATTCGCTTGACTATTAGACTGGGGTGACGGAGATCCTGCGCCATCAGACTCAGCGCTTTCTGGACCCGTTTCTTGTCCTCTGGGGAGAGAGATTTGTAAGCTCGTTGGAAACGATTAGAAACAAGAAGGCGCATCAGGCCTCGCCGGATTCGAGGTCATATATGAGCGCCTCAACGTCGTCATACTCGCGCACACGCCCTTCTGCGATGTCTTCGCTTGCCTCTCTTTCGGCTTTTTGCCAGTATACGCTCCAGAAGTATGCCTGGCTTTTATCTACTAACCTCTTTGGCCGAAGAATGATCGATTCACCCTCAAGATAAACTGCAATGAGATCCCCTTCTTCGATATTTACTGCGCGCCGGATTGCAGCCGGCAGCGTGATCTGGCCGTTTCGAGTTACTTTAGTGAGCATATAATCCTCAGTCATCATAATATCCTAATCTAGTATGTTACTAATATACTACCACAATAACAATCAAAGATCAAGAATTCATTGAGAGGCTTCGGGGGGCGCCTTCTGCTCGCTCGAATACTCCATTTTATCCACAATACGCAACTCTTGCACAGTATGAGGGTGGCCTTTCATTGGTCGCAGATCATTCAATCCTAAATCGATGCCCTAAACAAGGAAAAAGCACCTCTTCAGGTGCTTTTTCTCTCAGGTAGCGGGGCTCAGAGGAGTCTATCCTGTTACTGTACACTAGACAAGGAATCAGAATAACAAGTGCCCTTCTCTTTGAGAACAGATCGCAACGAACCAATGGTTTGTTCTTCTCCCCATTGCATCTGAGAATCGGATCTACAGGAAGAGAACCCCCCTGGATTGCTCTTTATAGAAATCTGCGAAGAAAAGAAACTCACTGCCTCCATTATGGCGCGTCCACTCAATTTCCTGTCGCGGTTCATCGAAGCTGACCCATGGCTTCATCGCACTGCCCTCAATAATCTCTCACGTTCGCAACGCTAGCCCTCCCTTGCGCTATCTTCAGTGGTTGCGATAAGAGCATACATCAGCAATCCCTTGAAACGGTCGGGCGGGATTGGGTGGAATTCCACCTCCAAACCTGTCCAGTTAAACAGCTCAAAAATCTCCTCGGCCTGCTCAGCCATATAACTATCGGCTATGCCGAGGTTGTCTAAAACAATGATCTTATCGTAGAAACCCAGGAAGTTGGCATTGGCATCGGCCTTGTCCCATCTGAAATATCTCTGGTAGACAACCTTCCAGCTCTTGAGCCAACCCGATGTAAACCATAGAATCTTTTCCTGCCTTCCTTTTGTTCGCGCGTGTCTTTTTCTGAAGTGCTTGCCACTCTACATTTGACAAACATCGTGCAAAAAACCCGGGTATCAGATTGCCCTTTATATTTAGAAGCCTTTATTCACTCCTTTCCTCGGCAGATGCAATGTCTCCCGAGTGAGAGCCAGGAGTGGCAAGCGTAGGAAAGCATCGACTACAATGGCTGCAAAAAATACATACTGTGGCACGATATGCTCCCAGATCAGCCCGGCCACCACTGACGCCGGTATACTTATCAGTCCGCGGAAGAGGCTGACCACGCCGATTCAGCGACCCATTTGCTCCTGGGGTATCACCTCAGCCATCATGGAGAAGGCCAGGGCCATCCCCGTGCTGTTGAAGCCAAAGAGCGCGCCATAGAGCAACAGAGACAGCGATGATCCCAAACCCGATACGGGAGCATAGATCAAGCATAGGTTGGCGGCGTAAGTCAAAGGAGCGATAGCAAATAGCAACTTCTTACGACCGCGTCGATCGGCCAATCGACCCAGTGAAATCGAAGCCACCATCGGCACAAGTTACAGTGCAAGAGGTGCATGTGATACGCGCGCCCAAGTAATACAGCACGATGGCCACATAAAGCCAGGTCCAACCGGGAGCCAGGAGGTAGAAAAGCCGGGATGCAATCAGTAGAACCGTGCCGAAGAGGATGATAACTTTCATACCTCCCGCCATCTACCTCTTTCGGGCCAAATTGGAGTTTTAGGGCAGATTCTCCCCGCTCGAATCGTCACGCTGACCTCCCGTCGATCTCAGAGAGCCTATCGCTTGGACGATTACCATCAGAAGGCTCCGCAGTCACCTATTCGTAACCTAACACTTCAGCCTCCTGGTCCTCCAAGAACCGCTCCCGTTCCTCGATCCTTCTCTCCAGCTGCTGAGAGCAATTCGGGCAACGTGATAGATTCCTTACAACCGACGCCCGCAACTGTTGTGGATCAACGCCTGAAAGGATGCATTTGGTATAAAAATCCAATACCCTCAGGCACTCGGCACAGGTGAGTGCCGCCGTCTCATCCCTTTTCTTTGTTAACTTGAGCAGTTGCCAAAGTGGACCCCCTATTTTGTACCCCCCTGTCTCACCGCTGAACCCCCTCTTCGAAAAGAGGTCAAATTTCAGATCACCCTAGGTTCCCAGATTAGCTTCCCGCTCAGCGCGAGCCCCAAGTCTCGCCATCCCATTCAAGGATCTGTTCAGGGAAGGAAGGTTCGGGGAGCGCGACTTCTGAATTGACCTTTATCACGAAAGACAAGCATGCAGCCTCGCTGTCTATCACCCACGGCAACGACTACTGCCGCATCTCCCCATACTAGATCTCCGGGAAACGATGACGCCACAGAGCGGAGGCTTCTTCACTCTCACCAGTCGGACCATCAAACATTCTACATATCATGCACGATCAGAATCGGCCGGCCTCGACACAATCATCACAAATCATTCCCTTCACGACGCCATTGGAATAGACCGCGATCCACGACCCCTTGGCATCTAATCGGTTGCATCCAGGGCAACTCTCCTTCTCGTTACTGTTGTAAACTCGGTCAAGCTGGATATACCCTTGAAGCCTCGGGGGGTTAAGCTCCTTATGATAACGATCGATTGCCTCGAGAATTGCTTGGGTTTGATTGCCGTCATGCATGCGCTCAGCGATCTCCTTCAACCGTTCAAGCTTCTCTTCAGGAAAGCGAAAAGATTGCATCTTGGTCATGTTTCTCACCTCCCGCTGAGACGAATTTGTTTTCCAACAGTCATGGTTTCATCCTCCGCCACTCAGAAAAACACCCATCTGCTAGCTGGCAACATCAGTTCCCGCCGAACGCAACGTAAAAGCACGATCCCTAGGAGCCTTTAACCCCCACTGCCCGTATCCTTCCTCATGAGGGCCACTGTGGCAACGCATGGAGCGAAGAGCATTTACGTCACCAAGAAAGCCTTACACGCCAACGGTGTCATATCTCCGTAGAGCGCTTCGCTCAAACCTACTTCAGCACCGTCGGCTCCTACGGGCAGACGATGCTTGTTCCCTCTTTCAAGATATGTCATAGGCTTACTTATGATCGTGCGCCTCCTTGAACGATGAAGCTTTGAAACCCTTGTTGCGTCCGTTGTCCAAAGGTCTTATCTTGACATAGTGATATACACTTGTATATACTATTTTAAAGGATAGGCCTTGTCAAGAGGCGAAAGGCAAGATGACCATGCGTCAGCTTATGTCCAAAGACCCGATCACAATCGCTCCGATGGCGACTGTGATCGAAGCCGCCCAGACAATGCTTGACCACAAGACAAACACCCTCCCGGTGGTCGAATCGGGAAAAGCGGTGGGTATCATCACCGAAAGCGATTTATTTCCACATCCTAGTGGATATCTGCATCGATGAGGAGCAGTGAAGGGGACAAAGATGAAACACGAGTCCTTCAAAAGAGAGAGGAACATATGAATATGCACATTTTTAGCGCTGTTCTGCTGACCAGCACGCTGGCATGCGCGGTGACAACCGTGGGCATCTACATCATGAGCAGATATGAACCGTGGGCCAACCGGAATGCAGTCTATTTCATGAGCTTCGCCGCCGGCGTTCTGATATCCGTCTCCTTTGTCCACATCATCCCCAAATCATTTAATATGGATGATTCCGCCCCTATCTTCTTGCTCCTCGGGTTCATGGGTCTCTACCTTTTCAACCGATTCCTGAATACATTCGTATGCCATAAATACGAATGCCCGGATCTGGCCATGGGCATCATTCCCGCGCTGGGCATCGGCTTTCACTCTTTCCTGGATGGTATGATCTACTCTGTGACCTTTAACGTAAGCATCTTTACAGGAATCGTTGCGGCCATTGGCATGGTGTTGCACGAATTTCCAGAAGGCATCGTGACCTTCGTTCTCCTGGAGCGGGGCGGCATCGAGAGGCGGAGAGCCGCTCTCTACGCTTTCCTCGCTGCAGGACTTTCAACTCCGCTGGGCACCTTGCTTTCCTATCCATTCATACAGAAGATCGGCAGGTCAACTTTAGGCCTTCTCCTTGCCCTCTCCGCTGGCGCATTGGTTTATGTTGGCGCCTCCCATCTTCTACCCGCGGTGGAGAGGGAGAACAGGCGGTACAGCTTGATCTCGCTCGCCACGGGTATCCTTGTGGCTGCCGGGATCGTACTGTCCAAGCAATAGGATTGTGTGCTAGATAGGCTTCGCACGCTTGAAGGCGAGAGGAATATTGAACAGCCGCATCCTTCAACCTCGAAAAGCCTATAAGCCGAGAGCGGCAGCAATGATTCGGACGATACCGAGTAGCGCTGCCGAGATGCTGACAATGATCTGAATGCGGAAAATCACTAAGTATGCAAATCTCACCTCGGATTAGGAGGTCCTACATGAACATCGCTTTTGGACCGGTTCCATCGAGACGCCTGGGTCGCAGCCTGGGCATCAACAACATTCCCCCGAAAATATGCACCTACGCTTGTGTCTATTGCCAACTTGGACGCACGCTAACGATGCGCGTAGACCGCCAAGCATTTTACGATCAGGAGGGAGTCATTCGGGCTGTTCGCGACAAAGTAGCCGAAGCCCGAGCCAGCGGCGAGGCTATCGATTACCTGACCTTTGTCCCAGACGGCGAGCCCACCCTCGATCTCAAACTAGCCGCTGAGATCTTAGCGTTGCGTGAATTGCACATACCGATCGCCGTGATCAGCAATGCTTCCCTGATCTGGCGAGAGGACGTCCGTGACGACCTCATGGACGCGGATTGGGTGTCCTTGAAGGTAGACGCCGTGCGCGTTCCTACCTGGCGTCGGATCAATCGCCCTCACGGGAGGCTCGAGCTCCACAAGATATTGGATGGCATACGGACTTTCGCCGGGGTTTTCGAAGGCGAGCTCGCCACCGAGACGATGCTCGTCAAGGGGGTCAACGATGACGAGGCGGATTTGGCTGAAGTGACTGCCTTCCTCGGGGAAATCCAACCCTCGGTGGCTTACCTTGCCATTCCCACACGTCCCCCTGCAGAGAGATGGGTGCAGCCCGCGGAGGAGGAAGGCATCAATCTGGCCTACCAGCTTCTTCAGGACCAGGTGAACAAAGTTGAACTCCTCCTAGGCTATGAGGGCAATGCCTTCGCCTCCACCGGAGATGCCGAGGAGGATTTGCTGAGCATCACCGCGGTGCATCCCATGCGGGAGGATGCTGTCGAGCAGCTTCTGACAAAGGCCGGGCTGAATTGGGACCTCGTTGAGGGTCTTCTGCGACAGGATAAGCTCGTCGAGCTTCAATATGATGGAAGGCGTTTCTATCTGAGACGAATCGCGATGCCCAAGGCCTAGAAGGAATGAGTAGGCTTTGGAAAGGCAGTCGCATCAAGCCATCGCTCAGAATGCCCATTGTCGCTTCGTACAGGACGCTGAAAAGGACCATACATGAAAAGGATTCACTTCGGACAACGTTGGCTGGATCGACTGATTCCGGAAGGCTTTCCCACCCATACCTCCACCTTGATCACCGGGCCTGGCGGTTCGGGAAAACCGCTGATTGGGAATCTGATCGCGGCTGCCTGGCTGCGCCAAGGCGGTAGCGTGGTTTTCATGTCGCTGCAATACCCCACCCATGAGTTCATCGTGAGTGGGCTGAAAACCGTCACCCAGCTGGATCTGTCTGAATACGCAGACCGATCAGCCTCTACCCTGGCAGCGACCACAGCGCGATCTTACGCCAGGGAGAGTAAAGAATGGCATCGGAGCGGTTTTTCGCGCCCGAAGGTATCAATCCGGCCTTATCGCCTAAACCGCGCGGAATTCCACCAGGATGGCCAAAAGGTAATCGGGATAGGGGGGGCCTCACGACCTCTCCCCTCCCACACCACCGGACATGCGGGTCCGCATCCGGCGGTTCAGCAAACGTCAGGACATCTATTAGCCCTCTAGCCTTTATTGGTGGTCGATGCCGGGGACTGCTCGACCCTCTGGCTGGTTCCCAACGGCTTCTCCGTCATCGCCCTACCAGCAGGTTCCCTATCCGGGAAAGTCCGCCTTCTGTGCTCGTCCCTCGAATGTTCCACCCCAGGCTCGTTTGCCGTTCGGACTAAGCAGGTTTCCCTGCTCGCCCTGGATGGTCGTTACGCCATCGACTACTTCGGCCTCTGCTGACTTCTGCGACGCGGTCAGAAGACCTCTCGATCTCCTCAGTCTTGTCTCCAAGACACGCCGCAGATCTCCCCGGATAAGGTACGAT
>Ga0209986_10003883_pt1 | contig 12882 bp, 17 predicted proteins | sample BlataG_FD_183168 | JGI IMG/M metagenome (GOLD analysis project Ga0209986, IMG submission 183168) | Deep subsurface microbial communities from Black Sea to uncover new lineages of life (NeLLi) - Black_00105 metaG (SPAdes) (version 2) | ecosystem: Environmental > Aquatic > Marine > Oceanic >...
AGAACCTTCTCAGTGTCCTAGAGGACTTGGAACGGTGGAATGTGGCCCTGGAATGTGTAGATCAACCAATCGAGACACATTCAGCGATGGGGCGCATGATGATCACCATTCTCGGAGCGGTAGCGGAGTTCGAGAGGGAGTTAATCAGCGAGCGCGTCAAGGATGGGATGGCCCGAGCGAAGGCAGAGGGGAAGCACGTTGGAAGGCCCCGAAAGGTGAGGACATGAAGCTAGATGAAATAATGATTCACTTAGAGGATATTATAGCTCCGCACATTGAGAAAGCTATAGATGATTTGGGCCTGGTTGGAGAGGACCGGGAAGAGATCATCAAGGCAGCGATTGAGGAGGCTGCGACCGCGTCCCTCATTGCGTGGTCTATGCAATTAATTAATAAGACGACAGAATCGATAATAGAGAGGGAGGCCAAGGAAGAATGATATTTGAAACTATCCGCAGAATGTGGTACTATCTGCTTTTTAAGCCTGAAATCGAGGAATTCAATGCCAAAAAAAGGGAGGCCCAAAAACAGGACCCCCCTTTCTTCGAGGCCAGTCAATTTTCGGAGGTTGATGAAAATGACTGATGAAAAGGTAATCCTTTTTTTGATAATATTTACTTTCATAGGAATTCTATTAGTCATTACAATGAGGAGTGAGATGTCTTATTTCTTCGATGAGGAGAATGTTACTGTACCCCCACTCCATTTAACTTCATGGGAGATCGTCACGTGGTCCCTTGCGTGGTTTGGGTTCTTCGCGTTGATCGCCTGGCCGATAACATTGATGAGTAATGAGGGGGTGGAAGCATAAATGCCACCTGGTCCCGTACAACTGGCCTATATCGTGTCGTTGATAGTGGGGCCTATAATCCTGGCGTGGTTCGTCCTCAGAGTACTCCTCCCCCAGATCGAGGACGATTTCATAAGACCCTGGCGGGTCGATCATTATTTTTCTTTTTTCTTCGAACGAATGGACGAGGTGATTGGTGATGGATGCACTATGGTTCAGCAAGACCGGAGTGGTGAGAAGGGACAAGATAAAGAGCAATATCCAACTATTCGAGGCTGTGGATGGGGGTTACTACCCCGTCCACCCCGAGGCGGTATATCGAGACATGGACCAGAAGCGGGACGCGATGATCATCTTCTGGCAGGACGTGGTATGCCCCGAGGGGGGCAGTCAGACGAAGGATTACATCGAGTCGATACTGAGAAACATCTTCAACTCGAAGATGAATGATGAGAGGCTGAACATTTCCAAGGCGTTCATGAGGGGAATAAACAAACTTTTCGGGGTGTTCGTGAGGTACTTCCCCATCATCATCATTACCCTGGTGATTCTTTATGCGTTCGTTGGGGGTGGCTGAATGTTCGAGCGTCCTTATTCTGATGGGACCGCCATCATCTTGACCAAGGAGAAGCTGTTCAAGTTGCTCCACTTCGACCCGAAGAAAGATAATTTCATCATCTGGAACAAGATCAAAGGTACTCTGACACCGATAGAGAACTTCGACGATCTCAATCCGGACGACAACAAGCTCATCATGAAGGGTGACGAGGGTAAATACAAGTACATCAAGGACAAGGTGGAGATATTCAGGATCGACACCTCGAAGATGTATAAATCGCTGAACTGGAACCCTATGGCGAAATGGCGGCTCTCGCACCCCATCAAGACCAGACGGTTCTTCGGGCGGAGCAAGAAGATCGCCACCCTAGTATACCAGGAAGGCCAGCCGATGCCGCGGACGAACGTACAGGCATACGCCGAAGCGGATTACAAGAAGGCGGATCAGTTCACCATACGGACGGAAGCGAAGTACCAGGGTTATTCAGAGTGGATGAAATCTCTAAAGCGTGGAATGGGGTTCCCAACGTCTCGTAAGTGGATAATCATCATTATGATCCTCATAATCTTCGGAATACTATTCTATCTCTACAACGCGGGGATGCTACCATTTGGACCCCCAGGGAGGTTTTGATATGATGGATGAGAACCCAGACACGAAGCTGACGGAATTTATCACCCAGATGCCAGATGATGATGCGCGGGACACGGCTATGGATATATCAACACCGGAAATGATGCACAATCAGCTCCATATACGGATCCTCGGGGAAGAGTGGGGTTACGACCTCCCTTTTTTCTTCCATCTTGCGAATACCATCGAGAAAGAATCACTCAGCTATAAGAGGCAATCAAGGCAAGAGGCCGTTCAAGGACTCCACGCAAAGACCGCCCACGACAGTAACATATATGGGGGCAAACAACCAGATTATCTCATAGAGGAGATGGCTGTCGATGACAAATGATGCTGTTCTCAGAGCGATGGATGGATCCAAATACAGGGTAGGAGTGGTCAATTCCAAGGTCAAGATCGGACGGTACGGTAACAAGGATTATTTCGTGCCGTTCTACGACAGTCGGGCGATTGAGTATATCGCGGGAGAGGCCAGGGCGATGGTGAAAAAAGGGTTCGACGTATGTATATTGTACACAGGTAAGAGGAGAACGGGGAAGTCCACCCTTCAGACGCAGATCGCCAAGGCCATTGATCCAGAGTTTCCCCTTGAGTGCCTGTCTTTCAAGCTCGCTGACTATGATAGGAACATCAGCGAACTACCGTATGCGGACCCGAAGAACGGGGTATTCCCACAAGTATCCCTCGATGAAGCTGGTTTCGATCTCTTCGCTCAGGAGTGGTATTCAAGTTTTCATAAATTGATGGTAAAGAAAATGGAGGTTATCGCCATGAAGAACCTGGTTCTCCACATGGTCCTCCCCCATCGAAAGAAGTTGAACAAGAGCATCAGGGAGGAGATGGTTCATTATTGGATCCACACGAAAACCACTCAGAGCGGGAAGCGGGGGATAGCACAGCTCCGTACGCCCTCGGATAACATCTGGGATGAGAAATTGTTTTGGGACGCAAGGATGCAGTTTCGATTCAGTAAGAGCGAGGGGCCGTTCTGGGACGCATACCTGGAAAAGAAAAGAGCGTTCATAGATGAGGTGGCCGCTGGTCAATACGGGGAATCAAAGATCAATAGGATAAAAAAAGTAGAGGAACAGCGGGACACGATCATAAGAGAATATTATCAATACGCAAAAGATCCTGGGGGGAAAGTTACTCAAGATCATCTCGCTGAACTTCTCGGGTTGACATCACAACGAGTACAACAGATAGTTAATAACCCTACCGTTAAATCGCCCCGGTGATCTCCTCTTTTTCATTACTATATATTATAGGGGTGTAATTTGTTTTTTGGTTTTTGTTTTTATTATCAACATTGATCTACTACCCAACAATGTTTTCGCATATCTAAAATCCCTATAAATTATTCGATATACCTATTTTATTAAACTAAGAAGATATAAATACAATGGACACATTAGTACATCATAGGACAGTCAGTAGGGATGGGATGCATATCAGTGCGGGAAACATCGAAATCAAGCACGTCATACTCATTGTGGTGTCCGTTGTCATCGGAGTGGCAATGATCCCATTGATGCAGATGTTCATTGACGCGTTGGAACTGACCGGATCAGCCGCGACCGTCGCGGCCTGGGCTCCCGCCTTTCTCGTGCTGGCTCTCCTAATCCCCATATTTGGCTTTGGACTGAACAAGGTCGATGCATAGGGGAGGAGTGTGAACGACAATGCAACTAGGCATAAGAGCAATCATCGGAATGGTGATCATGATAGTGGTGGCCCTACTCCTGTTCCCGTTGGTGCAGGACTCTGTCGGTCCGATGGTGACCGACAATTACAGCGGGGACGGGGAGAACGCGACCACGTCGGGCGCGACCAAGACACTGCTCGAGCAAGTGCCACTATTCTACATACTGGCAATTGCCCTTGGAGTCATCGGCACCGTCCTCGTTGCCAGCAAGGGTCTGGCGTAGGTAGGCTGACTGTCTTGATCCGTGGGGCCAAGGCCCCCAAACCTCTTGTTTTTTGTTTCATTCGATGAGGTACAAGGAAGATAAGGACATGGCGGACAAGGAAGAAAGGCACATAAAGAACATGATGGAAACCGTCGTCGCGGTGATAGTCCTTATCGCTCTCGTAGGATTCGCGTTTTTGCCACTCATAGAGGAGATCACCCTGGGCGCGTACAACGACGCAAGCGGGGCGGTTAGAATGATCATCGGTTTCATACCAGTATTCGCGATGCTCGGGCTCTTGGGGCTCATAATCAAGAACAACAGGATGGGTTTGATGTGAATTATCGCAAAGTGACGGTCATAGGGATGGCGATCATCATGATGTCATCGGTCCTGGTCGGGATGCTGGCCACCAGCGACGCGGAGGCATGGTCCAGCGATTTCTCCACCGATGACGGATGGACGATCATCGGTACCGGATTCGCCGTCACCGGAGGGCAGCTCGTCGGGACCGGTCTTCCCAGGAACTCCAATGAGATAGCGAAGAGGGTCTGGACACCGACCTCGGACCATTGGAACACCACCGTTGATCTGAAATTCACGGTATTCCCTCTTTCGGGGATGTTCCGCGTTGGGGTGTACGATTGGAACCTCACGGACACGCTCGTATCGAATTTCAATCCGGATTCGACCTCTACCGTGAACTTCACCGGGTACGTCTTCGGTGCGACCGTCGACAACCAGCCTAAAGCATACGGTAAGATTCGACAGCAGGGCGATCTGTATGACGCGTCCGCGTATACTCTGACCATGGATACCTGGTACACTCTCAATCTGCGGAAGTCCAATAACAGCGGTCAGGAAACGATTGACATCCGCATCTGGGACACCTCCGGAGGTTCTTGGGGTTCTCCAGTAATGCAGAATAGCACCGATGTTCTTGAATCGGACGCCCAGTACACAGCGTTCGCCGCATCCAATGTCAATACCGGAACCTCGGGATACGCCGTCACCGCCTACCTGGACAACTACATGGAGGACTTCGACGGCTACCACTACGCGGTCCACGACCTGTTCGACGACAACAACGCGGAGATCTGGACCATCGGAGGAACAGGTTCAGTATCTTCGGATCAGGCGAAATCCGGGGACTACTCCCTATACCTTGCCAGCGCGGGATATGCCCGGCATCAGACTGCACCGATAGATCACAACCTCACATACGAGCTGTATTGGAGACCGACCACCACTTCGATCTCCTACATTTGCGCTCTGTTGAATGCGACAGGTGAAGTCGTCAAGAGCCTGTTGATCAAGGGTGATGGTGGTCTTGTCCGGTATTACGATGGTGCCGTCTATCAATCTACAGGTTCTTCTTATTCCATCAATACCTGGTACGATCTCAAGTTCGTTGTGCATGACGATCTGAAGACCTTCGATTTCTATTTTGGCGGAGCATATGTGAATACTTTCGTTGGAGTGGACAATGAGGGCAGCATAGACTGCGTTCAAGTGGGTGCGGTGAGTGGTTCGAATCCATCATATTTCGACAATGTCATGGTCTACTGGGACGCAGAGGCTGAAGAAGAGGGCGGCGAATCCGAGTTGGGATCGTTCACCACCTCGCCCCTTCTGACCGCCATAAATGGAACCGCCTATTACTATGATTCGGAAGTCAGTGGAACAACTGGATACAACGTCAGCACCAACACATCATTCGCCATGAATGTGGATGCCAGCGGGAATGTCACCTGCACCCCGAACCTTGCGGGGCAGTATTGGGTCAACATCACAGCTGACAATGGGACCGCCGAGGTTTCGCAGAACTATACTCTGAGGGTCTATGATGATGATATTTTCTTTATTGCTCATGCCAACGATATTCCAATCTCGACTATCTATTGGGAGGCCGGTATCAGATACGGATATGATTTCTATGTACCCTATCTGATCGATGGCTATGGAGAGGGGGAGGTAGCAGTAGCAAAGTATGATGGTGCGAACGATACGTGGTCCTACTCCGGTTCGATCTGCAACAATCCTACGGATGACGGCCACGCCGGGACCATTCTGATAAGGACCACTGACGGCAAGCTCCATATATTCTACGGCAGCCATGAATCCTACGTATACCATCGGGAATCCACATACGCGAATAACATATCATCCTGGGGTTCACCAGTTGCGGTAACGGGAAACGATGCCACCTATCCGCAGCCCTGGGTCGACCCCGATAACGGTACGGTCTATATGTTCTATCGCAAGACCCTCGCTTCGGGGTCCAATTACCAATGGGTGTATAGGACATCGGTCGATGATTGCGACAGCTGGAGCGGCGAGAGCATCTTCCATACCTATACATCGGGTTATGCAACATACCTCTGGCTGACCGAACTCATAGTTGTCAACGGTCACTATCACATCCCGATTACCTGGAGCATTTTCAATTACAGCACGAACGCAAGGGAGAACGTCTACTATGCCGATATGAACATCACTTCCGGCCACTTCCATAATGTGACCGGGGCGGATCTCGGGGTCACGATAGACCTGACCGAGACCGAGAACAACTGCAAGCTGGTGGACACTGGCTCGAATTGGTCTTATTCGGCCCAGGTGGTGTCAAATGGGTCCTACGTCTGGATCATGTATCCAGAGCAGGACGGTTCTCTTTACGATTATCATTTCATCTATCATGATGGGGTCGAATGGTCCACACCGGTTGAAATGGCATCCACCGATGCCTATTACACCCATTGCCAGATGTTCCTCTATGATGATACGATACATTACTACTGCCTGCTGAACAGGACCACCGGTTCAAGGTCCGAGGTCCAATACTGGACCTACAATATCACTTCGAAGGAGTGGATCAAATACGGCACGATCCTTGATTCTTCGCTCCTTTCGGGCAATGCCAAATACATCGGTGAAACAGGGTCAATATGGAACACCACATCCAGAAGCATTGTGATCACTGAGGGAACGAATACCGGAGAACCTGTTCGCTGCTATGTTTTCGGTATCTATGGTTTCCTCATCAACGGGACCCACTTGTATGATTACGAACCGCCCGAAGAACCGGAGAATGACCCGCCAATCGTTTCGAGCCCCAATCCTACCAATGGTCGAACGGGGGTCGATATCACCCTGGCATCATGGTCATGCTCGATATCAGATCCCGATGCAGACCTTTTCAACTGGTCCATCGAGGTGAGCAACGGTGACAACGACTCCGCGAACGGAGCGAGCGACGGCACGAAATCCGTTACCCTGAGCGATCTGGAGTACCATACCCAATACACCGTATGGGTGAACATCACCGACGGGGAGGACGCGAGCAACTACACACTCACATTCACCACGGAATACGATCCGTTAACGGTTGAGTCGCTACCGATGCATGATATGACCTGGATGCTGTTCGTCCTCTGCATAATACTGGTCATCGTGGCACTGGTTTACCACAACATGGAGGATTGGGGTCTGAGATGAGGACGCTCCCGTATGTCTTGGTGTTCGTCCTGGCGGTCCTGGGTGTGCTGGCCCTGGGGTTGGTCATCGGGGCCGACTCAGCGGAAGCGCAAGAGGTCTGGTGGGACGGCGAAGGTGCCGATAACCTTGCATCCACGACAGAGAATTGGAACTCCACAGGTGGGAACGACATCGCTCCCAATACTGGATACCATGTGGTGTTCAATGGAACATCCACCAAATCATGCACCTGGGACATCACGGCAGAGATAGCCAGTTTCTTAATGGACACCGGATACTCTGGGACAGTAACGCAGGGGAATAATGACATCAATATCGGTGCTGGCGGATTCGGTCAGGTGGCCGGGGTCTTTACTGGAGTTGGCGGAAGCACTCATTGGGTCATTGATTCGGGAGATTTTGCGCATACAGGTGGAACCATAACAAATTCTGTGCTGAGATTATGGTTTACCGGAACATCTGATGTTAACATTAATACAATTTTAAAGGCGCTAAAAAATGAGGGAAATATAACACTTAATAGCAATGTGGGTATATATGGTGGTTCGATTACCAATGGAGAATTTTATAATTATGATACTATTAATATAGCAAGTGCTAAGATTTTATATTTTTACGAATACGGTGTCACCACAACCCCCGCATACGAAAATACGGGAACGATAAATGGACCAGGCAATATAAATTTTCAGCTGCGTGGGCAAACTTGTAGCATCGATATAGGAGATCATGATTGTCTGATAACGATTCAGAGGTCTGGAGCCGGAGCATATCATACAACATTAAAATTATTGGGTGATTCATCCAATAATGATAGTATATTTTGTTTTTCCTCTCACGCCACCTACACGATGACCCTCGACACTAACGGATACAATTTAACCTGCACCGGCGACGTGGAGACAGGAACCAGAGGAATAATAGACTTAGGAGAAGGAACCCATACATTCGGAGGAGACTTTGACGGTGTCGCAACGGGGAGCGGGGCAATCCCAGGAACATCCACATGCTACTTCACCGGAACGGATAAGACCATCGAACTCCAGGCGGCGGATTCATTCTATAACCTGTATGTTACAGGCTCCTACACCCTCAACTCGATCATAGAGGTGTCCAATCATCTATATATCGACGGGGAGCTGGCCCATACATCATACTGTGTGGAAGTCACTGGGAATGGATACTCCTTCGATCTCAACGGGACATTCGACCATCGGATCTACTTGAATGGGACGGGGGATTTAGAAGGCTACGTCAACAGCACGATGGAAGGGAGCATATACTGTGATGAGAACGTCACGCTCCATACATCGACCGGCTCACTGTCGATAAAAGAAACCGGATGGTACAATGTCACTGTTATACAATGGGATGAAGTGTATGGATGGTACGCGGACGCCTCCACGAACCTGACCTTCGAGATTGGAGGGTTGGCCCCTGACACGGCCTACGACAAGACCATAGACGCCGTTTACGATGCCACGCTGTATGCGAACGGGGAGGGCGTAGCATCCTTCTATCATGATTCGTGGAGCGGGCATTTCTTCGAGCTGGAAGTGAACGTCACCGTCAATATCACCTCGACGCCAGACACCCACGCTTACATTCAGATAGCGTATTATTACAACGTCACTTGCTCGGTGGACGGAACGACCATGACCGTGACCACAAACGCCGAATGGCTGGTAGTGGACGCGGGGGAGTACCAGGTTAAAGGGATACCACTGGAGGACGACGCGGGGTTCTATTACGTCAATATCACCCTGAGTCTGGACGCAAAATCAGACTACCAGAATTACACGCTCGAGGTGAACGTGGCCACCGAGGAGGGCGTGATTGACGGGGTGACGATACTCGGGATAATCCTCTGCGGGATGTTCACCGGGTTCGCGTTCTTCGATAAGCGACTGATATTCCTGGCCGGGATCACATGGATGCTGAGTGCCATGATCGTGTTCGGGGAGTTCGGGGCGTTGTTCCTCATACTTCCTCTGGGCTTCGGGATGATCCTCGTAATCGATGGGGTGTTTGAATATGTACCGGACTGAATGGAAATATACACTGATGGGCGTTCTCGTTCTCGCCATAATGTCGATTCTCGTTTTCGGGTCGATGGGGGCGGAGGCCTCGGTGATCGATGATATCCCAGATGCCGTGAACGACAGTGTGTTTGATGGCGAAAATTTGTTCATGGCGAAGTTGCTCATAGCCACGGCCATTATGGTATCTGTAGGTTTCGCTATGGCGGCGGCCAGAATGGATCTTACCCCTATTGTGATTATTCTTTTCGCGGTGATGGGTCTGCTCGTGGCCCTTGGGTGGATGGAATACTGGATCATGCTAATTGGGGTCTTGGTTGTTGTCGCTATGTTCGGTACGAAAATGGCGGACTGGCTCGGTTCCCGCGGGGGCATTTAAATGGGCGAATCCATAATGAGACCGCTTATATTGATTGTGACATTCATCTCCTTGTTCACGATCGTGGTAACAGCGATGGCTCCTATCTTCTACGCGAGTGATGTGGAGAAAGGTAGGAGTAGCAGCCCGGGGGATTTCGCGTATATCGCCGGACAAGAATATGAATTGTGGTATCCTGAAGATGGATATGCGATCGGGGCGGATAATGTCACCCATAATAGTTACGCCCCGCATTTCGACACCAATGAACTGGTATTCTGGGAGGATGGTGGAGAGGATAACACATCTGGAGAGGCCATCAAGATATGGATAATGCGGAATAATGATGGGATGCATCCTTATGGATATCCTCTTAGGGACCACTATGAGGACCCAAATAATTGGGAGGGGTTTATTATCTACCGTCATAAAGGGTGGTGGGATGAGTGGTATGATGAGATTACCTTCGATGAATTGGTGTTGAGCCACAAAGAAAACTCGAACGAATCCAGGGCAGATTTTGTGCTGGATGTTGGATATACTTTATTCGTTATCAATGCTACTGGAGTCCCACTAACCGACGCGCTAGATACCGATTCAGATTATAAGATAGGAATTGGATGGACCTGGTATAACAGTACGATGGCCGCTCAGTCGGCCTTCGATGTTATCATTGGTATAATGACCTTCAACCTCCCGAATGTCCATTGGGTCATAACCGCAATCTTGGCTATTCCAATCTACACCTCTATCGCTTTCATGATGTTCATCGCAATTATCCGAGTGATCCCCTTCATAGGTGAATGAAATGAAAAAATGGATCATGGTGATGTTGCTGGCGTTCGTGTTTCTCCTCCCGACCGCGATGGCGGGGAACCAGGGAGAGGGTTACAATGAGACCACACAGGAGATACGGGACTTCTCCCTCGAACGAGTGGATCACCATCAGTATTCGTGGGACGACGGGGAGAACGTGACCGTTCTCGAGGGGGATAATTTCTACATAGTCGAGGTAACGGTAACGATCGAGTACGGCAACGCCTCCAGCACGAATTGGGCCAAGTGGCATTCCGATGTCGATGTGGTGATAAAGAACCCAGGCGGAGATGAATTAGAGAACTCCTCCATGTCGTCCTCCGGGGTCACGGATAACGGCGAATATTACATTGTCACGAAATATGAGTACATCGACGTGACGGCGGACACCTCTGGGTACTACTCGATAGAGGCGAACTACACCGTATTCTCGGATGAGACATGGACCTGGGTAGAGACCTCCACCACATACTTCTTGTTCAACGAAACGGAAGAGGAACCCCCTGGAAGTGGGGCGTGGGGATGGCTGGACAGTGGGGGGATACTGAGTGCCCTAGGTATAATCGGGTTCTTCGGGATGATCGGGTGCCCCGCGCTGTTCATCTTCGCCGCGAGGCACGGGGCCGATAAGTTCCAGTCATTGGTGTATCTGGTAATGAGCGAGGCCACGATGTTCGTGTTCTTCATGATGGGGATTTGAATGACAAAAAAAGAACTTTCGCCGAGATCATTGAGACTGGTACGGACGAGCCACCGAAACAGGGAGTGGCTTGTCGAGAATGGCTATCTGAAGCGTGGGAAGCGGTATAGATGGATCCCATCGGCGAAGGGCGAGCGAACACTGAACAGATCGGGAGGATAACATGACCAAAGGGAAACCAAGGAAGGACGGATCGGGACGCAGAACCAGGGCCAATCGTGGCCGTGGCGGATGCAAAACCACAAAGAAAACGGGTAGAGGAAGAAATAGGCAATGAAGCTCATCAGGAAATCGAACATCGAGAAGGAGAGCTACAGGCCTGGCAATTACCGACTGTACAACGCCAAGGGGAAGATGATATACACCGGATCGTCGAAGCGGGTAAAGCATCGCCTCGAGGCCTTGCTCTACGGCAGGGCGGACTACGCCCAAGTCGATGGGAAGGACGGACTCAGACACCAGGCGAAATACTACGACGTGGAGTATATGCCGATCAAAGAGGCCCGTTGGAAAGAGAAGAAAGCGAAGATCCGTTGTAAATTCAACAGACTTTGAGTGGGTGATGGTCATTGCTTATCGAAATCATTAAATACTTATAAAGTTATCAATGATAGCAATGCTCGATGTAACAATTGGTGTCCGGGTATCACCAGATGAAGCTCAATTACTCAGTAAAATGGCGGAGGAGGAGGATAGGACGGTCGCCTATATCGTCCGACGAATGATCAGATCTGAGTTGGGGAGGAGAGCACCCGCATGACCCCCAATATCTACGATACCGAACGTTGCCCCGTATGCGGAGGGCTCCTTGAGGTCCGCACGATCTGGGATGAGGGGGAGAAGAAAGATGTTTTGGACTGTCCGAATTGCCCATATTATGACGTAATCAAGGCCAGGACAATGCGGATACCAGAGGGACAGATAGCATTGGGGGCAAAGTACTGATGGTTGATCAAATTCCAGATCACAAAACCATGAAGAAGCTGGCCCGTCGCCACATGGAGGATTTTGAGCCAGAGCGAAAGAAGAAGATTGAGATCCAATTTCTGTGGGTACTCATTCCAATTATCATTTGTCTCATTGGGGTTGTAATAGTATTCCATCCAGCGATGGACATCGCCGAATATAACGGGAACTACAAATTCAATTATGTAGATGAATACGGCGTGAACGGGGCTCAGGCCATAATAATCGGTGGGGTGGGGGTGATGATAATCGGTGTGGCCACCCTTCTTATCATCGGAAAAGAACTGGATAAATCAAATGTCGATTGGGTTGACTACTACTTTGAGAATGTCTATGGGAGGAGTGATTGATGGGGTTGCTTGATGATCTCTTAGATGGAAAGTTCGAGATCAAAGATCCAAATGGGGGGCGAGTTGTGACCTCGCCCTCCTTCACATCACGGTCATGGGGGGGAATCATACGCAATCGAGCATCCGAAGCTGTTGCCCTCCCTGACACCTCATACATCATGGTCCATCGGCGCGCCAACTCGATCACCGCGAACGCCCCAATGGACAGGAGCCAGGGAGACCAAACAAAATTCTATAGGCCATGCTTTCACCATATCTTCCTGGCT
>Ga0209986_10003884_pt1 | contig 12881 bp, 9 predicted proteins | sample BlataG_FD_183168 | JGI IMG/M metagenome (GOLD analysis project Ga0209986, IMG submission 183168) | Deep subsurface microbial communities from Black Sea to uncover new lineages of life (NeLLi) - Black_00105 metaG (SPAdes) (version 2) | ecosystem: Environmental > Aquatic > Marine > Oceanic >...
TAATAAAACAACCCAAAAAAGTTCAATCTTAAAACACTTAGATAATATTTGTATAAAAGAGGAGGGAGGATAGTATGATTAAAAGATCAAAATTTAGCCTTAACAGAATCATTTATCCAAAATTAAAATTAGAAGATTTCTTTAAATTTACTAAAAATTTGGATTTAAACAAAATCGAATTACGAAATGGCCTTCCCGGAGGAAAGATAATTGATGACTATACTCCCGGGCAGCTGAAAGAACTTTCCAAAAAATATGGAGTGGAAATATTAACCATTAATGCCTTGCAAAAATTTAATTTAGACGCCATTCTACCGAAAACCATAGAGGAATTAAAAAAATTAATTAATCTCTCACTACCCATTGGCTGCAAAGCTATTGTATTATGCCCTAACAATGATGTGAATGATAAAAGGAGCTCAGAAGAAATTTTTGAAGAAACCGTAAAAGCTTTAAAATCTTTTGGTCCCTTATTTCAAGACAGGGGAATGCAAGGTTATTTAGAACCTTTGGGATTTGAAGAATGTTCTCTTAGATCGATAGTTACAGCAATGAAAGCTATTCAGAAATCAGGTTATCCTGTTTATAAAACTGTTCATGATACCTTTCATCATCATATCGGTCCTGATACCTTTAATATAATTGAAAACGATTATGATATCTCTTATACCGGATTAGTTCACATCTCCGGGGTAGAATACAATATTCCTGTTGATAAATATAGAGACAATCATCGTGTTTTAGTCACTGCACAAGATAGACTTAGGACTAAGGAACAGATAGCATTACTCCTCAAACTTGGCTATGCGGGAAATATTTCTTTTGAACCTTTTTCTCAAAAAGTACAAGAGATGGAGATTGAAAAAATAAAATCAGCTATCGACCATAGTATAAAATATATAAGTAAATGAAATAAAAAGCAGTATTGTTCTTCTTTTTCTTCCCATTTTAGAGACCTACTGACTGCAGCCTGTAAAGATTTGACCCCTAATCACCTAATCATTTCCTTGTAAGATCATGGTTTTTCACCTACATCTAAAATAAGCCATTTTAAGCGCTTATTTTAAAAAATATGACCAATCACCTTAACCAGCCTTTAAAATCAGAGGCGGCCTTCCTTTTTTATCCTTCCATTCTTTTAGGTTTTCAAGCAGATTACGATACATAATTGTCACCGCCATCACATTATACAAACCTTTTTATGCAACTTTTCACACAAAAACTAAAGATAAAATAATTGTATGCGAATTAATAAACTAAAAAGAGTCCCTGATATTATCAAAGACCCTCATCACTTTTTATTTATTAAATCTTCTCTTTCGTAAACCGCGATAAAGTGAACACGGTTTGACATAAAGCAGTAAACTAATATGATCAAGTGATACCGCTTATTTTCCTTTTTAGAAGTAAAAAATATTTTTTGCTAAATAAGGTTTCTTCATCACCTATCTTCACTTTTTCTATTTTGTTATATTTTGTGAAGCTGTGAAGCCTAACCCCATCCCTTGCTCCTATTTATCCCTATTTATCCCTTCCACTTCAGTACTCCTTCCAGGATGTAATTTAGCTTTTTCATAAACTTCTAATGGTAGTTTTTTGCGACGTAAAGAGAATATGAAATCTGCCAACTTTGTAGTTACATCCATTTTCTTAACCGACTTTTTTATATTTAAATATTTTTTATAATCTCTTGAGCAAACTCTGAACATTTAACCTCCCGAGCACCTTCAATCTGTCTGGCAAGGTCATAAGTAACAACTTTAGAAGAAATTGTTTTTTCTAGGGAAGTAATTATCGCATTGGCTACTTCTCCCCATCCCAGATAATCAAACATTAAACAACCAGAAAGAATCAAAGCCCCAGGATTAACTTTGTCTAAGCCTGCATACTTAGGCGCAGTCCCATGGGTTGCTTCAAATACAGCTATTTTATCCCCTATATTAGCTCCCGGGCCTAAACCCAAACCACCTACTTGGGCCAAAATGGCATCGGAAAGATAATCGCCATTAAGATTGGGAGTAGCAATAACACTATATTCTTTAGGTCGGAGCAAGATTTGCTGAAACATGGCATCAGTTATTCTATCTTTAATTAATGTTTTATTCTCTGGTATTTCACCTTTGTATATTGTATTTACTTCATCTTCAGTTATAATCTTATCCCTAAATTCTTTTTGAGCAATTTCATAGCCCCAATTCTTAAAGGCTCCTTCTGTATATTTCATAATATTACCTTTGTGAACCAAGGTAACACTAGGTTTATTGTTTTCTATAGCATATTTTATAGCTTTCCTGATTAATCTTTTGCTTTTAAATTCACTCATAGGTTTTATGCCTATCCCTGAATCCTCATTAATATTAACTTTAAATTCCTTACTTAAAAAATCGATTATTTTCGTAGCTTCTTTAGAATATGCTTCCCATTCAATTCCCAAATAGATATCATCCGTATTTTCTCTAAATATAACCACATCTACAAATTCAGGATTTTTAACCGGTGCAGGGACACCAGAAAAATGTCTAATCGGCCGTACACATGCATAAAGATCAAGTTTTTGTCTTAATGTTACATTTAAACTTCTATACCCGCCTCCTATCGGTGTAGTAAGAGGTCCTTTAATAGCAATCCCGTATTTCTTTATTTCTTCAAATGTATCATCGATAACCCATTTCCCATATTTTTGATAACACTTTTCGCCTGCGTATATTTCTTTCCATTCTATTTCTCTTTTCCCTTTATATATTTTTTTAACTGCCCTATTAAATACCATCTGGGATGCATGCCAAATGTCCGGACCAATACCGCCACCCTCAATAAAAGGAATCGTTATTTTTTCTAACATCTTAAATTATTTTCTCCTTTAATTTGATTTTTTATTTCGTTAATTCGGTAATAAGGTAATATTCCCCCAGCTCTAACAATTGCCTTTTCTCTTTCGTTAAGATCATGAAGTGCTTCAAAAACAAAATTCTTCGATATATTCTTTATTTTTATATTCACTGATTGTAGATGACTTGTTTCAAATGCTAATACATCAGCTTGCTCTACCCTATCAAAATCTTCCTCATGCTTAAATACAAGAGGCAAGATACCGAAATTAATTAAATTGCCACGATGTATTCTGGCAAAAGACTTTACTATAATTGCTTGAATCCCTAAATACATTACTACAAGGGCCGCATGCTCTCTGCTGGAACCTTGCCCATAATTATTTCCTCCAACAATAATGCCTGTTTTCTCTTTTTTCATTCTTTGAAAAAAATCAGAATCAACATAGTGAAAAGTATATTCAGAAATTTTGGGTAAATTAGATCTTAAAGACATAATTTCTGTCCCTGCTGGTAAGATATCATCAGTACTGACATTACTATCTAGTTTCAATTGTACTTTTGCTTGAATAGAATTCTTTAAAGAAGACTTCAATGTAATTGAAGCAATATTTGGACCTTTTACAATGTCGACTTTTTCTGGACGCTTTGATGGCGGAATAATCATTGAATCATCTATTAGAAATGGCTTATTAATATCAATTTTTGGATATTCTATCCCAAGATCATGTGGATCAGTAATCTTCCCGGTTATCGCAGCAGCCACCGCGCTTTCTGGGCTAACTAAATAAACTTGAGCATCTTCTGTTCCACTTCTGCCGGGGAAATTCCGATTAAAAGTCCTCAGACTTACTCCTTTCGAACGCGGTGAAAATCCGATACCGATACAAGGACCACATCCCATTTCTAATATTCTTACACCAGCGGAAAGTAACCAGTCAAAAACCCCCCTTCGTACTAATTCACGTACAACCTGTCGCGAACCAGGATTTAAGGCTACACTTACCTCAGGGTGGATCTTTCTTCTTTTTAACATATAAGCAACCTTCATTAAATCTTTCAAAGAGGAATTTGTACAACTTCCAATAGCTACTTGATCCACTTTGATACCAGAAATATCCCTAATTTTAACGACATTATCCGGAGAATGGGGCTGTGCAACCATTGGTTCTAAAGAATCTAAAATGATCTCTATACTTTGATCATAAATGGCATCTTTATCTGCAACAATTTCAACCCAATCACTCTCTCTATTTTGTAATTTCATGAATTTGTGGGTTTCACGATCACTCGGGAAAATAGAAGTAGTAGCACCCAATTCCGCTCCCATATTGGTGATGGTTGCTCTTTCAGAAACACTTAAGGAACGAAGACCACTTCCAGTAAATTCAAATACCTTATTAATTCCACCTTTAACGCTTAACTTTTTTAATAAGTAAAGAATGATATCTTTAGCTGAAACGAAAGGTTTTAGTTTGCCCGTAAGAATAACATTGACGACTTGGGGCATCTTCATATAGAAAGGATTTCCGGCCATTGCCAGAGCTACATCAAGCCCTCCTGCTCCAATAGCTATCATTCCAATACCGCCACATGTGGGAGTATGACTATCGGAACCTAAAAGTGTTTTACCAGGTACTGAAAATCTTTCCAAATGTAATTGATGGCATATCCCATTGCCGGGACGTGAAAAGTATGCACCATATTTAGAGGCAGAAGACTGAATAAACCTATGATCATCAGCGTTTTTATAGCCATTCTGCAACAAATTATGATCTACATAACTGACGGATAATTCTGTTTTTACTTGAGGAATCCCAAAGGCTTCAAATTCCAAGTATACCATCGTTCCGGTAGTATCCTGCGTAAGTGTTTGATCGATTTTAATTCCTATACTCTTCCCGGCAATCATTTCCCCTTCGATTAAATGACTTTTAATAACCTTTTGAAATACGCCTAAGCCCATATTTTTTTACCTCCTCAATACGTTTTCATTCTTTAACAGTATGTATAAAAAGGAATATCAATTGAATAAAAATTATTCATAATGGTTATCTTCAACCTATCTGTTTAAAGAAAGATTTGCTCTTTTCTTTAAAGCAATTATTTCAAAAACTACAACAAACATAGCAATAATAGAAAACCAGGGGTTTATTATGATTGATAAAATACTAAAACCTGCACCTGCAAAAATAATTAAACGCTCATAGACGGGGAGTTTTCCCTTAAGATAATTACCTAAGGCAACAGCAGTGAAGTATACACCGATTAAAGCCATGGCAAAATAAAAACCAAGTTTTAAAACGGATATTAAATCCCAAGTTTCAACAGGTATAATTAAAAATTCAGGTTTATAAACAAAGGCAAAGGGAATAATAAGGGCGACGATGGCTGCTCGAAACGCCTGTATACCAGTTTTCCAAAAATCTCCTCCAGAAAGTGCAGCAGCAGCATAAGATGTAACTGCAACCGGCGGTGTAAGTGGACCCAAAATGCCAAAAAAGAAAAGAAAAAAATGGGCAGAAAGTTCAGGAACACCAAGTTTGACAAGTGCGGGAGCAAGCGTAATAACAGTAATAACATAAACAGCAGGAGTAGGCATCCCCATACCCAATATAATCGCAATGACCATAGAAAGAATTAGAAGAATTAAAAGATTCCCACCTGATAATTTTATAAATATACTACTTATCCTGATAGTTAGACCTGTGTAAAGAAGAACACCCTCAATAAGCCCTGCCATAACACAGGCCATAACGACACCCAATGATTTCGATACACTATCTTCCATGGAAGAGACAACAATATGAGACATTTTTTTAACTTTTTTGACAAAAAAGCCATAAAATATACTCAGGAAGACAGCAATAACTGCAATAAACGGTGGAAGATTTTGCCATTCAAATCCCAATAGCAATAGAATGATTGTAGAACCTACAACGAGTGTTATAAATATAACTTTATGAAGATTAGGGTTATCTTTATATTTTATCCATTCTATGAGCATCGCTATACCCAAAGCAGACATAGCACCATATTGCGGAGAAAATCCACGGGCAAGGACCCAAATAAGGAAAATAATAGGCAAAATATAATAACCCTTTTTGATAATTTCTATCTTTGGTGGAAGTTTATCCGAAGGGAGACCTTCTAGGCCAGCCTTGTTAGCCTCCAGATCAACAAAAATATAGATTCCAAAAAAATAGAGCAAAGCAGGCAAAATAGCAGCAATGGATATATTAATATATTTCATGCTTAGATAGACAGCCATAATAAAACTTGCCGAGCCTAAAACAGGTGGCATAATCTGACCCCCCGTAGAAGCTGCTGCTTCAATAGCTCCCGCCGTTTCTGCAGAATAGCCAGTTTTCTTCATCAGGGGTATGGTAAATGCACCGGTTGTCAGAACATTTCCAGTAGAGGAACCCGTCATCATACCTAAAGCAGCACTCGAAAGAACAGCAACCTTTGCAGGACCACCTTTTTTTGAACCTGCCAAACTTGTTGCGGCATTAATAAAATATTCTCCCAATCCAATTTGCTTTAAAACACTAGCAAAAAACATGAAGAAATAGATGTAAAAAGTAGCAACCCACACAGCTGTACCCCATAGACCTAAATTATAAAGATACATCATCCCCACAAAATTTTTGATATCATAATTTGAATTATATAAACCATAAACTAGAAAACCAACAGTTAAGAGAATCAAAGGCAGACCGAGTATTCTCCTGGCAGCTTCAATGGTAAGGATTATTGCCACCAAACCAAAGACTACATCGATTGGATAGACAATACCCTGCCTTAAAGCAAGTGAGTCATAGACAAAAAAGGTATAGAAAAATGGAATGAGAATTAATATAAACAGAATCCAATCATAAAATGGCACTTTCTCTCGTAAACTTTTTGTTTCACCTTTTCCTCCAATAGGATATTTGATAAATACAAGTGCAGATAACAGCCCTATAAAAATTGCCATATGCTGTACATCTGCAAAGGTAAGTAACTCTATTAGGCCCATGACAGATTTAACTTTAAAATCAAGTGAAATTGAGATATCTCGAAAAATCTCAAGAAAAACAGAACTAAACCCTAGACTAAATATGATCATATATGTAGCGATAATAAGTGAAATAGTAAAATATACTTTATATACAAGGCCATTCTTTTTATCTTCCATTTTCTATTGTTCCTTTCTAGTATTATTTAACAGAAAAATTAATTTAAATATATAATGACCATTTTTTTTGTAAATTTTGTTACATATTAGGGGATTGTTTGATTCGTTTAATATTTACGGTTTCAATCTATCTGGTATTTCATATCCCTCTTCTTTAAAATACTGATATGCGCCAGGATGCAAGGGTATAGGAATACCCCTGAGTATATTCTCTAAGTCTACATCCTTCCTTAAATAAGGCGCAACTTCTATTACTTCATCAAAGTGTGTCCATGTAACTTTTGTCATTTCATAAACAACTTCTTCTGGAATATCTTTATTAACAATCAAAAGTACAGGTAATACAACGACATTAGCATCCTGATCATGACCCTCATAAGTACCCGCTTTAATGACTCCGGCATCGAAGTATCCCAAATCCACTAGTTGGTCAATAACATCTTGTGGCATATCAAGCGCTCTTATAGGAGTAGTAGTTGAAAATGCATAGAAGTTTGGATTCGGTGATGAGGTATGGTGGATGATAGCATCTACTTGCCTAAGTTTCAAAAGATCCATGTTTTGAGGGTCTCCTACTTGCACTTTTATCACTAAATCAAAAAGACCGGCAGCTTTTAAAACATCTTCTGCTGCAACTGCATCTCCACTACCAGGTTCTCCTATGGCAACTTTTTTACCCTTCAAATCAGCAAAACTTTTAATATTAGAGTCCGCCTTTACTAAAAAATCGACATATAATTTATGCAATGTACCCCATGCTCTAATACCAGGATAACTTTCCGTAAACATCTTCTCGCCTCTTGTTGCATAATATGCGATATTTGATGTAGTAAGTGAAAATGCAGCTTCGCCTGTTCCTACCTTCCTGGCATTCGAAGCACCGCCACCTCCCGCTGATGCCGTAGCGTATATATCATCAGTGTATAAACCAAGGACCATACATATACCGGAAAGCGCTGGGTAATATGTACCTGTTACAGAGCCAGTTGGGATTTTCCATTTGTAAATTTGCTGGGCATAAACAGAAAAGCTAGTTAATAATAGGGATAACACAAGCAAACTTATAAGAAACAAGTAAAATTTTCTAGATTTCATATTCTTTCTTTCCTCCTTTTAAAATATTTTATCAAACAATCCCCTAATATTTCTTTGATTACAAATTAAACTCTTTATTATTTTATTATTTATTCTACTAAATTTTCCTTTCTTTTCATCATATTTTTACATAACCATTATCCTTACTTTAATTATAAAGAAATGGATAATCTGTAATACCTTCAATATCTTCAAAATATTCTTCTTAATGATTTGCTATGATTTAATCGTTTCCTGTTCTTGTTTTTCTTCTATTTTTTCCTTTATAATAAGACCTACCTTTTTTATGTGTTGCGAGATTAATCCTTGTGCTAATTCAATATCTTTATTTATGATGGCATCTAATATTTTTTTATGTTCTTCAAAAGACTCTTTTAGTCTATTCGGTGAAGAAATTGAAATAATTCGAAAATGATAAATTTTATTCTTTATAGGTTCTATAGCTTGAGAAAGTTCCTTATTCTTACTTGCAATAATTATCTTATCATGAAATAAGGTATTAAGCTGAGAAGCTCTCGTTATATCTTCTTTTTTTACCGCTTCCTCCATTTCAATTAATAGGATTTTTAATTCATCAATTTCCTTTGGCGAAATTCGTTGAATCGTAAGCCTTACGGCCAACATTTCAAGAGCTACTCTTATTTCCATTACATCTTTAATTTCTTTAGCAGACCATCTACTAATTATAAATCCCCTATGAGGAATAATCTTTATCATGCCTGTTGATGCTAGCCTATAAAGTGCTTCCCGAACAGGTGTCCTACTTACGCCTAATTCCTCTGCTATTTCCTTTTCTGTTATTCTTTCATCTGATTTAAACTTTCCACTATAGATAGCCTGTTGTAACTTTTCAAAAATAAGATCACGAAGATATTTGCGCTTATCTTTGATATTTTCTATATTAAGTCTACCCATCCCTGTTAACAACTCCTTTTATTCTTATAATTGCTTGCTAAATATAAAAATATTATAAATGTAATGTATACAAGTATACAAGTATACTACTACATTTATAACATATCACAATTTTTAAGATAAATCTACTATTTGTTTAACATTTTTTAAAGATTTATAAAATATTTTCAATGTCTAAAAATTCATCTATTCATCTTTGCTTTATAAAAACAGCAGAAAGCCTATACAATTAAAATAAAATAAAAATACTTAAAAGATTATGAATGAATTAATATTCTATAAAATCTTCAAAAATCCTCTTCTTTTTAACAAATGCTAACAACACAGTATTTATTCAATGTTTCACAACTATTAAAATGATAAATTATTGATAATCTATAAGAGCAAGATTTGTGGAAAAATAGCAGGTCTAAAAGCCTTGTAAAATAAGGGTTTCAGGGAATAATCGCTCTAAACGCTTTTAAACGCAAAATTTTTAAAAATAGATACTTTTACCCCTCAAAAATGGCACTTTTTTAACTAAAATTTCGCTCTTTCAAAATCTGAAAGTGGCTATTTATAATGGTTTCACAATTTGGGGAGGTAAAAATAGACCAAAAATGTGGGTCGTAATTGCCGATTTTTCGAAAATTGAAGTGCGTTTTAAGGGCATTCCTGAAGGGGGTCAAAAAATGGGGACAGCTCTACTTTTTATTTGGCATTAAATGAGGGAAGATAATATATTTTTCTTTTTTAACCTTCGTTTTTCTCCCAGTTTAGAGACCTACTGACTGCTTTCTTCCAGCCCTTATATAATTTTTCTTTTGTTTTTTCATCCATATTGGGGGAAAATTCTTTATCTACTTTCCATTTCTGAGCAATCTCCTCTTTGTCTTTCCAATAACCAACCGCTAAACCGGAAAGATATGCTGCTCCTAAAGCAGTAGTCTCTGCAATTTGAGGCCTTACCACCGGGACTCCCAGGATATCGGATTGGAATTGCATCAAGAAGTTGTCTCTAACTGCTCCGCCATCAACTTTTAATTTTTTCAAATTAATCCCTGAATCTTTCTGAATAACTTCCAGGACATCACGGCTTTGATAAGCTATTGATTCCTCTGCTGCTCTTAGGATATGTTCTTTCTTTGCCCCCCGGGTCAATCCTACAATGATACCCCGAGCATACATATCCCAATAAGGGGCACCAAGACCCACAAAGGCAGGGACCAAATAAACCCCGTGGGTATCTTTAACTTTTAGTGCATATTTTTCAATTTCGTCCGAACTTTTTATCAGCCCGATTTCGTCTCTTAACCATTGGACTACTGCGCCGCCGATAAAGATACTCCCTTCCAAGGCATATTCTACTTTACCGTTAACTCCCCAGGCAATAGTAGTCAAAAGGCCATTCTTGGAAGGAACAATCTTTTCTCCGGTATTCATCAATATAAAACATCCGGTTCCATAGGTGTTTTTTGCCATACCCGGCTCATAACAGGCCTGGCCAAAAAGGGCAGCCTGCTGGTCTCCGGCATCACCGGAGATAGGAATTTCCCTACCAAATATCTCTTTATCGGTGCTGGCATAAATATAACTTGAGGGTAAAACTTTAGGGAGCATCTCTCGGGGAATATCCAGTTCGGTTAATATCTCCTCATCCCAATCAAGATTATGAATATTAAATAACATTGTGCGGGAAGCGTTAGAATAATCGGTTACGTGAGTTTTGCCTTTAGTCAGATTCCAGATAAGCCAGCTGTCCACTGTACCAAAGAGGAGTTCTTTTTTTTCGGCCCTTTCCCTGACTCCATCTACATTATCTAAAATCCATTTAACCTTGGTGCCGGAAAAATAGGCATCAACCACCAGCCCGGTCTTTTTTTGGATAATCTCCGCCAACCCTTTCTTTTTAAGTTGGTCACATATAGGAGCTGTCCTTCGGCATTGCCATACAATAGCATTATAAACCGGCTTAGCGGTTTTTTTATCCCAGACTATGGTAGTCTCCCTCTGATTGGTTATACCGATAGCAGCTATATCAACCGCTTCCAAGCCAGCTTTATCTAAAGCAGTTTTTGCCACCTCTATCTGAGAGGACCAAATTTCTGTGGGGTTATGTTCTACCCAACCCGGCTTAGGATAGATTTGCTGAAATTCCTTACTGGCAGTACTAACTATAGTTCCATTATGATTGAAGATTATCGCTCGAGAACCGGTAGTCCCCTGATCCAGGGCCATGATATATTTTGCCAATTACAACACCTCCGAATATTACTCCGATATTTGTTTCATTTAAAATATAATAACATTTTTTTAAATTAAAAAATAAAAAAATTAATCATTTAATATTCTTTTAATACGTAAATCAGTAAATATATCACTGGCATCATCACTTGGAGAAGAAAATTCTGAAATAACTGCTCCCTCCTCTCCTGCCTGAAACCAATGGAGAGTATTTTTATCTATGGTATATTGATCCCCGGGCAATAGGATAATTTCATGATATACAGAATAATATTTTTCATCTCCCGCTGGAGGATGAGTCCTCGGATTTTCGGTTTTCTCACCTTCTATATAGAGGTATACCTCCCCATATCTACAACGGAATGTTTCCATTTTCCCTTCCCTACCATTATGATCAGGATGGCGATGCTCAGGACAGGTTTGATGAGGAAACAAAACCATTTCTTTCGCACAATACCTCGAGTTATTTAAATATACTACTAAAACAACACCGGTTCTTTCAAAATCATTTAAACCAAGATCGGCAATTTCCATATTTTCCTTCTCTTGTGAAGAAAGAACAATAGCTGCTTTTTGAAAGTATTCAAGAGCTTTCGCTTTTATTCTTTCTTTTTCTTCTTCTTTCATTTTTTTTCCTTCCGTCTTCTCACTATTTTTAAAATTAAAAAATAATCATACAACCTGATCTTCAGGACCTTTATAAATCTTATATTGGTAATCATATTTCCAATTGTCTGTAGGAATAGAAAGTGATAAGCGTTTCCACCCAGAGTTTATCCTACTTATCACTTCGGGTAAAGGTCGAATCCCTCCGGTAGCATCAACCGCTTCTACACAACAGGCACCTACAGCAGTGGCTAAGGTAATGCACTTTTCCGGTTCTCCTTCATCTAAAAGTTGAGCTAAAAATCCAGCAATAGTAGCATCCCCGGTTCCGGTAGTTCCTTTAACCTCCGTAGCAAAACAAGGAGATAAAAGCTGACGATAATTCCACTGGCTGGGGTTAATTATCTTCGATAAATTACTTTTTTCTATTTGGTGTGTTCTCAAATATAGACCCTGGTCACCAAGTTTTATTGCCACTACATTTGTTCCATAATCAATTAATTGCCTTGCTATTTGATCTAATAGTAAAACATCAATTCTTTCTTTCTTTTCTGAAATATTATAAAATTTCTCTGGATTTAGCATATACAACAGTTCATCAATACTGGGCATAAAAATATCTACCGTAGGTAAAACGTTTTTAAAGAATTTATACCAATCTATTTTACCGGCAGGAGATTCAGGGTCCGGCATAGCCATATCCAAACTGGTAATTATATTCATCTTTCTAACTCTTCGAAACATTTTTACCAGTTCTTCTCCGGCGTTCTCATAAAATTTCTTCATTAAAGGAGGATATCCAAAATGGAATATGCGGCCACTTTTTATTTTTTCATAAGGAATATCATTCGCATTAAAGGTATGATTAGGTCCGGGATAATGTAAAAAGACCCGATCAGTATCTGGTGGGTTTAAAACAATAGTATAAGAAGAAATCTCATCTTTGCTAATAATCATATTTTCTACCAAAGTTTTGTCTTCTTTCTGTAAAATCTCTAAAATAACCTTTCCAAAGGCATCTGACCCAATTTTTC
>Ga0209986_10003886_pt1 | contig 12879 bp, 17 predicted proteins | sample BlataG_FD_183168 | JGI IMG/M metagenome (GOLD analysis project Ga0209986, IMG submission 183168) | Deep subsurface microbial communities from Black Sea to uncover new lineages of life (NeLLi) - Black_00105 metaG (SPAdes) (version 2) | ecosystem: Environmental > Aquatic > Marine > Oceanic >...
ACTCCTCCTCCGAGTATTAGGATGTCGTTTAGTCCTTTTTGTTTCATTAATTTGGTTATTTTTGGGAAGAGTGTCATGTGTGCGCCTGATAGTATGCTTAGGGCGACTACGTCTACGTCTTCTTGTAGTGCGGTTTCTACGATTTGTTCGGGTGTTTGCCATAACCCGGTGTAGATGACTTCCATGCCTGCGTCTCTGAATGCTCTTGCGATGACTTTTGCTCCTCTGTCGTGGCTGTCAAGTCCTGGTTTTGCGACTACGATTCTGATTTTTCTTTTTGTGCTCATTTTTTCAGTTCGCCCCCTTTAGATTATAATTTGCTCTTTGTATTGTCCGTAGACGTTTCTAAGTACGTCGCAGATTTCTCCAATCGTAGCATAAGCTTTTACGGCTTCTATTATTACGGGCATCAGGTTTTCGTCATGTTCAGCGGCTTTGTGCAGTTTGTTAAGCACATCTTTTGCTTTTTTGTTGTTTCGTTTCTTTTTCAGTTTTTGTAGTCCGTCTACTTGTTGTTTTTCTGCTTGAGGCTTTATTCTTAGGAGTTTTATGGGTATCCAGTCTTTCTCCACTGCGTATTCGTTGACTCCGATTAGGGTTCTTTCTTTGTTCTCTATCTCTTTTTGGTATTTGTAGGCGCTGTCGGCGATTTCTTTTTGGAAGAATCCTTTTTCTATTCCTGAGATTACGCCGCCCATGGAGTCTATTTTGTCGATGTATTTCATTGCTTGTTCTTCCATTTGGTTTGTTAGGGTTTCTAGGCAGTATGATCCTGCGAATGGGTCTACGGTGCCTGTTACTCCGGTTTCGTGGGCGATTATCTGTTGGGTTCTTAAGGCTACTCTGACTGCCTCTTCAGATGGTAGGGCTAGTGCCTCGTCGAATGAGTTGGTGTGTAGTGATTGTGTGCCTCCTAGTACTGCTGCTAATGATTGGAATGCGACTCGTATGACGTTGTTAATAGGTTGCGTTGCTGTTAGTGTGCATCCGGATGTTTGGATGTGCATTCTCATCCATTGTGATCGTGGTTTTGTGGCTTTGAATCGTTGTTTCATGATCTTAGCCCATAGTCTTCGTGCTGCTCTGAATTTGGCTATTTCTTCTAGGAAGTTGTTGTGGGCTGCGAAGAAGAATGATAGTCTGGGTGCGAATTCGTCTACTTTTAATCCGCGTTCGAGTGCGGATTCTACATAAGCGATTCCGTCTGCTAGTGTGAATGCGAGTTCTTGTACGGCGTTTGAACCTGCTTCTCGGATGTGGTATCCGCTGATGCTGATAGGGTTCCATTTGGGTAAATGTTTCGTACAGTATTCTACGATGTCTGTGACGAGTTTGACTGAGGGTTTTGGTGGGAATATACATAGTTTTTGTGCGTGGAATTCTTTTAGGTTGTCGTTTTGGGTTGTGCCTCCGAGTTTTTGTCTGGGTACTCCTTGCATGTCTCCTATTGCGATGTACATTGCTAACAGCATGGTTGCTGGTCCGTTGATGGTCATAGAAGTGGTTACCTTGTTTAGTGGTATTCCGTCAAACAGGACTTCCATGTCCTGTAGAGAAGAAACTGCTACTCCGCATTTGCCTACTTCGCCCAGTGACAATTGGTGGTCTGAGTCCAAGCCTAGTATGGTTGGGTAGTCGAATGCGATGCTTAATCCCGTCTCGCCTTCTTTGAGTAGGTATTTGAATCGTTTGTTTGTTTGTTGGGCTGTTCCGTATCCTGAGAATTGTCTCATGGTCCATAGGCGTCCTCGGTACATGGTTGCGTGTAAGCCTCGTGTGAATGGGGGTTCTCCTGGGAAGCCTAGGTCTCGTGTGTAATTGATGTTTTTGATGTCTTCTGGTGTATATAGTCGTTTGATGTGTATGTTTGATGAAGTGTGGAAACTGTTTTTTCTTTCAGGGTGTCTGCTTATCCATTCTGGAACTGTTTTTTCTTTCCAGTTTTTGTTTTTTTTGTGGATTTCGCTCAGTTTGTGTTCGTCAAACACTTGTTTTTCTGCCTCCATCGATTTTGGTTATCATATTGTTATTCGTCCTAAAAAGTTGTTTCTGCTTGTTTCTTCTTGTTTATGGGTGTTCTGTTTTGTATTTGTGTTTGGGTTTTTCACATTCTCCTATTCTCTCTCTAGACCCCCACCTAATTTTTTTGAAAAGCTTGAACTGAGCTTCTTTTTGTGAACAGCGTTTGAATATTGCTCAAGTCACGATAGGATTAGATGGGAAAAGATGGGGAAAGATGCAGAAAGATACAAAAAGATACAGAAAGATAGGAAAAGATACGAAAAGATGGGAAAAGATATGGAAAGGTGAGCCGGTTTGCCCTTAACTCAAGCTGTGAGCTTTAAAGCCGTTCAGAAGAATCGGAGGATACATATTCCAGTCTTGATCAGGTGGCGGTTCAAGTTGGAGCTTGGGGAAGTATTCAAGGTGCATCTTACGCTTGACCACCGTTGTGAAGATTTTTATGGTCGCATGGGCGCGGACGGCAGACTAACGGTTCCGAAGGTTACTGCTAAGGAGTTTTTGAAGTCTGAAGAAGAGAGTTTAGAGGGTTGCACCGTGGAGGTTACGTTGTATCCCGTTGTGGGGGAAGAGGACGAGGAGGATAAATAAGGATTCTGAACGGCGACGTATATGCATCCTCTAGTAGCCGCGACAATATTTGGAGCTTATTAGGATCATATTTTCAGTGAAGGATTTTATATCATCTATGGAATTAATTATGTCTTGAAGATAATCTCTGTAATCTCTTTTTTCATGGATAGACAACTTCTTTAAGGATGTATTCTCCAATTCTTGGTTTCAATGCTCTTTTGGAAACTAAATCAACTTTTGCCTCAAGCAATTTTCCAAGATAGTCTTCTAAATCCATAAAATCAAAAAGTCCGATTGGCTCTTCAAACTCAACCAAGATATCAATATCGCTTCTTTTCCTTTGTTTACCTTTAACAAAAGAGCCAAAAATCCCTATCTCTTTCACCTTGTATTTTTCCTTTAACTCTTCCTGATGCTCTCCTAGAATGCTTTTTACCTCTTCAAGTGTTTTCATATTCTTCACACATTAGGGTTAAAGGGTTTAATGAATTAAGCCTTATCTTTTAAACGCGCCTTCTTCTCATAAGTCTGGTCTTTTCCTTCTCAAAAGTCTCTTTCTGAAGCATTCATTCAATCTCATCATTTCACTACCGGAAGGTTGCCTTGAAGCACGATGCCGTCAACCAGTATTCTCTCATAGAATGCGTTGTCCTTTTTTGCTTTTTCTTCCCATTCATGTGGAGTGTAGATGAGGATGGTGACTTTTCTTTTCAATCTCTTCTCGAATCTGTGCAAGTCAAACTGTTCTGTTTTTCTCCCCACGATGAGCAAATCCACGTCGCTTTCCGGATCGTCTTCTCCTCGAGCGCAACTTCCATACAATACGATCGAAGAGTTCGGGTAAGTATCCTTTAAGAAGTCTATCAACGGCTTTGCTTGCATCATGAAGTAACTGAGTTTCATATATCTGAAGCTGAGGTTTTCCAGATTAGCCTTAAACAATACAAGGTTGGCTCTCCTACTCTTTGTGAGAAACTTGTTTTCGCTGTAGAAGTCGAGGAATCTCTTTGCTGTGCTTGGGCTTACATCGGCAAGTTTTGCTATTTCTCTTAGGTGGAAATCGTGATATGGCTCATTGAAAAAGACAACGAGAATACGAAGTCCAGGATAACGAAATGGGTTATTCATCGAACAATCGTTCTATACATAGAACAAGTGTTCTCTTAAAAACCTTCCGCTCATGCTCGGTCCAACTAGATCGATGTTTACGGAGCCCAAATATGAATTGTAGGTGAACACTGCCCAGTCACCGATTAGAGTGGGTGTGGGTCCGTGTAATGAGAACCGGTCTAGGAGGTTAAGAAGCTTATTGTAGGGTTCTTGAGCTAAGATTTCAGTTTGGCTCATTTGTGCCACATCTCTGTGAATTTGACTGCTGCATCTCTTCCGACACCGCTGCAGAAAAGGTCTATGGCTGTTTGGGTGGGCGAACAGATTGAGAATCCTTCTACCGTTCTGGTCTGTTTCAGTATTAGTGCTGTTCCGAAAATGTAGTTTTATCCTATCCTATTTCTTGATAGGAACAGATTTATAAGTAGTACTAACAATCTTTTACTTGAGGTAAAGCGTATGCGACCCATCGTGAAGGTGACCAGAAGAGGGCAAACCACGATTCCAGTGGAGTTTAGGGAGAAATTTGGAATTAAGGAGGGCGACGAGTTATTGGTGGAATCCACCGAGGATGGGTTGCTGTTTAAGGTTATCCCTAGGCTTGAAGACTTGGCTGGCGTTTATGCAAAGTTTGGCAATGTGGAGGAGATCAAGCTGGAAATTGAGAAACTCAGAGAGGAATACTAGCCTTGAGGGAAGTTGTAGACACTAGATTTCTTATCGAACACTTCTACTCAGACCAAACTGAAACAAGGCGCAGAACATCGGAAAAACTAAGGGAGCTAACCAAGCGAAAAGGGGGTTTACTCCCAACGATAGTAATCGGCGAAACCGTTCAGATGATTTGTGAAAAAATAGGGAAAGAAGAGGCAGAGACTTGTTACCTATCACTCATAAGAAGCGGACTAGAAATCCAAGATCTAAATCAAAACATTGCAAAAGAAGCTGGATTGCTAAAATGTCGACATAGAAACATACCCATGGGCGACTGCATAATTGCCGCAACGGCCACAATTAATAGAGCAAAAGTACTTTCGGATGATCCCCATTTCGATGCCATAAAAGAAATAAAACGTACATGGATCTGAAAACTTTTCTAACATTTTTCTCATCCATCCACAACTTTTGGTTTTATCTTGAAAATTTTCTTAACCCCACTTCTCTAAAAACTGATAGTATCGCTGAAAACCGATACCACGGAACATCAAGACGATATCGTTTGGGTGGGCAATTCACTCCTAAACTCTCGAAAGCACGAACGCGATTTTGAACTCTTTTGCGTTGCTGAATAGCTTTTGTGAAACTGGGTACGTGAGTCCTGTGGACATGTCGAAGATTTTTCCAACACTAACATGGATGTCTATGAAGCCTTCATTGAACGGTTTGCTTCCAGCTATTCCAAATTCAGTATCGCGAAAAGTGTATCCCAAGTCTCGTAGAAGGGACTTGAACTTCCACAATCCTTCTCGGGTGGTGACAAGGTCTATGTCTTTCGTGAATCGGTAGGCTCTTGTATAGGCTTGGACAGCGTATCCGCCTATCACGGCGAGTTTTATTTTCCACTTTTTTGCCTCGTTTATTATTGTTTGAAGGTTTTGTAGGCTTTTGACTTCCAGCTCGACATCGCTCAGTCTTTCCACCTCAATAGGTCAATGATGATTTTTGAAACGAATGCTTTGCTTAGATAAATTTTCATGTTCCACCTTTTGCCAATGGCCATGTAGTGTTCTTTCTCTTCTTCAGTGAATGGAGCGGTTTCAATCGTTTTAGGAAATGATATTAGGTAGGATGTGTCTGCTCTTCCTTGAATCTCTGCTATTTGCCTAGTTGGAAATACTTCCCTTCCAGCTTCATAATTGATCATTTCTAGAACACATCCTAGCTTTCTTGTGACGCCTTCTCTTTCAGCCAGTCTGAAGAGATTGTCATAGTCTAACTTGTCTCTTTTTGTTATCAGGATGGCTAGCGTGTCTATTAGGCTGAATCGGTCTTCGCTTTTTAGGCCCTCAACGACTAGGATTTCAGCTGTTAGATATCGGATGCCGTTAATGATTGTTGATTCGCCAAGCAGATCATTTGTGAGGTCAGAGTGAATGTGAACGTTTTCTTTTCTAGTTTTTTCAGATGGAATGGCATCTATGGAGATGGAGGCCCCTTTGTCAGTGAGGAGAGCCGCCCATCTATCTAGATCCTCTTTATTCACATGAATGTCGATCTTTTCAGGCGTGCTGTAGCGATGGTGTTTGAAGGATGCGTATGCACCCCCGATAACGCAATCTAAGTGCTTTGATGCTGCTTGAATCTTGGCGAAAAGGGTTTTATTCTCAGTTAAATTTTGAACACCAAAAGCAAAGACGATGCTTTCCGGCGAAATCAGCTTGAAAAACTTCCTTCTTGGATCAACGGAATCTCTCCATGAGATCAAGAAACCTCTGTTCCTTAGCTGAGTTAAAATTACAGAAACTACGCGCTTGTCTTCAAGTTTGAATGTTTTCTTGGCCTCTTCGAAATCGAAAGCCTTAACTCCTCTACTTAAATAAAGCAACGAATACTTCTCTGCCAACCAGCTTGGAATCCACTTCACAGCGATCACCGCTGAAATAGTCAACCTAATAGCTTGACTAAAACATATAGTCAAACAAATAATATGACTAAAATCACCCGTATAAAAGCTTTTCACCATCAACAAACATACGTGGCATAAGCATTCAACTAACGTGCTCAATTGATTTTATATATGCTCAACAATATTGAGCAGAATAAAGAAACGATAATCAAGCGCTTTGCCAATTGTGCCGCTTTCAAACAACCATTCATAGCTGAGTTAATAATCCAGTGCATGCATGAAGGAGCAGCAGAAAGCTATAGCGTATATGAGTCGAAAATGCGAATAGATTTTCGCAGAGGTATGCGTTAAAAACATAAAAATGAGAGTACATGATAATCTAAATCTGTTGTTGAGATTTTCAGAATGGTGGTAGCTTATGGTTGAAGAAAAGAGCAAAGCAACGGAGAGGGAGTCTCTACACCACAGAGCTGAAAGGCGTGCTGTCTACCCTATTATTGACGCTGTCTTTGGCTTGTCCTTGGGGTTAGGTGCGTTCTCTCTGACGGAGTTACCCTTAACAGATGCACAAGATCTGTTTGTGGCAATCGGGTTCTTCGGGTTTTCATATTTCATAATTTTCATGTCTTGGGCGGGCATACGCGTATACTTTGAAGACTACGTTATTTATGGAGGTATAAACATGATTCTGTTTTTCACTGGTTTCTTTATTGCCATTATGCCTTTGCCTATACGGATAGTGTTGATGCAATCCTTAGAGCCAACGTCTCCAGACATGCTTGAAGCCGCATGGATGCTTTATCCCGTCTGTCTAGGTGCTATAACTCTTACTATGGGGATATTCAGCTTTGCTTTCTCAAAACAGAGTTGGAAAGCCGCTCCTTGGAAAGACCTTGAACATCTGCTAACTGATGGGGTTATGTCCTTCGCAATGGGTCTTGTGTTTCTAGTCTCGGCGTTCATTCCATATGAGACTCCAATTGAATATTTGCTGGGCCCAGATATCATCCAGATGCTCCCGCCCCCAGTAGCATGGCTCCCTTACAAAGTTGGATTTTGGTTTCTTGGTGGCCTCATTATAGCTACTCCAGCATATATAGCAACTAAGATTATCCTATGGCGTAAGAGGTCGAGTACGCAGACAAATGGGTGAGAGGAAATACCAGCTTATCCTTCTCTCGCGTGCTTCACCTTAAGCTTGCGCTCTGAGGATAATGGGCAACAAGATAGGCTACATTATTATACAAGAAGCCTCAGGGTGTCCCATAATGTGGTGTAGCGCTTCGTTGATTTTTTCAGCTTCTCTTCGCCCTGATCTTCTCTAGAGCCTCTTTCACGGCTTTCTGAACAAGCACATGTTTGTCTTTAAGGGCCTGAGTTAGTGGCTCCACGGCTCTCTGATCTCCTATCTTTCCTAGGGCGTTAGCTGCAGCTTCTCGAACACTAAAACTTTCGTCCGTCAAAGCTTGAATCAGTGGTTCTACGGCTCGGGTATCTCTCAGTTTTGCAAGAGCCCATGATGCTCGTTCTCGAACATACGTACTTTTATCCTTCAGGGCTTGAATGAGGGGTTCCACCGCCCTGGGGTCTCCTATCTTTCCAAGAGCTGTTGCTGCTTGTCGTCGAACATCGTCATCTTCATTCTTCAGAGCTTGAGTTAGTGGTTCTACCGCCCTTGCATCCCCTATCTCTCCAAGAACAATTGCTGCTCCTTCTCGAACACGCAAATCCTTATGCTTCAGGGCTTTGATTAACCCTTTAACATCTCTATTTTTCTTCATTTTCTCGATGTTTGGGGGTTTGAAAAACTTGTCGAACATTCCCATTTCGTCTACCCTCTATCCCAGATATGTATCAATCAAAAATATTTAATTAAAAAGGTTTAAGGTTAGGGGAAGCGTAGCGTGCGCGTTTCCAGAACAGATAAGCTTTTGTTTGGTTTAGCTGTGCAAGGCATCCAAGCGCTTTACCAATTATGTCGCTTTCAAACAATCATTCATAGCTGAGTTAACAATCTAGTGCATACATGCAACATCGATTTTGACCCGGTTCTCATGGCGTCATGCTTAAATATGTGTACGAGGATTAGTCATTGTGTACAGGTGAATGTTAATGTCTTCCCGCGCGGTTACAGCTCGTTTAAGAATGGAACTCCTGAAGGAGATAGAGGAAATGGCCAGAGAAGAATCTGTTGACAGGTCATCTGCTATACAGAAATTGCTCAAGATCGGTTTGCGGGAGTACAAGATGGAGAAGGTGCTAATCCTATACCGCGACCGGAAAGTAACGCTGTGGAGAGCTGCTGAATTAGCAGGTGTTTCACTTAGAGAAATGATGGAAGCGATTAGGACTAGAGATATACCGTACCAATATGATGTTGAGGCTTTTGAAGAGTATGTAGAGGAGTTGTTGTCTAAGAGGAAGGCGCGTTGACACGTAAAGTTGTCAGCAACGCCTCGCCTATAATCTACGCAGCTAAAATTGGCTTTCTCAAATCCTTGGAGAAACTGTACGGCAAAATTCTCATATCCCCCGCTGTTTATAATGAAGTTGTAGAAAAGGGTTTTGAGAAGAAAGCTGCTGACGCTCTAGTGATAGAAAAAGCTGTGAAGGAAGGCCAGCTTCAAGTGGTGGAGCTGAATGAGAGGTCTAAGGCTGAAATCAAAGTTTTGACTAAAATGCCGGACATCAGCGCCGGGGAAGCTGAGGCAATAGTGCTTGCTAGGCAGGAAGAAGCAGATATGCTACTTATTGATGAAAGGAGCGGCACCCTAACGGCTAGAGTCTGGGGATTAAAAACCGTTGGACTGCTAGGTGTTATCATCGAAGCTATGTATGAAGGTATCATAACTTTTGAGGAACTGAAGACCTATTATAACAGGTTGGTTAAAGCGGAATTCAGGCTAAAATACAGAGATTACGCGAAAGCCATGGAGCTAGCCGAAAAGGTTTGGAGAAAACTGAGAGAAAAAAGAACATAAAGGCATACATGCAAAAAGCATCGTTCATACCTCAGTTGTGATGGACAGCGGAATCTATGTGGTTGTTCGACACCCCCAATATTTAGGGTTCTTACTATTTGTCCTTGCACTAGTTCTAATGTCTCAACACTGGTTAAGCATAGTTTCATGGATTATAGGGTCCACACTGTTTTACAGAGACGTGCTGAGAGAAGAGCAAATGAGTATTCAGAAGTTTGGCGATGATTATAAACGCTACATGGAAAAGGTGCCAAGAATGAACTTCATTGCTGGGGTTTTTAGACTGGCGCAACGTAGAAAGTAGCCAATTATGCATTGCATTAGAGATCTGAACGTTGAATGATGTCAAGTGTGTATGCACGCGATGAGTAAGCATCCTTAAAAGAATGTTTATCCATAACGGAAAGGGCGAGAAGGTAACCATGAAGGAAAAAGTGGCGTATGTCTGTATAGATTCTTTGAAGGAGATGAAAACTATCATCCCTGCTTTCTTCATTGCAACTCTGATAGGTGTAACGCTTGAGTTCTATTTGCCCGAGGAGATTGCGTTTACTGTGTTGGGGAAGAACCCCTTTCTATCAATCCCATTAGCGGCGATCATAGGCATCGCTCTTCCCATTCCGAGATACGCCACGTATCCAATTGCTTTCTCATTATTCCAGAAAGGGGCAAGTATTGGGACTATTTTTGCTCTGATCTCTGGAGAGGTTATCCTCGGTTCTCCAGACAGGGATATTATGGAATTCAAGTACTTCGGGTGGAAAGCCTTCGTATTGAGGCTAATTCTATGTACGGCATTTGTCACCGTAGGAAGTTTTGTAGCGGAGGTCTTACTGTGGTAACTGAAATACTTTATCTTACACTAGTAAGATTCTTGGAGTTTCTGCCTATCTTAGTGGCTGCTATTGTGGTAGGCAAGGTTTTCAGCCTATATGTTTCGGAAGACAAAATAGGGATGTTGCTCAAAGGAGAGAGAAGAAACATTATGGGAGCTTCACTATTGGGCTTGGTGACGCCCGGACCACTTGCTCCCTATCTCCCCCTCTTGAAGGTGCTACAAAGTGGGGGCTTGTCACTTAGCGTTGTAGCCGCCTTCATCACCAGTCAAACCTTGGTGGGGCCACTTCGCGCTTTTCTGGAAGTAGACATGTTCGGACTAGCCTTCTTTATCTTTAGGGTGGCTGCCTCATTTGTCATTGCCATCAGTGTCGGAGTATGTTTCCAATTGCTTAACAAACATGTGAGACCAAAAACTCCGTCATCAGAAAGAAAAGTAAACCATAAATGACCAGTGCGCGTGCGGTTGTTAGTTATCTGCAAGATGCATGCAGTTTGTTTTGATTTCCTCTTTGCTAGCTAGATAGATTCCAATTGCTAGACAACCTATAATGCATGCATTGAAGATATTTACATTCTTTTAACATGAACGTAAAAGATGTGTATAACAAATCTTGATGCATGCATGCATTGTGTATTCATCTATTCTTTAACCATTGTGCAACTCTTTTTAGATGTAGAACTGCACTTTGGTCAATTATTGGAATCTCCAATGTTCCCATCTTTTTGAGGGATAGATATTTAGGCATTCGTGAAAAGAAAACTCCACTCCAATATATTGTGCCTTTCAATAGTTCCTCTATAATTATGTCACTATCAGAATGGTATGGCATGGCAAGAAACACTATCCCTTCCGCCCAACTCAACCCTACAGGTTGTCGAGAAGATCTCGCAATCAACTCTACCCTTTTGAAAAACTCCTCAATAGGAAACTTCGTGCATTGGAGAATGACGATTTTCTTTATAGTCCTTAGACTGATTTCAATTTCTTCGTTTTCTTTCATCCCGAGAAACTCCGATGCATGTATATGTGCGTCATTTTTGGTTTTAAATTTTTACGGTAAGTTTATGCAGAATTGAAAAAAGAGAGAGGGGGATTAGAATCTAAATTCCTTCTGTATGCATGCAGTACGTCGATTAACACATTGTCTTATGAGAGGGCTATCAGACGAAAGTTTACAAGTATCGTAATCAGACGACAACTTGACAGAACCGTATTCCCCAACAATATTAGGCTACCCTAAAAAACGTGGCTACTCACTTCTTTAAAAACATGCTACTCACTTCTGGCTCGCAACTCTCCTGTCTCACACTACACGAAACATCTTTTACATTATTAGCTTATCATTCAACGTTAAAATGTAAAAAAAGCCTTACCGCAGTGAATTATAGTATTATATAGGCGCATTTATTGTTTAATGATTTAGGTGAGGGTTCATGGAGCGTATTAAAGAGTTTTTGAATCAAAAGAAAATACTAGTTTTGCTTCTAGTTTCGCTTGCTATATCAATAGGTTTAAACGGATATCTATTTTTTGGGGTAATCCAACCGTCACAGGTGGGAAGAGATGGACAGGAAACTTATGCATGGATAAATGGCTCTGGTAGTCATATGTGGGGTATGTTCTCAATCAAACTAACTCCAAACAGAGCTGTGTTCTCTTACTCAGGAGATCAGCAGTTCAATGTTTCTATTAAAGGTCTGTATTGGGCGCCATTTGACTATGGTCCACGCACTTTCTATTTCAAAATATATGATAAGATAATATATAGAGGGATTATTCCAGTCGACGAATCCCCCAAACTTGTAGGCGAAATCTCTGCAATTGCGAATAAATCTAAAGACGAAATGTATTGTGCGATTTCCACCTCTAATTTCACCGTCACTTTTGATAAGATCGGGATACATCTTTACACAGTCGTAGGGAATACGGTGCCAGATGTCACGCTTACTAGTTATGATTGTAAAGCCACTTTTGCTGTTAACATCAGATGAGGTATCATTCCTTATGGTCAGTCTTAAGAGTCTACTGCAAAAGCTTGTAGCCGCATTCATTTTGATCTTCCAAGCTATTCCCACATATGCCTGCATAGCCAATCCATTGATCGGCATGATTGCCCCCATTGGTGTTGAGTGGCTTTTGCTTTCTCCATGGAGCCCCTTCTACCGATTTTGGGAAACCAGATGGCTCGTCTTCAACATGATCGGCTTCCCAAACTTCAACGGCATCAATCCTAATCCCATCCTCGGATGGACTCTATTTGCAATCGGGCTCTGCATCTTTCTAGTCGCATTCATCCAATTCTTCACCAAACGGAAAAAAGGATTTGTAGCAACTGGCCTATACTCAAAAATTAGGCATCCTCAATATCTCGGGATAATACTTGCAACCCTAGGATTCACCTTTACAAGCGAAAGACCTATGGCATGGATCGCGTGGCTCAACCTAACCTTCCTGTATCTTCTACTCGCAAGCGGCGAAGAGAAAATTCTAGAGAAAAAATACGGAGAAAAGATCCAAGCCTATATGCAGCAAGTCCCCTTCATCATACCACTATCATCCCACAGCTTCACAAAACGACTTCCAATCCCAAAATCAAGACTCACAAAATACTTGATCTTACTCTTCCTCTACATTACAACAATGGCCGTAGCATGGATAGCTTTGAAGGAATTTTCATACAGTCCTGGACCATTTTGGCAATAACAACCAAATATATTTGCATGCATGGATTAGTATTAATATTGTTTTTAGAGGTTATGAGTAAGACTTGTCCTTTAGATTCATGG
>Ga0209986_10003887_pt1 | contig 12879 bp, 20 predicted proteins | sample BlataG_FD_183168 | JGI IMG/M metagenome (GOLD analysis project Ga0209986, IMG submission 183168) | Deep subsurface microbial communities from Black Sea to uncover new lineages of life (NeLLi) - Black_00105 metaG (SPAdes) (version 2) | ecosystem: Environmental > Aquatic > Marine > Oceanic >...
GGCTTGTTTCGCCGTGAATAAGTCGGCGGCCTTGCCGAGTTTCTTTAGACTTTCCTCTGCCTTTTTTGCATTGTCGGAAAAGTCATCCGTGCCCTCGATTGTGATCGTGATTTTTTGCCCAGGCACTATCTCCTCCTGGTTTTAATTTCGGCGTTCATACACGTGATCTGCGTGAGAATGTCGATCCAGTTTTCTTTAGCAAGGGCGCTAGGCAAGCAATGATACACATCACGGCATAGCATCATTTCCGTGTATTCGACAGGTTGATCGCCGATCTTCAGCCAAAGAAACTTGACCAACCTGTCTGTCAGTTTTTTATGGCGGCCTCGTTAGGATTGTACAAACAGTTCAGGAGAAACTCACGCTCGTGAGCGAATAGATCGTCCAGATGCGCGCCAGGGGGTTGCAATGGTTGTCCATCGCCGTCTACCCAGTTCCACCTTACTACATGTTTCTCCAAGAGTTCACTAGGTTTAATCGCGTCCGTGAGAATTCCCTGAAACTCGCCATATGTGATATAGGATAATTCTACCCAAGAGTCCTTGCCCTGGACTTTTTCAGAATTTACTTTGTAGGTGGTTTGTCGTTTCGACATCGAACCTCCTATAAGAATCTTAAACAAAATCTCAAAAAACTGGATGACCTGGTGGTACGAATTTTAAGTTTCAAATTAAGATTCTTACGTGCTGGCGGCTGCGTCCGTGAGACCCGCGCATTTGCAGACGAATTCACTCATCACGATGTCGCCAGAGCCAGCCTCACCACCCGGATACAAAAGTGACGTGATCACACTCTCGCCGGTCTTGAACCAGTTACCGCCAGTCTTTGGCCGATACTGAACCCAAAACTCGCCAGTGTTGCTTTCGTGCGCCGTCTGGCAAACGTCGAAAGGATCGGACGCGGTTTCAGTGTAAATGAAACGCACCGTCACATCCTGACTCGCCAGCTTGCCAGCTTTGACGATCGGCTTTGGTTCTGTGCCAAAAGTGTGTTGTTCTCCAGTTGTTCGTTCACCGCCACTCACGGCCACACTTGCGCCCTCGCCGGTAACATCCGTCCAGACCGTCCCGTCTGGCGATACAAATACGATTGCTTCTACGAAGCTCATCGCTGCTGTCGTTTGAGTCATTAAAAATCTCCTTATGCTTTCGTCGTTGAGACAGTCACGGAAATACGCTCCATATAGTAAGCGATTCCCGCTACCGTCAATTCTAAAACGATTGAACGATCTGAATATTCGAGTAATGACCAGTTGGTGGTTGCTACGTTGTCGGCAAACACGCCCGCAATCAGACTTTCGATTTCGTCGAGTGCATCTTCTGCTTGTGCATTCGTCCAACCAGTCGTCGCTTGCCGTACCCAAACCTGGATTTCGAGAAAGAATGTCGGGATCGTTCCTTGAAACGTCGTTCGTTTGCGAGTTGTGCCAGCAGAGAGCACGGCCACCAGCGGAGTTACCCCCGCCAGCGTGCTTACTTTACTGCCTGAAACGGTCTTAACGGGCAATCCCGTACCAACCAGGGCAGTCGTAAGCAAAGTTACGAGTGCATCCCTGACAGTTTCTCTGCTCGTCGTCACTCTACAAGCCTCCTACTGAGTTCGCCCAGGCTTTGCTCGGCTATTTTCTCCAAGTACACGGCGGTTCTGCCATAGACCTGGTGTCGTTCCTCTACCGGCCCGGCATAACGAGTGACGAAACAGTTAGAGACGACGTTTCTCGCTGTCGGATCGATGTCCAGCGTTGCAGTCAAACCAGCTACCGCATCACGATGCGAAGCTCTATAGCTACCCGTGACGACCGGCGAGATTGCTCTTGCGTAACTTACGCCTTGTCCGATCACTTTTCTCAAAAAGGGCTGATAAAAAGCAGTGGACGCAACACGCTTACGCACTTTCGCCAGATAGTCCAGAGCCTCCTGCACACCTTTTACGTTTAGCGTGATCATTTCTTATCCTCGAGGAAAAGAATTTGAAAAGCCAGAGCACTCGGCGGCCACGTCCAATCAGCCACCGCGCGGATTGGGTAGTCTATTCCGGCCACTACCAGAAGATCACCTTCTACGATGTCCAGCCCCCCCTGAACTGCGGTTTGCAACGCCTCGTGCCAGCCCAGGCCCTCGATACCCAAAGAAACGTTTGGATCAACCGGATCGAGTGGTAGACACTTTAGAGATGCGATATTTTCGGTATAAGCTATTTCCAGTCCATTCGCATCGTAGCCACCACCACGCTTCGTTGATGCTGTCACGCTCGCGAGTTGGTCGAAAGACGCCATTCTACAAGCCTCCCTGAGAAAATACCCGCAAAAAGTGAGCGAAAAAAATAACTCAAATTCTCTACGGGCTTCTCTGAGCTTTTTTCAGTCGTGCTCCGCTATGTCACGGGTGATCACTCCGGCCACGGGGGTTGCCATACCGTAAGCGTAATCTTCAGTCATCGTTTCTTGGAGCATCTTGATCGCCCGTTCCACTTGTTCCGCAAGCTGGTTCATTTTTTCCGTCCGGGGGCCGACGCGAATCTCAACGTCGTCCAGGTTCGTGAGTATCGTTCGTAACGTGAAAAGCGTTACGTAATCGAAAAACTCATCTTCTTGCGCGACCGTGATTTGAGCTACATCTGCATCAGTCACCAACACAGCACTGGTCACCACGTATCCAAGTACACGGACGGCACGGCCTATCGGATCATTAAAATCCACATTCGTTCCATCGACAGTCGTACCGTCCATGCCTGCAGAGATCATCAGCGGTCCAACTCGCGCTTGTACCAAAAATTCAGTATTCGCTCTCGTTAAAGCCACTTAGACCTCCCAAAACTCATTCAGCATACGCACTCGGCGGCGAATAACCACCATTTGCGCCGGCGATCATGATGCACGCGGCCGACAGACGATTGCCACAGCCGAGCCCGTAGCGGTTTTCATAGCTTGATCTCTGCATTGGGTGATTCGTATCGGTTGCTACCAACTGCAAACCTCGACCCAACCCAGTATCAGCCGGATCGACGCGTTTGAGCAATGGAGCTCCGACACGTTGGAGAATCATGATACCATACGTATCTGGTATCCAACCATCCCACTCAGAGAGCCAGGCCCCCCACCCGCGTCCGTGGATGCGGCCCGGGACCTGCGGCCAGGTCCGAACGTCGGCGGTCGTGGATGCAATCTGGATATACTGGTCAGAGATCGCAGTATAACCAGAGATCGCGGCCAGGTAATCAGTCTGGTCGGCGGCGTGAAAGTACACGAACTCACGCCCTTGGCTGCCGATCCCGCCAAAGTGCTCGGCGATTTCGTCGCGGAGGGTTGGCACAGGATTGTTAGCGGCTGCGATTGCGGCCACGGCATATCCGGCATCGATGTAGTGATCGTCGTCGGCCTCAGTCTCACTGCCCAGCACGGGGGGGTAAGTCGTCCCGTCCGTGTTGGCCAGACGGCAAACAATCAGTGACCCGTGGATCGGGTCAGTGAACGTAAGATTGGTGTCTTCGAAAATGCTGGTCAAGATGCGCCAACGAAGAGTGTTCAAGTCCTGGATCATGATCGTGTCGAGATGCGCACCGAGTTCCTGAATGGTCATATAAGCCATGTCCACGCGGTTACCGGCCAACTCTGCACCCCATTGCCTGAGTGGAAACGCCACATCATAATACCCGTAGCGTTTCGTCGCACCGGCGGCCGCCTGACGGCCCATCCTCTGCAACTTCCCACCGCCTGGCAAAAGATAACGAAACTTGAATTTCTCAGTTTCGCGCTCGATGAAGACGGCCACTTGCTTTGCGATCTCGTCGTTATAGTCAGCCAAAAGTTGGTTGACGGCATCGAATACGATCTGTTGTCCAACCGTATTCACGAAAGCACGTTCGGAATCAGAGATGTTTAGAATACCTGCAAGAGCACTCATGGCACCTCCCCTGCCGAACCCCACTCACGAAGCCAGTCGGCATTGATGTAGAGCACTTCGGTCAAGGACGGATCGGCCAGACTCATCACCCGGCCACACTTCACCAGAAGCGTCCCGGGGGTTGTATCAAACGCACCGGCGGTATCGGACAGATAAACTTCATCCTCGTACGTCGCCAGCGTATATCCAGCCAGAATCCCGCGCTTGAGCATCGAAAGCCCTTCGCCCGCATTGACGGCTTCGAGAGCTACACCCCTGAACTGCCGCTTCGCCAGTGTATCCGCTTGCGCCTTACCAAACGTCCCTGACGTTGTTTGATACAACGCCAGACCTTTGGTCAGAGCTTCGGCAGCTACTACATTGTAAATCTCGGCCTGCTCAGGGAACACGACCGCCACCTTTGCAGCGGTCACAGTAATATCAGCCATAGTTACCTCCTATGATTAGAGCCGCAGAGGATACTTGCATATCTCCGTTGGCTTGATTTTAGTTTTGTCTCGTTTTTGAACGTTTGTCCGGGGTGAACCTACCCCGTTGCTTTGCGCCTGAAAAAGCTCCTCATTCTTATTGAGCCATTCCAGTTTTTGAATCGCTGTCAAAGATGCGGGCAATCCATCCACTGCCTTTTTAGCAGATTCTCCCAACGCCTTGACGCGATCTTTGAGCATCCCAGCGATTAGCTCGCCGTAGGCTTTGGCCTGCGTCTCATAGATTTCAAGTTCCGCGATCCGGTCTGCTTGTGAGACTGACAGTTTTTCGTATTCCTTGTCGGCGGCCAGCTTTTCGGCTGCGGCTTTGGCCTGCTCTTTAGCGGTCTTATCTGCTAAAGAGCTTTCAGCTTTCGCGCGCGCTTTCGTGCGTGCGTCGCCTACGAGTTTGTCAATAAATGCTTGTTGCTCGTCTGTAAATTCCATCGTTTACCTCCCGATGTAATGAGTTTCAATCCAGTATATCACAAAATTACAAATCTGGCAAGTTCTCCTCTTTCGGTTGTTCGGCTATCATCTTTGCAATCCGTTCATCGTCCCATCCCTGCTCACGCAAATAACCCTCTAGCGAAACCCCGACTTTGATCGCGGCATTTGCCGCCTGCCAGAAAGCCGTATCGATTTCGCTGGCATCGAGTGGGTCTCGCTCAAAGACCGATCGGGGAGCAATGGTATGATCTAAGTCCCCCTTGGCGTAAGAATTCAGATCAAAACCTGCATAGTAACCACGCCAGCCAGCGATTGCAATAGCCATTTGTTGCGCGGCCACGAGTGCACCTTCATAGTTTACCCGACGTTGAACTACCTTTGAAACTACCGGTTGCCGTGCTGTACGCAATGCCCGGCCTGACGCGTCGCCAGAGGACGTGTGAATATCAGCCGAAAGCTCCAATACATCGCGCTCGATCTCTTTGACAATACTGGCGAGGTGCAAAAGAACATTCTCCAACTTCAAGTCGGCCACCATCGCCTCCGCGCCCCCATCGACCGGGATCCCCCAGAGCGCTTGCAGTTCCTCGCGTCCAGGAGCGGGGCGATCTGTATCGTCGTCGTCGGCTGCGCCTGTGAGTGAGAGAGAAACCTTCTTCATTCCTTTCATCAACCAAACCGGATCGACGGTTTTCCGGATTTGATCAGAAATGAGAGAAGCCAAGTCGTCTACCTCTTGGACCTTTGCGCGAATTGGATGCAACTCCGACCATCCCCAGTCCAGACCCACATCGTTATGTTGGATCACGACCAACGGCACAAATGTATATGGTTCAGTCCATTCAGAATATGCTTCCCAAGAGCGGTTTACATTCTCCGGCCAGGCATAGGGTTGTCCATTGAGAAAAGTTCGATATAAGACCTGTTGACTATCCGGACGGGTAACTTCCTCTCTATATGTCACCATGCGCGAACCACCCCGAGGGTCGGGACGCGCAACCTGGATTACATATCCTTTGACGTTTCCAAAAACATCTAAATTCACACTTTCAAAATCGCCAGGATACAAGAGTGAGAGATAGACCCGCCCCCGTGACACGTCGTCCACGACCTGGATGATCGCATCGCCCAGGATTGTACCACGGACTGCTAATGTATCTTTTTGAACCTGCCAACGAGACCACTTCCAAAGCTCGGCAATCGCCAAACGCAAGTTTTCGTTGTCGGTTAAGATCGGAATCGCTCCCTGTTCGCCTGCCTCCATATCCAACAGGCCACCAAACAAATGAGCTTTCCAGAATTCGCCCAGGCGATAAGCAGGGTTATAGATTGGACGCGCATATTTATAGAGAGCGTACTTCTTTCGATAAGCAGTCGCCCAGGAGTGAATATCCCTATAGCTGGTCTGTTCATATTGCGCCCAAAGCACTTGATAACGTAGTCTTCGCGCTCGCTGCTCATTCCAATCTTCCGTATCAATCACCGAAGATGTAAGATACGCTTCACGAAATGCCGTGATGCCTAGTTTAATCCTGTCTAAAAATGTAGTCATCTTCTTACCTCCTCACCCACTTGGGGGCACTGCCCCAGGTCACTATATTGCCCGCTTCTTTCGCTGCCCAAGACGCCAACGCCAACGCCCACATTTTGTCAGCGTGATGCTTCTCATTACGCTCCGTATCGTAGACGTTGTTTTTCGCCGTCGTCACTTTGCGCTTGATACTGTGAATCTGATATGCCAGTTCGCGACAATTCGGCAATGGCAAACTGACGTTTTCGAGTCGAATCTTTAACTCAGTCGCCCACTCACCTTTACTCTGATTTGTGAACGTTACGCCTTCGGCCACCGTGTCACGTTCCAAGTTTTCGGCCAATTGCATCCCGATCCCGTTTTGATCGATCAATAATTTTGAGACAGGTAGCGTCTGCAACAAAGTCCGCAAGCAAGCCTCTTGCGCTGCAAACTCAACTTGATCGAGTGAAACCATGAGCCGCACCGGTAGAACATTGCCAAAACCAAGAAACACCACTTCCGTCAGATTTCGCTTCCGGCCAACGTCCATACCTCCGATTAGACTGCTCTCAACCTGACCGGCGGCGATTGCGGCTTTCATTTCCAGGATCACGGCGGATACTTCGTCCACATCCGTGATATGCCAATGTTTCAGAAAGTCATCTTGATTGCGCCGAATTAACTCCCAAGTATAAAAACTTACGCTTTCGTCCACAAAAACACATTCGTATTCTTGTTGAAAATCGTCCAAGAGCATATTGAAAAATATTGCCTTGATACGATCGTTCCCATACTTGGAAACTCGTTCGGCTGTCGGTAATAAATATGCATCTTGTGGTAAAATCCCATCCTTACAAAAGCTCTTGATTTTCCACCAAGGCGTCTTTACCCGAACGTAGCCAGGGTAGGGTTTCGATTCCTGTTCGGCAATACCCCAAAAAATACCAAGTGCTCCCATTGGAGAACTCCCGATTCGCATCCGACCACCCTTCGAGACGACCGGCAAGGCGGCTGTATAAATCTGCCGGTCGTGCTGGACGTGCGCAAACTCATCGAGCACGACGTGCATTTTTGCCTTGCCACGCGGGGGTCTACTCGGAAGCGAAAGAATACGTGCACCATTGTCGAATTCGAGACCGAGAACATTGTCAGCGGTCATTTTAGGAAGTCTGCCAATATCCAAATTTTCGTACACTTGTTTTGCATATCTGATTTTTTCCCCGGCTTCGTCTAAGTTGATCGAGACAAAGATGGTACTTTCGGCTTTCAAGACCATACTGGCTACCGCCTCGCCTGCCACCGTGAACGACCATGCAATTTGCCGTGCCTTGTTCTCGATCCTGAAAATTTCGTCACAATTCAAATGATCGATCTGAAAATCTTCCCATTTCGCGTCATCGACCTGCGACGCAGCGGGCAGATTCAGACATTCGACCAAAAATTGTGCGCGTTCAGTTAGCAATCTCATTATAGAATTGCGCCCACTGCTCGTAGCCTGTGCGTGCCATATCCCTGTGTTCCCGTACCCAAGCAGGTCCCCAATTTTGCAAAGCTAAACGTCGGGGGGCAAACCTGACCAATTCGTGCATAGCCTCGTACCATCCATCGGCCGTGTCCTCCTCGATGATCACGACAGGAGCCCCCGCATCGTACAAGTCCATATAAGGCCCAAAGCGTGAGCAAATTGGGACCGCACCCACGGCCATGGCTTCGAGAGCCTTGACTGCGGATTTTCCTGCGTTGAATGGATCATCACGATCCACGGCACAGAGGACAATATCAAATTGCGACAATACCACAGGATAGATCGCGTAAGGAACGCCACCTAGACGGATAAGGTCTTTTGCAGCATAAGTCAAATAGCGCGGTACCTCGCCGTGGAGGACACCTTGCACATCGTACTCACGCAAGATTTTGGCAAAAGGCACCGACGGCATACGCCAATCCCCCCAGTGAGTCGGGCTGCCAGAAAAACCGATGGTCAAGCCGTCGATCATACGTTTCGCTTTGCTGGATATTTTGACCATCCAATCGACGTCCACGTGGTTATACAAGACAGTCGGTTTCTCACGTGTGAACTGTGCAAAACGATCGGCCAGGGCGGGAGTACTCACGGTCACATAATCGACTAGACTAAGAACTTTCTTGAACTCTTCGCCCCGCGCACTGACCAATTTGTAATCTTCTGTCAGATCGTCGTCGGAATCCAGGACAAATATCCCACCCTGCCTATGAATTTCGTCGAGAAACTCTTGCGCGTCTTCGTGATACATTCTACACATCGTATACACGTCACGGCCACCCAGTTCATCGTCGGTCATTCCGGCCACGTTCTTCTGGCTAAAAATTTCGGCCGAAATGCCGTTGTCGTGTCTGTGAATTTCCCTGAGTGGTAAATATGTGCGATAGTATTGTACAGCGTCCATTTCGGCAAGCTTTGTGCCACGTGTGAATCCCAAGATTTTCATCGCTTCCTCCACACTCGATTATGCCCAACCGTAACGACGTGTTTCCACGTGGAATCAGTCAAAATGATTGTACGAATTGCTTTGCATACGTCCTCGATGCCCTGGAAAAATCCCCAGGGCTGCTTAAGATCGCAAGCCGCGTCGTCTATCACCAAGTACCCGCCCTTTCGCAAAAGCGGAGGATAGAAAAGCAAATCGTTCAAGACAAACGAGTATTCGTGACAACCATCTATGTAGAGTAAATCGAGCGGAGCGAGTTTTCTCACGCGATTGTGAATTTCTCGTGAGGTAGAGTCACCCACGAGCAAATCAGGACATTCTTGGCCACAATGATCGTGCAAATCCACAATATCTTGTCCATAATCCCGATTCTCGTGTGGAGGGAATTTGCCAGTATTGCCCGAAAAAGAAGAAAGTAAAGTCACACCAAAAATTTCCGCTTCTTTGCGTAACCTGTCGGCCAACAAGCGCACCAGGGATAGTATCTGCCCCTTGTAAACCCCTACTTCCAGGAATCTGAACCCATCCGGCATTTCATCCACCAAAAGTTTCCAGAGCCAATGAAAGGCACGAATACCCATTCCGTACCCTTGCTCTGTGAAGTCCCGATGAATTCGCAATGTCAGATCGTCGTTCACATAATCCGTAAACCGGTTCACGATGTCGTTTGCGTATGCCTCGGAATCTACCCAGTTCTTTTTTTCCTGCGCCAAAGTCAACGGTTGCATAGAGTGGTGGTTCAGCGTCGGATAAATCATTTTTTCGACCATAAAATCCTCCTGTCTGGATCAGTTATATCCGTGCCGCCGTTGAAATGTACGATCAAAGGTTCTGTGTGCGTCAGCATATTGTAAGCACGACCATACTCCATGTACATGAGATGATCCGATCCGCACATATTCTGAATGAGTTTACATTTCGTGTCCAGGAGGATGTCGTCGGGATTTTCGAGATAGCGGCTTGCCAACCATCGTTGATCGTCAGCATCGTTAGGTATTTCCGGCCACTTCTCGAAACACGAAAGCAAATGTTCTCGGTTCGCCACGTAAGCACCGGAATTGAGAAAACGCCAACAGGTCGAGGACGGAGGGAAAACATCTTTCGGAAACGAGTTAACCGGCCACAAGTTGACTTCAGCCCCGCACACCCAGGGATGATCAAACTCCAAGAAGCGCTCGAGTACCTGGTCAGGAGTTCCGAGAAGTACCACGTCCCGCGCGTCCACAAACATAATGTGTGAGAACTTGGTCGATTTTTGCGCCAAATTATAGACAGTTTTGAGTTTCAGCGCAAAACCAGACCAATGATCGACTAACCATCGAGCACAAGTCCATCCGTGCGCTTCGAGAGTAGAGAGACTGGCTACGGTCTTCGCTTCACCGATCAAGTTCTCAGAGATGACAGAAATTGCAATGATACTGTTCATTGAAAGCCTCCATCGTAAACATCGATAGCCCCACTTTCATAGAGCAAAACTAGTGTGTTGTAGACTGGAAAAAAGTCAGCGGCGAGTCTCTGCTTTTCGATGCAATAGGCATCGCCCCCAGGATCGATGTGATCGATCTCGATCTCCGGCAAGAACACAGAACGAAAACCAGCTACTCTGGCACGCACTGCGCTCAAGCTATCGTCGAATCCGTACACACCAGGCTGCACCAGATAGCCAATCTTATCCAAAAGCGCACTGGAATAAGCCTGACACGTCCCGATCACCCCCTTGACCTCCTCAACTACGATCCACGTTTGCCCGCTTTCGTGCGGAAGCATGTGGAGCGTAGACTTCATGTCACCATCACCCCAGGGCGCTTCGGCCAGATCTTTGCGCTTCAAGCCAACGATACCGATGGACGAATCACGCTCAAAGACTTCGGCCATACGATCTACCCAACCACTCTGGTAGATCACCACGTCGTTATCCATTTTGATGCAGTGCTCTCCCGGCGAGCGGAATTTCCACACTCTATTTATGGCCTTGGCTGTTCCCCAATTCTCGCCATTGTAGAATACAGAAAAACAGAATTCTCTACCCATTTCTTTGTACACATCGTGAGTCGCCGGACACGAGCCGTTATCAGAGATAGCAAGATTGTGCTTGCCCCAGTCGACAGTATCGCACAATGATTGCAGAGTATTTCTAGTCATCCACGTGCGATTGTTATGTTCTGTGTCGTAAACCGCCATCGCTATTAGCATTTTTTGTTTCCTCATGATCTACGGCACAAAAAGGACAACGAGTAATTGAAACCCAGCACAAGCCGTTAAACTTACTTTCGACCATCCATCCGCGAAGAGAGGCTGTCTCCTCTGCGGATTGTGGTGTGAGCCTGAATGGACCCCTCACGCCACAATCCGAACATTCCGCACTATACGTTATTCTTATGCGCTCGTTCTTAATAATATTCATCACTTTTTAGTCCTCAATCGAGGATGAGACGGACTCATTGCCTAATCCGTCTCATCCTGAGTCTGTTCTACTTCGCTCCTGCGTTGTTCGGCCTGAGCCTGCCAGGTCTCCAGGTCCATCGGCTTCATTTCGGCAAAAAGATCAGCCTGGACATAAGTCGTCGGCCTGCCTATGGCGTAAGAAGCCAAGAACTTAGCTGTCTTTACGCTACCCCGCTTGGCTTGCTTGACCATCTTCTCGATGATTTGCTTCCATTGTTCCGGTTCAAGCACGTCCAAAAGGATATTCAGATAGACCTGCTCGAACGGACGGCGCCACTTACCCCTGCCCCTGGCTGCCTGATTTCCTTCTTTGAACCGCCCTCTGTAATCACGATCCTGCGCCATTTCGTCACCTCCTCTCGAAATTGACTTCACTCCTACTCTCATTGTACCACAAATCGAGAGTTTCGTCAATCGCGAGAGGGTTAGTGTCGCTTTGACCATAACCACTACCTGTGGAAAAACTCAGTCTATGTCCATTAATTCACATTGTTGGACATAGAAACGTCTACCCCTAGTGGGTCGGCAAATCAGTGGTTTCTTGCTCAAAATAGGGCATTTTCTCTGACATAGGATGCTGTTTGTAAAATTCCTGCTGTAACTCGATTACTTGATCTTCGAGTTTGTTCAGGTAGAAGATTTTATCAGATTTATCTAATCTAAGCAGCAAATTCTCGATCAAAGCTATTGCCCAAAGCGACCAGAGATTGCTTTTCCAATGCGCAATCTCGTTGCCAAGTCGATCCACAGCCTGGACAGTCTGCCAGACTGGATCATCGTCAGTCTCAGTCTCGGCTGGCCGAGACAACACCAACACCAACAAAGTTAAAATCAAGATTGCTATCAACCAGAACATTTTTGTACCTCCATACCCCCGATTTCGAACGGTGAACGAATGGCGCAAAGTCCATTTTTAGCTGAATTATTGCTTTCTCATCTTCTCGTCTATATGGACAACTTTGCGCCAAGAGCTTACGCTTTTTTTGATTTCCTGTCGCAAACATTACACGGCAAGCCCCCAGATTACAACACTTGCCTCCAAATGGGCATTTCCTCATGCTGTTTTTAACCCTCTTTCGCCCATGCCCTCAGCGGATATGCCGCTTTCTCTATTCGATACTCCCGAACGATTGGGGGAAGATTCGAATCGTCAAGATTACTGACGCCGACGAAGAAAGGATCGTCTTTCCAGAACTCATGAAGATCGGTGTCGCTGGGGGCATCAAAGATACAACTGTAGTACCCGTGCGAGAAGCTTTTCCGAAACCAAACTCTGAACTTTGGCATTTTCGTGTTCCTTTCATTTTGATATAGCTCCAACCGGCAGAAGCGACGATTGGAGCTATAACTTGCTATGCACAATCCAACTTTTTTGCCAGGGCATCGAGTCCAAGAGAGTGTTCATCGAGCCAACCCTCGAGACCCGCATCACTCATCATTTTGACCATCACCATAAATTCCTTGCGATCTGGCGGATGCTTTTGCCAAAGTCTCATCAAATAGCCAAAATCACGAAAAGTATCGAGTGCCTCGGCAGCGCTATTGCGCCATTCTTTCAATACTTCATTCACTATGATTTTTTCTGACATTTTGTCCTCCATTCGAGTGAATTTTACTTTTAGTATACACCCAAA
>Ga0209986_10003888_pt1 | contig 12875 bp, 10 predicted proteins | sample BlataG_FD_183168 | JGI IMG/M metagenome (GOLD analysis project Ga0209986, IMG submission 183168) | Deep subsurface microbial communities from Black Sea to uncover new lineages of life (NeLLi) - Black_00105 metaG (SPAdes) (version 2) | ecosystem: Environmental > Aquatic > Marine > Oceanic >...
CAGGTGCAACTTCTTTGACTTGCTTAAGCATTTCAGTGGCAACCTCTCTTATCTCCCACTGGGCACGAACGCAACACCGTAAATTGAAGAAGTGACGTAGTTCACGAGCGTTCATTGTCACAATTATGTTTGTTTTGGCGGCGTTTGGAAGAATAAACCGTGCATCCTCTTTCGGAATCCCTAACTTCAGAAGTTTCCTGTAGGTTTCAGAAACCCTCTCTAATGCTTCATCAAACGTTTTCCTTGCCTCCGCTTCCCTTACTATGCTAGGCGGCGTCACATATTTCTCAACTGTATCGTAGGAGACATAGCGTTGGCTTTGCTGCGTAAACGATGCAATACGATGCCTGACAAGTTGATGAGTCATTGCTCTAGACACACCTTCTATGCTAAAGGTAAAGGATGCATGTTCAATCACTGAAACATGACCATAACCAGTCACACGCCTAATTATTCGCTTAGCTGTCGCTGAATCGGTTTTCTCCAAGATTTCTGAGGGGCTGCCACTTTTCGTTGATGTTAAGGCTGCAGTTCCACATAGAAGTTCAGCATCCGCTGTGTAACGAAGAAGTTTAACCTCCAATCTTTTTGACCTCACCTTCCACTGTTACATGAAAGTAATAGATTTGCTTTGCGCAAACAAGATGCGATTACATTGAGCCAGAGTTTTCTCTAGGAGATTTTTGAGAAAATTTAAATGGATGATTCATACACAACCTACAAGAAAGCGGTTGCTTAGTTCTTTTATAGGTGGATCAGCTTGCATTTGCGGTTGATAACGTTTCTGATGGAGTTCGTAAGTTCTTTCATAAGTCTCCTCATCGGATATTACGCTTTGAAAGGCTACAAGAAATTCGCAGTTAAAGAACTCTTTCTCCTCTACTTGGGCTTCATAGTTCTCGGGATCGGCACTTTTCTACGAGTTGTTAGTGCAACATACTTCGTCACACTACTGAAAACCTTGGAACCTACGCCTAACATAAGAAGTCTTATCAACTTGGCAGGGTTGATCTACACCTTAACCCAGATTATAGCCTACAGTCTCTTTACAGCCACTTACATATTGCAAGCCAAAACTTTCGGTAAACGAAGCTTAGAGCTAGGCATGATCTCCACAGCTTTTTTCCCAATATACAGGCTGTTCTTCAATCCATCCCTCGAGTTAATTGCCATAGCAATGCTTGGATTCATAACCGTGCACTCTTTCATTAATTGGCTGCTCAAAAAAACCAGTGAATCAGCACTCGTTTTCTTCGGCTTCGGATTCATGCTTCTAAGTCATCTGCTTTTCTTGTTCATGATCCTGCAAGAAACACTGTTGTTCCTTGGACAAGTAACTCAACTTGCCGGTTTTCTTTGTTTATTGGCTATGTTAGCTAAGGTGAGCAAGGCACATGCCTAGAGAACACAAAGAATACCGCTCAAAAGCCCGTATTTACGTTGACATATTAACTTCTATTACGAAGAAAGGTGGAAAATCAAGACCCACCCGCATTCTTTATGGAGCAAACCTCTCGCATGACCGCTTAATGAAACATTTGGGTCAACTCATTGAACTAGGACTTGTGAAAGAAAAAAAACAGGAAGACGTTGTAATCTACAAGCTGACGGATAAGGGAAGAAAGTTTCTGATGGAATTTATGAAAGTTGAGAAGTTCGCAGACGCCTTCGGAATAACCATTTAGAATAGATGATTCGTTTATAGCTATATTGAAATCTATTTTTCTTCTTCGTATCAACTTCAGAATGATTTCAATTTGCAAAGACGGTTAATATCAGTTATATATCCCACATATGGTATCCTTTTCTGCTGAGCGCGCGCTGGACAAAAAGCTGACGTTTTCTTCGACAGTTTCACAGTTTACTCTCTACCATAAAACAGAAGCCAAACCTTGATCATTACTTTCATGTAAGTTAGGCTATTAGAGAGAGCTAATACAAGTTTTATTCTAAAAATCTTAAAAATAGTCGCTCTAAATGTACTTTTTTCTAAAAATACACTATTATTCTCTTCATCCATAGAAAAAGGTGGTTTCAAATAGTCTATGAAGCCAAGAAAACGCTTAGATACTATTTTGTGCTCTCTCTTTGCTATCCAGTAGTTTTTTCTAAAGATTACAGGAAGAAAACGAATTTTGTATTAGATTCCAATAAAAGCCCTTGGAAGGTCTTTTTTTTTATCTTCACTAATTTCACTAATTAGAGCTCTATACTGTTTGTTGATAATCCATTCAAAGACTTCTTTCTTAGGGATGCATAAAGACGTAATTCATTTTCTAAGCTTAGAAATAGCCTTCTTTTTCTGTGTATTGTGTGTTCATACTCTTTTTTCAACATTCAAAAAGGCTTTTTGAACCACATGATTTGTGAAAGCCAAAATATAAATTAGACAACCGGATCAAATGATAATGGAGAAATATGGAATTTCCCGTTGACACAGTAATCAGAGACAAGAAAATCCTTTATGATAGGTGTTTTGAGCAAAGTTATGATGTTGTCCTCGGTTGTAACGATGTTTTAGAGTTCCTCAAGGGAGACATTCCAAAAGCAACACTAATTGTGACTTCTCCACCTTATAACATTGGGAAGCCTTACGAAAACCGTGTTGAGTTCAGAGACTATCTTGAATGGCAAAAAAAAGTGCTTAGACGATGCATTGATATTCTAAGCCCGAAAGGAAGTTTATGTTGGGAAGTTGGAAACTACATTGAGAATGGAGAAGTTTTCCCTCTTGATGTTTATTTCTACAATATTATTAAGGAGTTTGGGCTACATCTTAGGAACAGGATAATATGGTATTTTGGACATGGGCTTCATGCAAGTAAAAGATTTTCTGGAAGATATGAGACTATTTTGTGGTTTACCAAAACTGATGATTACGTTTTCAATTTAGATGCTGTTAGAGTCCCTCAAAAATATCGTGGAAAACGATCCTACAAAGGTCGAAACAAAGGCAAACCATCTTGCAATCCTCTGGGTAAGAATCCTTCAGATAAATGGCAAATTGTTCTCAGAGATTGGGAAAAAGAATTATGGGATATTCCAAATGTCAAAAGCAACCATCCCGAAAAGACTATTCATCCATCTCAATTTCCGATAGAATTAGTAGAAAGGCTTGTTCTCGCTCTCACTAATGAAAGCGATGTGGTCTTAGACCCGTTTGTAGGAGTTGGTTCTTCCATGATAGCAGCCCTTCTTCATAATAGAAAAGGTATAGGAGTGGATAGAGAAAGACAATACACAGATATTGCCTTTGAAAGAGTAAAACAAGCCCTCGAAGGCACACTAAGAAAACGTCCTTTGGGTAAGCCTGTATGGAAACCAAAAGGAACTGAAAAAGTGGCTAAAATACCTTTAGAGTGGAAGAAGGAACAGAAATCTATTTCTGAGTTTGACACTAAATAAGTTGCTCACTTCTTTTGCTGTTCGCCAATCCATTCAGACAAACTGAACGTTTGTCTCGGTCTTTTGACAACATCTATACCTAAAATCAACACGGGTATGTCAATGTCTGCTTCTCCTCTCATCTCCAAATCAGTTTTCATTTGTTCAAAATGTGAAACACCCGAAGACATCTCGTTAGCCATGTTCAACATTGGAACTATTTCGACACCAGAATCTATGATGCCTTGCTTCGCAAAAATCGTCATTTTCGCACAGACATTATAGACCATGAAGGCATACTTGCCAAACTGTATTTCTACACCAACCTTGTTCGTGACCTTATCCATTTCTCTAAAACCTTCATGAGTCTCTCCTATTTCGGGAATGACAGTTTTCACATCAATTCTTACAGTCTTCCATCCCCGCTCTTCAAACAATTCAAAAAATCTTTTATTTAGGTCAATAGGGGAATAGAGCATCTTACCCTTCATAGTTTTCTCTTTGCTCTTTTTCGTTCTGCAAACAGAAGCGTCAACAAGTGATACGATTTCTCTGATTTCTTCTAACTCATTTACATGATGCTTTTCTAAGAAGTCTTTCCCGTTTTTGAAAGAGTACTCGGCTATAACCTCCATTTCACTCAGAACTCTTATGATTGCAAGCAGCTAATAAGATTTTAGCCGAAGCGAAATGCTCATTTAGTTTAGAAAGCGAAAAGCATAATTGAACCAAAAGAACTAGTTAGAATAACAAAGAAGAAAAAAACAAGTGGTTTTTAAAATGGTTATTTCGTTTAGTGTTAAGCGAGTTCGTGATTTCTTGTTTTCCAATGGATTTGTCTACACATTCAGAACACGGAAGCGTAAGCGGGTGGGTAAAGACTGGATAAGAAAGAAAAAAAAATCCAAACTAAAAATGGCGGATGTGTATATCGAATTCGTTAAGCAAGTGAAAAGTGGAAAAGAACTAGAACCATACGTACAAAACAGTGGATTCGCAACTTTGCAAGAATGGGACACAGAAATCCACAAGCTACATAAAAAACTCGAAAGACCCAATGGATGGTTATACAAAGTAACAATACTACACTAAACCACACTTTTTCATTTCAATTCTTCAACATTCTGGGAAAAAACAAAAAATATTCTTAAAGGCAAACCAAAAGAACCTATCAGTATCACAAATCCAACCGTTACAAAAACATGTTAGGATTATACGTCCTTCAGATTCAATCGAAGATTCTTCCACAAATAATAAAACTGATACATAACAATAGAGGAGAACGCTAGATTATATGTGGATGATGTGGTATGAGTAGAAAAGTGGTCTTTGTTCTAAGTCTGTTGGTGTTGTCGTCTTTACTGTACGTAAGATTCAATCCAATTGAGGTGAAGTCTTCTAATGGCTATCCAGTTCACAACCTTGACACTCACTTAAACTATACAGCAATTCAAGAAGCAATAGATGCACCAGAAACTTTGGATGACCACACAATCTATGTTGAGGAAGGAACATATTATGAACATGTAGTTGTAAACAAGTCCATATCGCTGATTGGAGAGACTAAATTCAGTACGGTAATTGATGGTAATGGAACTGGAAAGGTGATTAACATAGTTGCTGATAATGTCAACATTACTGGCTTCACAATAATAAATGGGTGGAATGAGAGGATTCGCTATAGCGGAATAACCTTGCGTCAAGTTGATAACTGTAACATTACAGGAAATATTATCGAGAACAACTGGTACGGTCTGCTTCTAGATTTCTCTTCAAACAACACCATAATGAGAAATAATATAGGTAATAACTCTGGTATTGGAATTTGGTTAAGATCAGATTGCAATAACAATACCATACTTAGAAATAATATAACAGAAAATGGCTCTGGCATCTGCTTCGAATTTTCTTGCAATAATAACAGAATAGCGGGAAACCGAATAAGGGGAGGCTATTATGGCATGGTGCTTCTCAATTCCATGAACAATGACGTTTTCGGAAATAGTCTAAAAAACACTACTTATGGTATCAGGCTTTGGGGTTCTTCATGCAATAATCTATCTCGAAATAACGTAACACAAAGCGAGAATGGTATCCGACTCACAGAATCGTCAGACAATATTTTAAGGAACAACACTATGGTCGACAACAAGTACAACTTCGGAGTCTGGGGGTGGGTTCTCTAAGAGTTCATGAACGATGTGGACACGTCAAACACTGTTGATAGAAAACCCATAGTCTACTTGATCAACAGGCAAAATCTTACCATAGAACCCCAAATATATCCCAATACAGGATACTTGGCGGTCGTAAACTCGACAAACGTGACGATTCGGAACTTAACATTAAAGAATAATCATGAAGGCATCTTGCTTGGATACACCGATCGCTCATTAATATATAACCTTTCGCTTATGAGCAATGCCTACGGCATCCATCTCACCCACTCTTCAAACAACAACATAATGAAAAACAAAGTAACAAATAACACACACACAGGCATAGTTCTCGCATATGATTCAGATGCAAACAGCATAAGTAGTAACAACATAGTGGGAAACGATTTAGGGATCTACCTCGACCTTTCTTTGAACAACCACATTTCCTTAAACAACTTCATAGGTAATGTCAAGCATGTCCACATGGACCAGCCAGTTTATTATAACATCTGGGACAATGGTTATCCTTCTGGTGGAAACTATTGGAGCGACTATGCAGACGTAGATGTGAAAAGCGGTCCTTATCAGAATGACATAGGGAGTGATGGAATAGGTGACTCAGCATACATTATCGACGCTAACAACACCGATAATTGTCCTCTGATGGGCATGTTTTCAGATTTTAATGCTACTTCAGAACATCATGTTCAAACTGTTTGCAATTCTACAGTTTCTAATTTTCACTTGGGAATAATAGTTTGGTGGGGTGGAGGATACTCGCCAACGATTAATTTCAACGTTACAGGTGAAGATGGGACTTCTGGCTTTTGCAGAATATGTATTCCAACCGCTTTGATGAATGAGACCTACAGTGTTTTTGTGAATGGAACAGTAGTCCCATATACTCTGCTAGCATGTTCCAACAACACACACAGCTATCTATACTTCACCTACAACCATTCAACAGAGGAAGTAGTGATAATTCCAGAGTTTCCATCACTACTCATCACGTCACTGTTCATGATAGCAACACTACTAGCAGTCATAATCTATAAGAGAAAACATCAAACTCGCAATAAAAAGAGAGAACTTTAGTTTTGTTGTTTCTTTCTATGAACTCCATGGAATGTTTGTGAATTCGAAATAGAAAAAAGGATATTAGATTATTTTCTCTAAGTTTGCATACTCTAAAAAGTTTGTTATCTCTGTTATGTCTACTATCTTTGTTATGTCCTAAATGTAAACTTTAAGCTCTATCTTATGAGTTAAGATTCAGGGCAAAAACACCTATTAAATCATCCTCTACTGAATGAATCATTCATACGAATCATGCGTCACCCCTTTTAATGTCCACGCCAAGGTTTCTTTCGAAGATGCAAAGTATGATGAAAAAGTTTGGAAAGGAGGTGGAAAGAAAACATGAAGACTAAAGCAAAAGCTGTTATTGTCACAGTAGTAATGGTTGCTGTTGCAGCCATGGTGTTGTATGCTCCATTGACTAACGCGCTTCAGGCTGGTGAGGAACGAGAACCGTGCATGGAAGTTTACAACGATGAGACTCTGGATGCGTGTTGCAGACGCAGACCTCGGCCAAAGGCTCGGTGGGTTTGGTGGTTCCTCAATCACTCGGAACCTGTTGAACTTGAAGGAACCGCTGTCACTCTATTCAAGAACATGCTTATTGTGGAAGTTGATGATGGACAGATACGAATCCATTTACCACATGCATGGATTGTCAACGGAGAGATAATGACGAGAGAAGAACTCTTTGAAAGCGGCTACCTGAGTGCTGGCGAAAACATCACTATCAAGGCATTGAGAGCAAACCTGATTGACAAAGAAGGATTAAGCTTCTACTTACTATTAGGCTATGAAATCATCGACACATCTGAAGTAAGCGCCTATGCGGTCCTACCCTTCAACATCGAGTCCTAGACGCATGCAAGTAGCCAGCAACGAAAGATCGGATTAGGATCAAGTCCAATACCCCATTATCTTTACAAAAAAATCTGGAATCTCTAACAAATGAGCCGGATCATAACAGTCTCCGTAGAAAACGTTTTTCCTCAATCAGATTCTGTAGTGCCTTGGCTTATACTAGACGTGAGCGTAGACGCGGTTGCTTGTGTATCTTCCGCTTTCCATTTCCCTGTCTATTTCACGCAAAAGCAATAGTCGCCTGAAAGTTGGCGGGTGTGTTGAAAACCACGTGTTTATTTTTGACCATGTTGATTTTGCTTCTTTCTCCATAGCGAGTTCTAGCTCTCGTTCATCCAGCACTCCGTCTTTGTCCAAGTCGTACTCTTGTTTCTTAGTCATTATATGATGAATTTCTTGTTTAGCCAGTGCTGGATCGCCGATGTAGAAGGCTCTGGCTCCAGAGGGCGGTTTTGACGAAATCGACAATCCATAAGTGATTTTTGCCAGCGCACTTTCCAAGCTTCTAGGCGAACCAGTTACGTAGGCTGAATATGCATCGGCGTAGTGCTCTCGCAACCTGCTAAGCTTCATCACACACAGAAGCGAGATGATATAGACTATGTAGGATATTATTCCAACCAGGAAGAATGCGGCTCTTATACTGCCCTCTTCTTTCTTCCTTGATGAACCGGAAAATCTTGCTGCCGTCCATGTTCCCCTAGCGATCAAATATGCCAGCAGAGGTAATGCAGAGAGCAGGGTCATCACGATGTAGTCCTTGTGTCTTACGTGTCCCAACTCATGACCGATTACGGCTTTAACTTCGTCTTTATTTAGTTTGGTTAGCAGCCCTTCATGAACCGCTAGAGTGGCGCTTTTCGCTGTTCTACCGAATACAAAAGCGTTCGGCGTATTATCCGGAACTATGGCTAGTTTCGGCATAGGTATCATGCTTTTGTCCACTAGTTCCTTCACGGTTGATTCAAACCACGGGTTCTCCCCAGGTTTCAGATAGCGCAGCCTTGTTGAGCTTCTGACTATTGCAGGTCCAATCAGATACTGGAACAGTATGAAAAATATCGTGCCAATCAAAGCATAGATTAGATGGAAATGGAGAATGAACATTATTGCTGCTAGGAGAACAGCGAATATGAAGGCTGCTAGAAAGATGGATATGCTCATTGCAAACTTTAAACTAGCCAATCGCCCCATTTTATCTCATTAACAAAATTATAAGGAATCGCATTAAAGCTTTCCTCATAAGAGGTGGAGGAATATCAAGAAAGAAGGGTTCAAGCATAATCTGCAAGATGCAATTAGACAGTGTGGAGATTGCGTTGAATTTCTGAATCATGAATTTTCTTATCCTCACCACTATTGTTGTAATTAAAAATGCAATCATGAACACTGTCACAACCGTATCGGATAAGAGAGCGCAAAAAAAGAAACCTTACGGGTAGACGCACATGACAGGTTGTGGAAAACACAAAAAGAGGCGAATTTGCGGAAGGTATCTCCACTGCAATCGTGAGTGGCCACTTTGAAAAGCACATTGAGAATTAAACTGGAAACAAAAAAAAGGCAGTATGCATGTATATACTCTTTACTGAGATTCAATCGAAGTCGAAGATTGTTCGTCCTTTTGAGAAGATCATTGTGAAACGACAGTTCTTACAGATTATCAAGGTAACTTTATGGGCAGTAACACCCCATCTACTATCTATCTTTCCTTCCTCTTTATCAAACTCTGTACTTTGACATAAGGGGCAAACCAGATTTCTCATTTTCGACAACTAAATCAACCTTTCCTCTAAATACATGAAATTAAGAGGCCTATCTAATGTTATAAACGTTATATAGACCAGATAAATCGCACATCAGTTCTGTTGCCAAAAACAATGAAGAAAAAAAGGGGAAGTTGACAGCAATTTGAACGATTGTTATTTCCCCTTCTTCTTGCCCTTTTCTTTCTTTCCTTTCTTCTTACCTTTTGCCATTACGTTCACCATTCTTTTTCCCAATCTTCGTCCTTTTCTTCTTCGTCTTCCTCTTCTTCTTCTTCTTCTTCGAACAGCATAGTTAGACCTCCAAAAAGCTCTTAAGCTCCAATAAAGAGTATATATGCCTTTTGTTCAGAGAAGAGGCCCAAATAGGTCTTTTCAACAAAAAATAGGGTTTGAATGTTCCTCTTTTAAACCTTATAAGCGCAAATTGAAGATGAGGATTTCATACACGAAAAAAGGAGAGTATGCGGGAGATACCTCCACTAGGGTGTTAGTCCAAACTAGACTACAACTTATCTCAGGTCAAAGTTGCTATGCATATTAAAACTAGGAAAAAGGAGAAAAATGTGAGCGGTATCTCCATGGTTGATGGTTCAAATCCTGTCCTCTGCATCTTTTTTTCGCAAGGTACGGTTTCTGATTGATGATGAGTTTTAGTGTTTCTTGAGTTCTTCCTTAATTTCCCTTTTTAGATGATTATCATGTACTTGATATAGCAATTTTAGGAGTCTTCCTTTAACGTTTATACTCTTCTCCCCGTCTCCAACGTAATGCCAATACTTGTCTTTCTTAAGCCAAGCCAGTATGATGCGAGCTTCAGCTTCAAGATCCTCGACTCTAATGCGTTCTGGAAAAAACCAACCTTCCACATTCAACACAGATGCTCATAAATCTTTCAAAAACTGAAGTAACTGTATAGTCACTTGTAGAGGCACATTCCTTAAAGCGTTTGTAAAGTTCTGGATTGAACCTGAAAGCCTTCAGTTTTTTACCCATTCAAACCACGATATAAACAAAATGTATCAACAAAACATATAAACATATGACCGGGGGGGGAGGGGGATCCTAGTTAGACGCATACACATTTAGCCCGCGCCAAACTTCTTTTCCATGACCATATCCCCTTTTCCAGAATATCGTTTGAAACAAAAGTCATTTGGATAAGTCTATCATCTCGCCATTTGGAAGCAGGTTATCTGGATGCGGTATCCCCGCCTCTTCAAGTCTATATCGCACACAACGTTTGTAGTCGCCCATGCAATATTCTGTTATCCATTTTCGTTCCAGCCTCCCTCTTTCAAAGAAACTTCTCATGGGACAAACACTGTACCATTTACAAGCTTTCTTCATCTTAATCAGCTCGTAACATGAATAAACCTCGCAGGCATAATTATGATTGAAGCTTTTCCATCTTTTTCCTCAAAAAAAATTTAACAACATGCAAGTCAGAACCGTTGTCACCACAAATATGCAGCAACTAGTTATTGAAGATACACTCATCAGAATTCTGCAAGACAGATGACAAAAAATGAGAAGGGTGCAGGGGAAGCTCTTAGATTATTCCTAGTTTTCTGCCGCCTTCTTTAAAGGCTTCTAAGGCTCTATCCAGCTGCTCTGTTGTATGCTTTGTGCATAGTTGAACTCTGATTCTCGCCTTGTCTCTTGCCACCATCGGATAGAAAATTGGCAGTACGAAGATTCCGCTTGTCCACAGGTAGTCTGAAAGGTCCTTTGATGTTTTGCTTTTGCCACACATCACGGGAATTATAGGTGTTTCCGTGTTGCCAGTGTCGAAACTTGCATCCTTAAATCCGTCTAACAGATGGTTACGGTTTTCCCAAACTCTTCTGACGTGTTGTGGTTCTGTTTCCAGCACATCTATGGATGCAGTGCACGCTGCAGCAACACCCGGCGGAACGGCACCGCTTAGCAGCCAGCTTCTAGCCTTGTTATATGTGAAGTTGCGGAGATCTTTGCCCCCAGTGACGTGGCCACCTACGACGCCGAAAGCCTTGGAGAATGTTCCCATCTCCACGTGCACCTCGTCACGTCCAAGCTTAAAATGGTTCACGATGCCTCTTCCTCCTTCACCTAACACACCTTCACCATGAGCATCATCAACGTAGACGCCAGCACCATGTTCCTTGGCAATCTTAGCTATCCCTGACAATGGTGCAAGATCTCCATCCATGCTGAAAACTCCATCTGTAAATATCCAAATATGCTTGTACGGAGGATCATGTTTCTCCGCTTCCTCCATCACACGAGTCAAATCTTCAATGCTCTTATGTTTAAATATAGCTCTATCCGCACGGCTCAGCCTCACTCCATCAATTATTGAACCATGGTTTAGTTCATCTGAAACAAACAGGTCTCCTCTGCCAGCGAGTTGTGGAATAACTCCTTCATTAGCCATAAATCCTGTTTGAAAAGTCAGTGAAGCTGGAGCACTCTTGAACTTTGCAAGACGACGATCCAATTCCTCATGTAAAACCATGTTACCTGAAATTGATCTATCGCTTCCTGCGCCCGCCCCGTATTTTCTCGTTGCCTCAAGCGTTGCCTCAACAACCTTTGGATGTGTTGCAAGGTTCAGATAATTGTTTGCACACAGCATTAAAACATCTTTTCCATCCACAGTACAAATCGGTTCACTTGCGCTTTCCAGAACCCTAAGCTGCCAATTCAAGCTTTCACGAACCAAACGTCTGTATTCTTCACCTAAATATTTTGTAGGATGACGCGAAACTATCACATTAATCACCTTTTGCAGAAAATAGTTCCACTTTCTTTTAATATTTACCTATAGTCCTTTCACAATTTATCCTTCTTTTTAGTATTTTTTAGCGTTTCGCCCTTCTTAGTCAAGCGGGAAAAATATGATTTGAAATAACACGGCACTAACCACTATGTTGTCTTCAACATAACGTGTAAAATCGACCTCTCACTAGATATGAAGCTTCAATCATCAACTGGATTAGACTGCCAAAAACACTAGAATGATCCACCAAGAAAAACAGCTAGAAATTGGAGAGATCTGAAACCTCTCAGCTGTACGACGGGTCGGACAACGTCTTAATGCTTTGAGATCTCAAACCTCTCCAAGATAATACCAGCACGAGCCGTTTTACACTTTTCTGCTTTCCAGTGCATTTTCTGATCTTCTTTTGTTCGTTTCCATTGTCTATTTGGATACTGGTCTTGAAAGGATCATTGTTAAAGTATCTTTATCCAAACATGTTGCCTTTTGACAATTCGGAAGCCGAACTGACTGTACATTTTTATTGCGCCCGATTGGATTAGTCCCGTGTTCACCCGAGCTCTTGCGAAGCCTTTTTGGCGTATGTATTCTAAAAGATGATAGAAGAGAGTATATTCTATGCCCATTTTTCTGTACTGAGGCAAGATTCCCGGGATACCTAGGCGATAACAAATTGAAGACCTCTAATAAGCTCCGTGAGGTTCAAATCGGTGTTCGCTTGGAAGCTTTTGGATACTCTTCAACAAAATGATAGGCTTCGAGAAGCACCTATCAACAGTGAAAACGAAATTGCAGACAATTTCAATGGATTTCACTGAGACTAAAAATGACTTCAAAGAAATAAGAGATACGATAAATCAAATGAAA
>Ga0209986_10003889_pt1 | contig 12870 bp, 14 predicted proteins | sample BlataG_FD_183168 | JGI IMG/M metagenome (GOLD analysis project Ga0209986, IMG submission 183168) | Deep subsurface microbial communities from Black Sea to uncover new lineages of life (NeLLi) - Black_00105 metaG (SPAdes) (version 2) | ecosystem: Environmental > Aquatic > Marine > Oceanic >...
AAAATTTCTTTATTTTTAATATTTCATTTAATTGTAGTTAGCGGTTCTATCTACTGGGGTTAAAACCCCGTAGCTTGCGAACCGCCGGAGAGTCTGTCATATTATACATTTTTTTGAATCTTTTTTACAGGGATATTAGGTTAAAGTTGTACTTATTTTGCGCTCAAACTATCTATTAGGTCATTTATTTTCTTAGTTAACGACTTAAGATTTCCGTCGTTCATAATCGTCTCGGTGTTAGGTATGGTTGTGGCAGAAAAATTAGGACGATAAATCTGATATGCCTTGACGATATTTCCTATTAAATCCTGAGGAGTTAAGTCGTCAAATACAATTTTATCTTGGTTGTCAGGAATGGTAATCAATACTAGATTTAACCAGTATCCTTTATGTGCTCTATTTCCTCTTTGTCTGATTTCCTCAAAAATCTTGTCACGGTTATCTCTTAGTTCTTCTTCCGAAAACAATTGGGATGCAAACTCAGCAATCTTGTCTTTAACACTTATCTTATAAAAACCATTCAGTGCAAGAATATTGGCGCATGTGGTTTTCCCAACATCTTTGTCGCCCAAAAATCCTATTATGATTTTCTTCACTTCAAACCCCAAAAGCCTTATCTATACCAGTAAAGGGAATTTTTGTTATGATTGGACCTAATGCCGAAGCCGGTTGAGTTGGCTGAAACACTACGTTAAGAGGCGTTGCTAATCCAGGGCAAGTTAAGGTCATCGTAGTTGGGCTACTCAAATCAAAGTTTGCATCGTATTTCCTATACACAGTTAAGGCCCCCGTCATCTCTTGCATTCCCACTCTGATTTCTTTAACCTTTAGATTTTCTGATACATTGTTGTTTGACGTATAAATAGGAATGAGGTTATTATTAACGGAAAAATCAATTCCCTGAACGCCACTACTACCGCCGGGAGCATTGGCCACCTGAACCTTATCCCATGTAATCATTTTTTCCGCAACAACATATTCTGATTCTCGACCATCTGGCTCAGCATCTTTGCCTAAAATATCAACACTTATTGTAGCAATATCTCCTGCGGTTACGGAAAACGAATACGTGTTTACTCTACAATCGATAAATTTAAAACCCTTATCTGCGCCTGAATATATAAAAGCAAAATCAAAATAATCTCCATACTTCATTTTGTCAAAGAAAACACCACAATTCAACTCGGTGGCCGGAAACGAAAAACCTCCAGATATTATTTTAACCCCGGGACGCTCAATCGTTTTCTGAATATTAATTGTAGCACCCTCGCCTTTGGTCTCCATACCTACGGGGATAGTATCTCTCAGACCAATAACATGATCATAGAAAAGAGGAGGCTGTTGGCGGATTACTCCAAAATCTGTGCATCTGATTTTAGATTCTTCGGGACCAAATAATAAACCTGTATAGCCGGGACAAAGATTACTCATTAGACTCACTTTTTGATTCTATTGATTCGCTATATCGACATTTAGGATAAGCGTTACAACCTATAAAAGAATTTCCTTCCTTGTTATTCTTTCTTTCAACGAGTTCTCCATCCCTTCCCTTTTTCTCACATTCTGGACATATGCGCCCTACCTTCTTAAAGACCTTCTTCTTTTTAACACTAAACTTATCGTTTTCTCCCTGCACATAAATCGTCTTACAATTGGGATATTTAGAGCAGGCGAAGAAGATTCCGAAACGACCATCTTTTTCCATAATTTCGCCTTCTTCACAAACAGTACATTTCTTGCCAGTTCCTTTATGATCCTTTTTATCTGGCACTCCTGCATCTTTAACATGGGCCTGCAAAATATCGTAAACTCCCTGAACAACCTCTAGAAAACGCTTATTGCCACCTGCTATCTCGTCTAAATCGTCTTCGAGAGCAGAAGTATATTTGATGTCCATAAAGAAATCTTGGAAATTGGGTGTTAGATAATCGCAAATAGACATCCCCAAAATGGTGGCAATTAACCCCTTGCTTCCTTTGCCTTTTTCCTTCTCAATGTAGCCTTTCTTTTGAATGGCTGTTATTATAGAATCTCTTGTAGATGGGCGACCAACTCCTTCGGACTCCATCTTCTTAGCAAGACTACCTTCATTATATCTAGCAGGGGGTTGGGTAGAATGTTTGGTCTTTTTAATTTCCTTGAGATTGAGTTCTTCTTTCTCTGCGACCTCAGGCAATACTTCTTCTTTAGTTTTCGAGTACTTATAAACCTTAAACCATCCGTCAAACTTAATGGTTTGTCCCCTAGCTATCAAAGTATGTCCTGTATTTGTTTTGACGGCATAGGAAACTGTATCAACAATCATAGGAGTCATTTGGCAAGCAATAAATCGATCTCTTATAAGTTTATACATTTTCCTTTCATTATCGTCTTCTATGTCATCGCCTTTATCTTTAACATGAGAAGGACGAATACATTCATGGGCTTCTTGCGTAGCTGCTTTGGACTTTTTCTTATACGCATTGGGCTTAGAAGGCAGGTATTCAGAAGATGAGGCTGTTTTAATCAATCCCCTCACTTCCTCAAGGGCTTCCTCGGCTATACTAAAAGAATCGGTTCGAATATAAGTTACAAATCCTTGTTCATATAACTTCTGAGCTAAGACTTTTGATCTACTTAGGCTCCATCCAAATAATGAAGAACAAGTGGTTTGGAGAGAATTGGTGTCAAAAGGAGGAGAGGCAGCTACCGCCTTCTCTTGCCTTTCTATCTCAGCAATTTTATATTTGGCAGTCTTAAGCTTTTCCAGATCCTCGGTAGCAAGTTTATCGTCTAAGTAACGATTGTCTTTATTCTTGGTAACCGCCTTGGCCCAAAACTCTCCTTTCTCTGCTTTTAAAAGAGCTTCAATAAACCAGAAATCAATGGGCTTAAACGCATCAATTTCTTTCTGCCGTTCACAAACTAATTTAAGGGCAATCGACTGAACCCTTCCTGCCGACGATCCAGAGATATGTGCTTTATACCACAAGACCGGCGAAACCTTGTAACCAATCAAACGATCCAAAACTTGCCGGGCTTTTTGGGCATCCACAAGATTATGGTCGATCTCTCTTGGTTTCTTGATGGCATCTAAAACGGCCCTTTGCGTTATTTCGTTAAACGACACCCTAACGCATTTAGCCTGATCTTTTTTGGGCAAGAGATCATATATATGCCACGCTATGGCCTCGCCTTCACGATCTGGGTCTGTAGCTAAAATAACTTGATCAGCTTGGCCTGCGAGATCCTTGAGTTCTTTTACTACTTTCTTCTTGTCCGGAGTAACTTCAAAAGTTGGAATAAAACCACCCTTAATATCAATATTTACTCCTTTCGCAGGAATTTGCCGAATGTGTCCTACAGAAGCCGCAACCTTGTATTCGCCCCCAAGATAAGTTCTAAGCTTAGAGCACTTGTTGGGACTTTCAACTATAAACAATTTCATTATATAATAATCTCCATAATTATATTAATTTCTAAACCATTACATATTATACAAATATTTACAAGGATTTTTCCCTCCTTCAATTGAAAGATATATTGAGAAACAATAGGAATAAGAGGACTCGCCCATGTCTAAAAATAAACTTAAATCGAGCGACAACAACCAATCCCCAATTAAAACAAACGATCTTCTGCAACTAATCATTGATAATATTGGATGTCTAGTTTTTTGGAAAGACAAAAACTCAAAATTTATGGGATGCAATCAAGCCTTTGCAAACACAATTAATCTTGCGAAACCCAAAGATATTGTCGGCAAAACAGACTTCGATATAATGCCTGACGCCAAAGAAGCAGAAAAATTTATAGCTGTTGATAAACAAGTAATCAAAACCAACAAAGCAGTTAGCTATAAAATGATGAGTTACGACAAAGTAAATGAATGGCTAGACGTAACAAAATTTCCCCTTAAAGATGACTGTGGAAAAGTTATAGGAATTATTGGAGTGATCGAAGACATAACCAAACAAGTAAACATGAAACAAAAATTGATTGTAAATGGCGAAAAATATCGCAATTTAATTGAATCTACTAAAACAGCTTATGTCATCTTAAATATGTCGGGGTGTATAACTGAAACAAACGATTCCTTTGACAAAATAATACTCAGTGCTTCGAACGATTTAATTGGCAAAGATTTTCGTTGTTTAGTTTTTTCTAAAGACATTAAACTTTTTGACGAAACTTACGAACGATTATTAAAAGGGGAACTCATTAGTAATATGGAAATAATGTTACGAAACACACATCGCAATCCCATTACCGTTACTCTAAGTGCAAATATTTTAGAAAACGGGAATAGACAAATCGTTTGTTTGTTAAGAGATATATCAAAAATAAAAACCGCTGAATCTCGAAAATACATTCAAGAACAAAAACAGAAAGATAGATTAAAACAGAATATAGTGTCTATTAGATCCATATTTAAGCAGATAATCGAGTAAAGGGAGATCAGGGTATGATTATTGCATTTTTGGCAGGAGTTAAAATAAGTTGGACTTTATTGATAGCTATCTTTGCCGTTTGTCTCACTGCCATGACCACTCTGATCAAAATCTTTGGCAAAAAGGTAACCGAAGAAGATATTGATCGTATTGAAAAAGAAAGCATAGAACTCAGAGAAAAACATGAATCTCTTAAAAACGCCATTGGAGATATACAAACAGAAGTAGCTACATTAAAAGAACGAAGCAGAAATAGCGAAAAAACACTCGACGGAATAAAACAAGACAATAGAGAGATAGTTCAGCGACTAGACGATCTTTTGAAACAGTTAATTGAATTTCTCAATAACTAATCAAACCAAGCAACATTTCTTGTACTTCTTGCCGCTTCCACAAGGACACTTATCATTGCGACCAATCTTTCCCGCATTAACAAAAGGTTGAGGGGGCTGTGCCTGTCGGTCCGTAATGAGTTTTCCTTCAAAATGATCTAACTCATGCTGGACGGCAATCGCAACCAATCCGTCATTTCCCATTTCCGAAGGATCTGGAGAAAAATAATAGCATTCCGTTTGAGGTATTAGCTCGCCATCCAAAATACGATGATTTCGAATTGTAATTTGCTTATATCTATTAGTGTCTACAAAAACATTGGGCAAAGAAAGACAACCCTCACGACAATAGACAATTTCATCTTGAACCTCTTCCAACTCGGCATTAATGAGATACTGGTAGCCTTCTCTTTTTTTAATAACCCCTACCCGTTTAGGAGAGCCTATTTGCACAGCAGCCAATCCCACTCCATTATCTGTTTTGCCTAGGGCTTCCTCAAGATCTTTGATTAAAATCGTCGCTTCTTCTACTGTGGCCAATGTAGATTTTTGCCTCAAAAAACTTATATCTTGTATTATTTTAGTCATCGGTTCTCTCATATGTACCTAACAGATGCGTTTATTGTGTATTTCAATGCTAACTTAAAAAGATTATCCATCTCTTGTTGCGTGTATGGACTTATTGATTTGTCCAATCCCTCCGAAGTAACCCTAAATTGTTGTAACACCCACTCTTCTCCTATCCTTATTAGTCCGCCTATTTCGTTAATGTCCTTTTCACTTACAAAGGGCGGATATAAGGTTGTTCTAATTTCATAACTAAAATCAGGATTGTCTAATTTCTTTTGAACCAAAATGGTTTTACAGACTAATACCTCTTGCAAAATATCGATAGAATTTATGTTGCCTGCTCCAATTTCTACATAATGCTGAAAGTCAGAGGTTTTAATGTCTAGGGCTACATAATCTAAAAGTGGCAAAACGCTCTCAAAAACACCTCGATTAGTACCATTTGTAGAAAGCCCTACTTTGCAGCCCCACGACTTAATTTCCGTTATAAGATTCGTTAGTAAAAGAACGGGGGTACAAGTCGGCTCTCCCCCACTAATTATAACCCATTCACTCTGATTTTCTTCAACTGCCTCTTTAACCTTCTTAATATCTATTGGCTTGAGTTTATGAGCAATAGGATTAATAAGCTTAGCATTCATACAATAAGGACATCTTAAATTACAATTGCCAAGAAAAATAGACAAAGCAAAGATATCTACTCCAGCTTCGCTACACTTATTCAACCCATATATTTCAGGAAACTCCATTACTAGCCCCCATAGTACCTGTATCACTAATTGCCGTTATCAACTCTCCCCTATCATTCCGCCACAACATAGTTCCCCTAGATATCGACGAAGAAGTTGTATAGGTCGTAGGATAGATCAAAATCAATTTATCCTTAGCTATCCTAGAAGTTTTTAAAGTATCATAGATAATCTTACGATGACATTTCGCTACTCCAGAAGTGTCTTCCCAACAACAAAGTATATATATGTTATTCAACTCAAGAAACGAAATCCAATCCCCAATGTCCTTTTTATTATTACGCATTATCTCTTTATATTTCTCTATATAGTAGTTCCAATCCTTATCTTTATGATATTTATGCAAGAGATCATAAGACGGACAGAAAAAATCCAACCTATCACGATTGCCCCTAAATATTCCTTTCAATTTGGATATCTTCTCAAATGAAGGGTGAGATAAAGCAACCGACTTAACCGAAAAATTGCAGGGTTCTGACTGTAAATTCAATTTCTTAATGTTGCCATGCCAATCAAATAGAACGCACTTGGAATCTACCAAATAAGCCGCATCCCAAAAAGTGGTGAAAATAACAACGGGCTTGAGTTTTTTCATTTGGGCTCGCCTATTGATTTCCATGCCTTAATCATAGCGGATTTCAACTGAGATTGCGATACTTTTTTGCCCTGAAAGACATCCTTGGTTTTCCCTATAACAATTCCGGGCAAATCATCTATGTTATGGGTTACGGCTATATTTAAGGCTTCTTTTTGATCATACCTGAACCTTAATAGTTGCAAAGGGATTTTAGATTCTGCAGCAATCTCTTCGATCCATGTCAAGATTTTGTCGCAATCACGGCAGTTATCAGCATAAATGAAAAAAACTTGAAGAGCATTATTAGTCGGTTTCAATTTCGGTTTGTACTCCACAAACTAGATCGACATCCTCTGGTTCAATCCACACTTCCATTTTGAATCCTGCAAAATTAAACGTGACCTGCAAAAAACTAATTTCTTGACAGAGATCTGGAATAAGGAATAGCTCTTTGTCCCATATTACACCAGTAGTTCCTTTGGGTATTACCAATTTATCAGTAAAACTAGAACCTTTATTTTTAATAAAAGGTACACTATGATCCTTCCTAAGAATTACTTCATCTCCGTCTCTAACTTCCGTAGCCTTCATTTTCCTTCCTTTCCTGCAATCAGTATTTTAGTTCGGATTGATTCTTAATTTTTTCGGTAAGATCAGTATCAAATACCATCCATATAATTTTGCCCACCATTAATTCGGCAGTTTTCTTCATTTCGACTTCTTTATCTCTGTTGCCAAAAGAAAAACAACTACTATGTATTTGATGCCTTAGTCTTCCTTGCTCACACTCCCCGACGATAAGAATATAATCGGCCTCCAATACATAGTTGGCCTCCAATATTTTAACTTTTCTTTTAACGGGCTCGGACATCTTAGCTTCCTATTTGAGGCATTTTCAAACTAAATTTTTCCCTAACAGCCGCCTTAAGTTCAAGTATTTGATCTTCCATTGTTTTTCTATCTGCCGCCAACATAAAACTTGTTAACATAGATAACCATTGCTCCCCAAAGACTTTCAATAACAACCAATCATGAAAAGATCTATAATTCTCTTTTTCTTTTATCTGAATCTCTGAAAATCCCTTCATTACCCTACGATCTATATTGTCTAATTCGGCATACAAATCTTCTATTATTTCCACAGTAATTTCATGAGAATCATCAAGTCGCTTAACACATGTACATTGGGTATTTAGTGGAAGCTCTTTTCTTTTAAGCAAACCCTTATATGCCTTTTCGAATTTATCTACTCGCTTCTTATATGCTTCCTTGGGCCACAAACCATACATGCGACAAGAAAGGGGGCGACTTTCATAATACTTACAACGATTATTTTTGTCCAATAGCATGCATGGTTTAATCAATGTTTCGACGCCCCATTTTTCAAATTCATACCTAAAGAAATATTCTATACTAGTACAAACCAATTCTATTTTGGACCCTGTACTTTCTTTGTCCCATATTTCCTTAATGAGTTGAGTAAATTCACAATAATTCATAGACGGACAGGCAGCCTTGCAACATTCGCACTTACCCTGACAAGTCGTAGTTAAATCAATAGCATTATAAACCCGTGACAGCTTATCCTTTAAAGTAACTCTTAGGTTTTTGTTTGACTCCTTCGGCTTACACTGTTTTTTCTTCTTGGCCATTTGACTATTCCTTTTTTGATATTATACAAATTTAACCTGAACATTTAAATAATAGACCTAATTTTACTACGACCAAAATCTCCCGCTTCTTTCTCGACCAGAATTTTGTGATTCAAATGCTGATTAATTTCTTCTTTATGAGAAATAATCAACACTCTATTAAACTTGGTTTTCAAGCTTTTCAACAACTCAAATACCGTAGAAACGTGGAAATCGTCTAAGGGGCCAAAAATTTCATCTAAACAAATCATTTCGGGCTTTTGGGCGCAACGAGAGAAGGATAGAAGAGCCAATCCTATATCAACAGCCAATCTAATAAGCATTTTCTCTCCACCACTCAGCAACACAAAAGTACTAGCCGATCCTCCCCTAATACCAATATCTACCTTGGAGGATTTATTAATATAAATCTCAACCGACAACTCTCCCTGACTAAGAATATCCAGAAATCCTTTTATGAATACATTAAGTAAAGGCAAGTATCTTTTGACAATACGAGTTTGAATACCATCTAGTCCAAAAACATCATCTAAACGCAACAGTCTCTCGAAAACCTTCTTTTCTTCTCCGGCTCTTTTCGACAACTCTTTGATTTTCGACATAGTTTCCGTGATAGTTTGAGCATCCTTATTAAACGATCCTATGGCGGCATTCAAATCATCTTTCTCTTTACTTTTAGATTCATTGTCTGTTCGTAAACTGCCAATTTGTACCTGAATCTTCTCAGACACGCCCTTTGCATCATTAAGCTTATCATACAATTGCTTAAGCTTATATTTTGCCACCTGGATGTCGGCTTCATAAGTTTTCTTAATACTTTCTATCTTGCTTTTATATTCAACCTTCTGTCCCTGCAACGCTGCTATTTGATCTTTTAGTCTCTTTTCTTCAACAGCGTCTTTCTCTAACCCCTCTTTAAGCTCTTTAATCCTGCCCTTAAAATATTCATGTTCTTTAATGGCCGATTGGGTCTTGCTTTCTTTAACCATCCAATCATTTATTTGTTCCAATACATCTTCGATTTTAGCTATTTCTTTATCCCATGTCTTTTTGGTTTCTAGGAAAACATTCAGCTTCTTATTACTCTCTTCTATATTATTATGGTTTTCTTGTATCTCGTCCTCAATATGTTGCCTACTAACAATGCTCTTACATTTACTGCAGGTAAACTTATCTCCCACTACGTTGGCAATTTGTTCTTCAAGAGACTGAACTTCTTTTTGGTAACGAGAAACATCGGACTTAACCTCTCCTATGTTGCCAACAAGCCGTTCCCTATCGACTTTTCTTTTAGAAAGTCCATCAGTATACTTATCTTTCTGGGACTTGGCTTTCTGGGATTTTAGAAGATTCTGTTGAGCCTCTACTAAGTTAAATGCTAGGACATCTTTTTGAAAACCCTCAATAGACTTCAAGCTAAGACCCATATGCTCGACTAATTTGCCATAGTTATAGCCAACTGCCACGTAATCTTTTTCTACCTGACTATAGAGCCCTTCCCACTCTTTTGTCTGAGAAGCCAATTGCCCTTCTTTGAGTTTCTGTTCGGCCTGTATTCTCCGCCCCTCTACTTTAATGTCCTCTAATTTCTTGATCTCTTCTGACTTAGATAGTTCTTCGATTTTTTTAGTATTCTCTACTACTTTCTTGTCAATAGTTTGAATGTTAAGTTGAGCTTCTTTAACCCGTTTTTCAAGAGATTCAATTCCTTCATGTTTTGCGACAATATCTTGAAGTAGTGCAAGCTGAGACTCCAATAGGTCTACTTCTTTCTCCTTGGAGTTTTTTCTAGCACGTACTTTTTCGAGACAACCAGAAACAACATTCTCCAAATGCAAGATATTAACTATCATCTCTTTTTTTATTTTGTCGGTACCAATAAGGAATTTGCCAGCGTCATTTTGACCAAACATTACACTATTAACAAAAACATCATAATCATAATTAACTAATTGAAGAATTGCTTCATTAGTATCGCCGGTCCTATGTCCTGCCTCAGAATCAACCACATCTTTTGTAATAGCTTCAAACTCAACAAATGGCTTATTGGTTTTTTGACTATCTGAAAATGTTCGCCCACGTTTAATCCTGTATGTCTTCCCTTTCTCTTCAAAAATACATTCCACATATGATTCTTTAAGACTCTCTGGATAAACGCCATTGAAATTAGTAACAACTGCCAAGCCTGCCTTTTCTACTTTGTCTGTATTGGCTGTCTTCCTAACTATCTTGTCATAAAACAAATAACAAATTGCCTCAAGAATAGAAGACTTGCCGGTTCCATTGGACTTGTCGAAATCGTCTCCGACCACCCCTGCTACTGCCATTAGACCCGTTATCCCGTACTCCTTAACCCTCTTAATATGATCTGACGGATTAGCCAAAACCCTATCGTAAAGCTCATCATATGTTAATGTTCCATCGTCAAGGGCCTCTCTCTGATGTGGAAGAATATCGAATACAACAGAATTATCCTTCTCTCCAAACCTAAAGAAGTTGAATAATTTTAAAGCATAAACTTGCATTATTCCTGAGTCTCCTTGAAAATCTCTATGGCCAAATCAATTGTCTGCAATCTTTCTTCGTCATCTTCTATCTGTTCTGTAATAATCTCCTTAACAACAGCTATAACGTCTTCTGCTTCCATATGTCCTTTTTCAAGAATCTCCTTTTCAATTCTATTGGCTTCCTTTTGCTGTTGATCGTCTTCAATGCTTTGGACATGATACAAATGAATAGGATTAAGGGCTGTTCGAACTTCTTTTTTAAACGACTCTATGCCATTAGAAAAAGCAAACAATTCTTCTGAAGTACCATTAAACGAAATCTTTATGATGGCTTCTTGATATTTTGAAGGGTCCAACTCTGAAAATTGCTGTTTGATTTGCTTAAAGTTGCCCTTTAATTCCTTCATGGGTCTACAATTTGGATATTCAACAAATGTACAGCAACCCATGTTCTTTGAGGGTTCTATTTCTGAATCATATATAATAAAACCCTTTTTCTGATCTACTTCTGAAAAATCAGATTTCTCCATACTCCCCGGATACATGGCAAGGCATTTTTTAGTAGGAAGTATTTGGTATCTATGGTAATCCCCTAGAAAAACATATTCGGAACCGATACGATCCAAATCATCTAGATCTATATCGTTGGGGTTCTGATTAACGAACGCCTTCTTAACTCTTATCGGAGTAGTGGTTGTATCTGTCTCGATTAAAACGTCTCCCTCCTCATACTCGTTTATCTTGCCACCCTTAACTCCAAAGTGACCGAAGAAAAGAGAAGGAGTTCCATCATCCTTTTCGTGTACTTCCTCCACAAACTTATTAAACGACTCCTTAAGAGTAATTTTTTTCTGCTCAATATCCAAAGAATAGGGGAACATCAAAAGCTTAAGTCCGAATTTCTTGAGCAATAATATCTTTGGTTGCTCTATAATTCTGACGCTCTTAAGGTCCAATTCTTGAATGTCTTTTAGGGCATGATGTTTACGACAAACATCATGATTACCTATTAAAATAACAACTTGAATTTGGGCTTCTTTCAATTTGTTGAGTTGCCTGCTGAAAAATCCCCGTATTTCGTTAGAAGGATCGAAATTATCGTAAACGTCACCGGGAATAATAAAAAGATCAGGATGCAAGTCTCTTATGCTTATATCAACGCTCCATTCGAATGATCTCATAAAATCTGCGCTTCGAAAAGGAACATTAGGGAACTCTCGATCCATAATCCTATTGTAAGTGCTTTTATTGAGATGATTATCTGGCACAATGGCTATCTTCATAGTTTGAATATTATACAAAAAAAGAGAGAAGATTTAACCAATCTTCTCTCTTTTTTAAAATTATGAATTAGATTTCGTTAGTATAAGCGTAGAAACAAATGCCGGTTCTTTCCTGACCTGCCATATCAGCAACAATAAATGCATTGCTGCAATATAAATCAGGACCCCTTGTTGCCGTAAATCCTCTGGCAATAGCAAGGGCCTTAGCAGCTTTACCTATAGTGGCATTACCAAAACATCTAATTGCGACTTCCCTGTTTTCTTCAAGAGAATGTGCAATGGCTCCCGCAAGTTTCTTTACGTTAGTTTTCCTGTCCTCTGGAGTAACCTCTCTGGGATCTGCCTTAACCATCAGAACACTTTCGCATTTAGAAAAGTCCTGTTCTGCCCCCTCTTCTCCCTCATACTTAGATGCAAAAGTACAAAAACAAATTCCAGTTAATTCATTTTCCCCAATCTTAGTCGTAATAAAGGCTGGCGAAAAAGACAATTGCAGTTTATCAACACCTATATAATCCTTTGCAATTGCCAAAGCCTTTGCCCCTTTCCCAATAGCTGCATTCCCAAAACATCTGACATTAACTTCTCCATTGGCACGTAGCGAATGGGCAATGGCTCCCGCAAGCTTCTTTACGTTCCTTTTTCGATCTTCTGGCGCAATGTCGGGAGGATCTGCCTTTACCTTAAGGGAATTATCCAATAGCTCTTCGCCCGGCTTTACCGGGGCTTCGTCTACAACCTTTACTTTGGCTTCTTCTACGATTTCTTCT
>Ga0209986_10003891_pt1 | contig 12869 bp, 8 predicted proteins | sample BlataG_FD_183168 | JGI IMG/M metagenome (GOLD analysis project Ga0209986, IMG submission 183168) | Deep subsurface microbial communities from Black Sea to uncover new lineages of life (NeLLi) - Black_00105 metaG (SPAdes) (version 2) | ecosystem: Environmental > Aquatic > Marine > Oceanic >...
GTCCGCCCAGCTTCACTTTTTCCAGGCGTTCTTTGAACTCTGTATGGAAAGCTTTGTTTTTCTCGTAGTTTTCTTTGTAGCTGTCTGACTTGGTATCGACCTTTGATTCTACACGGAACATCTCTATCTCATCTTCCACTCATGATTTTCCACTGGCGAAGCCAAACCGTTACTTCCGGCTGCTGTTGCAATACCTATGCAAGTCTCCTCTTTACACGTCACGCCGAACCGACCCGGATCCAATAAGCTGTTGTTGTTCAACAACTAAAATTGAAACCGCCGCCTCGTCAGCTTTTGGAACGGGAATATATGCTATGAAAATCGGTTTGTAAAGCGGTAACGGTAACCAGAGAAAGCCCCGGCAATATGAAGATTGTTACGGGCATGGCGCCGGTGAGTCGCCACCAAAGAAGATGTAGTCAACCAACTGACCACGTTATCAATGTTGGGGCTCCCACCGCTGTAGTCCCTGCTGTAGACAGAATGTCAAAAGCGCCCGCCAAGGCAGGCTTTTGACCTACTTTTTCTGAACGGTTGCACCTCTGGGGAAGACGCCGCTGAAAAGGGGGTTGTCAAGCTAGCTGGCATTTCGTATCCTTTCCATTCAAAACGATAAATGCGTCCGAAAGAGGAACACCGTTCCCCTTGCGCTACAACCCTGAGGAAGGAGATTGCTGCCATGTCAAACTTACACTGTCGCCTTGACTCCAACAATAAGATTACCCGGGCTTTGACCTTTGGACTTTTACTGCTGCTTTTCGTATCAGCGACGGCGCAGGAACCAACCCTATCGAAGCTGCATTATCAAATGCCGCCAAAAGCTATTGCCGATCTCGTGGATGCACCCCGCTCGCCGGTGGTTTCCGTCAGTCCTGATCAGAAATGGATGCTGCTTCTGAAGTATCCGGCCCTGACGTCCATCGAAGACCTCTCCCGGCCCGAGCTGCGCCTGGCCGGTCTGCGCATCAACCCCCGCACCAACGGCCCCAGCCGGGAGTGGTACTTCAATGAAATGATGTTCAAGAAGATTTCGAATGGGACCGAGCATGAGATTTCTGGCTTACCAGAGAGCCCGAAAATCACCAACATTAACTGGTCACCTGATGGAAAGTGGATAGCGTTCACGATTTCACATAACGACCGCCTGGAGCTCTGGGCAGCCGAGGTGAAAAGCGGTCAGGCCGCGCCGGTATTACCACATCCTCTCAACGCCGCCTACGGCAGTCCCTACCATTGGCTTTCGGACAGCAAGACAATCATTGCCAAGACGATTCCCGCCAATCGTGGTACTTCGCCCGAGGAGCCGATCGTGCCGTCCGGCCCGATAATACAGGAGAACATTGGCGGCAAGGCGCCTGCCCGCACGTATCAGGACCTATTGAAGAACGCCTACGACAAGGTAATGTTTGAACACTATGCAACTGCACAGATGTTGAGAATTGCTCTCGACGCCAGAAGCGTCCCCATCGGCGCTGCTGGCATCATCAGGCGCGCTACCCCCTCCCCGGACGGAAAGTATATCCTTGTGGAGACAATCCACCGCCCGTTTTCATACACGGTGCCGGTCTATCGCTTTCCGAAAAGGGTAGAGGTGTGGGACCTTGACGGCAACGTAGTGCACGAGGTGGCGGATCTGCCGCTCGCGGAGAGTGTGCCCATTGCTTTTGGTTCGGTCCGGACCGGTCGGCGTGACGTAGGCGGGCGGGCGGATGCCGACGCCACCCTGCACTGGACAGAAGCGCTGGACGACGGTGACGCCGGCACTGAAGAGGAAGAACGCGACCAGGTCTATCTGCTGCCGGCTCCGTTTGACGGTGACCCGGTACCCTTGATCACACTCAGTTTGCGCTATGAAGATGTAAGGTGGGGGAATGATGACCTTGCGATTGTCTCGGAGTGGTGGTGGAAGACTCGAAAAGTACGAACCTGGCAGGTTGGACCAGGTTCTCCCGAACGCGAGCCGAGGCTCTTGATCGACCGCTCATGGGAAGATAGGTACAGCGACCCCGGTCGACCGCTTCTGCGTAAAACCGACAGGGGCACCAGCGTGCTACTTACAGCCGACAATGGAAAGACCCTGTTCCTCTTAGGTGACGGCGCTTCGCCAGAGGGTGACCGGCCATTCCTGGATGAATTCGACCTGAAGACGCTGGAGACTAAACGGCTGTTTCGATCTCAAGAACCGCACTTTGAACGTCCGGTGCGTTTCCTTGATGTCAAGAAGCGTAAGCTGTTGACGCGCCGCGAGTCTGTAAACGAACCGCCCAACTATTTTCTGCGTGATCTGAACAAGGATGACATCAAACAGATCACTTTCTTCCCGCATCCTACGCCGCAGTTGAAAGATGTCCAGAAGGAGTTGATTCGGTACGAACGATCCGACGGCGTGCAGATGACGGCCACTCTTTATCTTCCGGCGGGGTACTCTCCCGACGACGGCCCTCTGCCGATGATGATGTGGGCTTATCCGCAGGAGTACAAAAGCGCCGATGCTGCCGGTCAGGTTACCGACTCGCCCTACCGCTTCATACGAATTGGGTGGTACTCGCCACTTTTGTGGCTTGTCCACGGATACGCCGTTCTCGATGATCCAACCATGCCGATTGTTGGCGAGGGAGACGAAGAACCGAATGACACCTACGTCGAGCAACTGGTGGCCAGCGCCCAGGCTGCCGTCGATGAGGTGGTGAAGCGCGGTGTGGCCGACCGCAACCGGATAGCCATCGGCGGCCATTCCTACGGAGCGTTCATGGCGGCCAACCTTCTGGCGCATTCCGATCTGTACCGGGCGGGTATCGCCCGCAGCGGCGCCTACAATCGCACTTTAACACCGTTCGGTTTCCAGTCAGAGGAGCGTACCCTGTGGGAAACACCCGAAGTCTATTTTGCCATGTCGCCGTTCATGCACGCTGAAAAAGTGAACGAACCGATCCTGCTTATTCACGGCGAGGCCGATAACAACAGCGGCACCTACCCGCTTCAGAGCGAACGGTTCTACGGAGCCCTAAAGGGACAGGGGGCCACAGCGCGGTTAGTGATGCTGCCGCACGAAAGTCACGGCTATCGAGCGCGCGAGTCAGTGATGCACGTCCTCTGGGAAATGACTGAGTGGCTGGACAATTACGTAAAAAACGCTGCGCTACTTGAGGAAACTGAGGTTGAAGCGGGGTCTGGCAGTAACTAAGGAGGTGTTGGAGTAGAGCATGAGTCTCCAACTCCTGCCAATTCATGCGGCTAACGCTCACTTGGCACAACCTCTCCTCGTCTGCCGCGATGCGTTGTTTTGAATATTTTGTTGACGGCCAACGAGGACATCTACCGTTCACGGGAATGGAGCGTTGTCAAAAGAGATTGGAGTTGGCATCAGAATCCACTATATTCCCGCACCTTAGTTGGCCGAGTAGGTCAAAACTCCTGTAGTTTTGACATTTTCCTGTTCGTCAAAAGCACAGGGCTTTTGACCTACAAGGCTAAGATGGCCCGGTCTTTGGAGAATGAAAAACAGCTTCGGCTATAAAATCGATATTCCTCATGCTCTGGTTGCCTTTGGAGTCTGCCTGACCGCCTTTGTGGTCTACGCACTGACCAAAGCCCCTACTCTCTCATTTTGGGACTGCGGCGAGTTTATCGCAGCCAGCTATATCTTGGGGATCCCTCATCCTCCCGGCTCGCCTCTTTATATCCTTGTCGGACGCATCTTCAGCGTCCTTCCGCTCTCATCCGACATTGCCGTGAGAGTCAACTATCTATCCGTTTTTTCCTCGTCGTTCACGGCGCTGTTTGGCTACCTGGTGGCGACCCGAATCCTGCGAGCCTGGTTCGGATCGGATCGTTCCAAGCTGACGCGCGGGCTGATTTATGCCGGCGGCGCCTCAGGCGCGCTCTTTTTAGCCTTTGGTCTTACCAACTGGATTAACTCCGTTGAGGCTGAGGTATATGGCCTGGCCATGATGCTTATGGTCGCTATGCTGTGGCTGACACTGGTCTATGCCGAGAAGCAGGGCTCCTCAGCGGCCCAGCGGATCATGCTCCTGGTCGTTTATCTCGGCTTTCTCGGTATTGGCGTGCATATGACCACCTTCGTCCTGGTACCGATCGCCGCTCTCTTTTTCATCATAAAGAAAAAGGCGGGAGCCAAAGCCTGGTTTGCAATGACCATCTTCTTGGTTTTTGAGCTCTACCTGGTTTTTGCCTTGTCCTCCCGGCCCGGCGAGGTTCCGTACTACTTCCCGATTGTAATCGTGTTACTATTTTACCTGTTCTACATCTTTTCGTTTGAACGCATCCCCGGTAGGCTCATTCTCGTGGGAGGTGGATTTATACTAGCCTCGGCTCCTTTGTTGGTAACGGTGGTCAACTCGTTGTGGGGAAGCAACTCGCGCCAGGTGCTGGGTGAAAGCGCTGTTCAGACACTTGGAACAGTTGGGAAGGCGGCCTTTGGCGTCCTCATTCTGTTTGCGCTTTACTCCCTCTACAAGTACTTCTCCGGGGAAAAGAAAAAACAGCAGAAGAGCCGTCACCTGATCTATTCTTCCTTTATCCTGGCGGCGGCTGTGTTGACAGTGGTCCTGTATGCACCCAAAGGGTATACGACGTTTTTGGCAGCCACCGGTATTGCCGCGGCCATTCTCCTGTTCTGGTTGCGGCGCTCTGTCAACTGGCCGGTACTAATAGCCATTGCAGGTGCTTCACTCGTTGTAATCGGGGTAATATCCTTCTTTTACGGGATACTTATCTCGGCAGCCGCTATTCTGGCGCTGGTCCCGCTTCTGAAAACGCCGGGTTGGAGGACCGCCCTGATGATCCTCTTCTGCACCGTAGCGGGATATTCGGCCCACCTTTTCGTCCCGATCAGATCGGCGCAACAACCGGCTATCAACGAAAACAACCCGTCGTCCAGCCTGGCCACGACGATCAACTTCCTGGAGCGCAAGCAGTATGGATCGCAGTCGATGATCGAGCGCATGTTCAAACGGCGCTCCGAATGGGAGAATCAGTTTGGCGACTATCAGCGCATGGGGTTCTGGCGCTTCTTCAATGAACAGTATGGCCTGATCGGTTCGAAGTTCGTAGTGCTTTTTCTACTGGGACTCTTTGGCATCTGGGAGGTAATCCGGCGCCGTTCGGATGTTGGTCTGTCATTTTTAGTGTTGCTACTGATTTGCTCTGTGGGATTAATTCTATACATGAACTTTGCAGACGGCACCAGACAGCACCCCCTTTCGGGAGCGGATCATATAGAGGTTCGCGACCGCGATTACTTCTTCACGTCGGCCTTCATCTTTTTCGGACTGGCAATAGGGATCGGCGCCGCGATAGCTGTTCAATATATTCGAGAGGGGGTGGCAAAATTCAGCGCCATCCCGAAGAAGATCATCGTGACCTCATCACTGATTTTATTCCTGCTGCCAACCTTCACTCTGGCAAGAAACTACCACCTGTGCGATCGGTCCCGGAGCTATTTCCCTTACGACTACGGCTGGAACCTTCTGACCTCAGCCGACCCGGATGCCGTCTTATTTACCTATGGTGACAACGACACCTTTCCGCTGTGGTGTATGCAGGAAGTGTACGGCGTGCGTACGGACGTGAAAGTTGTTAACCTTTCTCTGTCCAATAGCAAGTGGTATATCAAGCAGCTTAAAAGCAGCATGGGTCTTGATCTGGGCTTAAGCAATGAAGAGATTGATCGGCTGACGCCGTACCGCACGGCCGAGGGCACTATTTTCCGACTTCAGGATCAGGTCATCGATGCCCTGATAGCCAACGACGGCAGGAAGATTCCGATAAACTTCTCCGTCTCGGTCGGGCTGGGAGCCCAGAAGTACCGCGGCCAACCAATGGACTCCCTTTTGGTCCTGAGCGGCATGGTCTGGCGGGTAGACGACCCCGGCCAGCCGCGGCGTGTGGAGATCGAGTCTTCTGTCGACTTTTTTACCAACCCCGACAAGTTCCAATGCCGGGGTGTGAATGATCCGTCGATTTATAAAGATGCTACAACCTTCCGTTTGACCAGAAACTGGGCTAACGGATTTCTAATGGTAGCCGATGCCCTGAGAAAAGCCGGCGATTATGAGAGGGCGGAGCATCTGGTTGAGCGGGCGTTGGAGCAAATACCCTATTCCTCGCGCGCCGTCGAGTACCTCGCCAATCTATACAGCCGCCGGGGAAAGGTCGACGAGCTGCGCACTCTGATCGAACGAGCCGCCCACGGCGACAAAGGCAGGCTGAAGCTGCTCCTCGGACGTTCCGAACGGAAGCTCAAGCAATATAGCGAGGCGGAGCGTCTCTTTAAGGACGTGCTGGCGGAGGATCCTTCCAACAGATCAGCCTTTGAGGAATTGGTGCGGTTGTACCTTGAAACCAAGCAGGCAACACCGTTGAGGCTTCTCTTGCTACGCTGGCTGCAGTCCAATCCAGATGACAACCAGGTCAAGATGATGCTTGAGGAACTGGAGAAACGGATGACTGTGCCTGACACGGTGGAGGTTAATGAGTCATGAGAATCCTGGCGCTGAACTGGAATGATCTCAGCAACCCGTTTGCGGGCGGCGCCGAGGTGCATCTGGAGGAGTTGCTGCGTCGGCTCGTCCGATACGGCCACGAGGTCACCCTGTTTTGTTCCGGCTACCGGAACTGTCCGCCGGAGGAGATGATAGAGGGGATACGAATCATCAGGCGTGGGAATCGCTACAATTTCAACTTGATCGCTCCTTTTCACCTTCGCCGGCTGGTAAAGAAAAACCGGTTCGATATTCTGGTGGAGGATATTAACAAGATTCCCTTCTATACGCCCCTGTATCTGAAACTAAAAACGCTGGTGGTTGTCCCGCACTTGTTTGCTACCACCGTCTTTCAGGAGATTAATTTTGTCCTCGGGACCTATATCTATCTGGCTGAGAGACCGCTGGTACCTGTTTACAGGGGGAGGCCGTTTAACGTTATCTCCGAGTCGACCGCCAAAGACATTGCCGCCCGGGGCGTGCCGCGTGACAGTATCTCAGTGATTCACTGCGGCATTAACCGCCAGGTGTACTCCCGTGACGCCAACGTTCCCAAGTACGAACGACCGACCATCTTGTACCTGGGGCGGATCAAGAAATACAAATCAATCCAACACCTTATCCGTGCTTTCGCTCTTGTCAAAAAGGAGGTGCCCGACGCCAGGCTCATGGTGGTGGGCAACGGTGACTACCTCGACAAGCTAAAATCCTTGAGCCGATCGTTAGGTTTGTCGGCGGATGTTGAATTCCCGGGCTTTGTCTCACTCGAGAACAAAGTGGAACGGATGCGTCGCGCCCATGTTGCCGTGCTGCCCTCCTTGAAAGAAGGGTGGGGACTGACCAATATCGAGGCCAATGCGGTGGGGACGCCCGTCATTGCGGCCAACGTGCCCGGCTTGAAAGATTCCGTTCAGGATGGGCAGACCGGCTTTCTGTATGCCTATGGTGACATCGCCGAGATGGCGCGCAAGATCGTCACGATCCTCACCGATGGCAACCTTCGGGCAAAGCTTGAAAAAGGTGGGCTGCAGTGGGCTGACAGGTTCAACTGGGACAAGGCCGCCAAGAAGTTTGAAGCCTTGCTGGAATCTATTGTTGGTGATCACAAGTGACTACTAATCAGAAAAAAGTCCTCTATTTGTTGATCGGGCTGGGCATTTCCGTGGTGCTGTTATGGCTTCTGTTTCGCAACATCAATTTCACGGAGTTGGTCGCCGCCCTGCGGGGCGCGAACTACCTGTGGCTCATTCCAAACGTTCTGTTAATTGTCCTGACGATGTACCAGCGGGCTTTTCGGTGGCGATACATGATTGCGCCGATAAAGAAAGTGCGGTTCTCCAAGCTCCTGGCTGCAACCTGCATTGGCTTTATGGCCAACAACGTCCTTCCGCTGCGGCTGGGGGAGTTTGTCCGCGCCTACTCGCTCTCTTCGCAGGACAGAGATGTGACCAAGTCGGCGTCGCTGGCGACGATCTTCGTGGAGCGGATGGTCTTCGACCTCGTTGCCCTCCTGTTGATATTCGGAGCGGTGCTGTATGTATCGCATCTGTCGCTCGATGAGTCGATGAAATACGGGCTGAACATTGCTATCGGCATTGCTCTTGTGGGAATCCTGGTGGTGTTGGTTCTAGCGCTCAAGCCCAATCAGGTGGGAGGCCTGCTGGCCAGGTATCTGTTTTTTGCGCCCGACGGGGTGCGAGAGTTTATCAAAAACGTCGTCTTGAAATTCTCGCGAGGGCTGGAGTTTTTGGGGAATCCAAAAAGTGTCGCCTTGGTGGCGGTCCATACCCTTCTGATCTGGCTGTTTATGGGGCTCTCCAATATATTCGTGTTCTGGGCTTTCGGATTCAGGCTCTCGCTGGATGCATCGTATGTCCTTTTGGTAGTGGTGTCAATATCGATTCTGGTACCGTCCTCGCCCGGATTCATCGGCGTCTATCACGCCGGGGCCGTATGGTCGCTGATGGCATATGGTGTCCCCAAGGAGGATGCCTTGTCCTGTGCGCTGGTTCTTCATGCTGCCCAGTACATTGTTGTGACCCTGATGGGCTTCTATTTCTTAAGAAAGGAGCACCTGTCGCTGACGAAGCTGGGAGAAGAGGCGACCGAAGAGATGCCGGAATAGCGGGCGTCGACTGTTTCGCGGACAAGGGGCAAATCGTTTGGCAAGTAGCAGATGTCCGCATTTGCCTCACGTCTCGTGCCCAGGCGGTACCCTCGTCCAGAACCCAACGGCAAGCTGCGGAGCACCCTTGCCACTTACGGCACACCCTCGCAAGAGTCTTGACCTCCTCGACTGGGCCAGGATCCTTGTAATCCCACCATTCTCAAGCGTCCTTTTGAGTTGATTTCAACTTTCTTGCTCGCTTCACTCAGCCATATTCCGAGTAGGCCGAAGCGATGCGAATACGCAGCGAATTCGGCAGCATTGGAGCCATCCGGGCCTGCTCAGCTGGGTCATAGCATACACTACAACGTCATTACGGATGGAGCGAAGTAACCGTGGACTTCCCAAGTTGCCAAGCTCATTACCATCGTATTGAAAGATAGACTGACACCATCTGACAGGGGTACCCGTTAACTTTTGCCTTGTGAAAGATGAACGGATGTTAAGGGTACAGCCTTAGTCCGGAGCGAGAGAACGGTTGAGGGCATATACCTGGGGAGTACGGACACTTTTCAAAGGGGAAGCGTTTATGACAAAAGCTGAGCGCCTGATATACCTGGTCAACATGATCAGGAATAGAGGGACAGCGCTGGTCAGTGAGATGGCAAGCGAATGCGAAGTCACACAGCGGACTATCTATCGTGACATAAACTCCTTGATGAAATTGAACTTCCCGCTCTACTACAACAACGGGTATCACCTTGCCCACGACATTAGCTTCCCGTTTGCCGGACTCTACATGGAAGACGTTGAGCTTATCTGCTACTCCCTGCGTAATAATCCGTTGTCCAGGCATCCTTTTTTCAGGCGCAGGTTTCGAGTCATAGAGCAGAACATACAGGCAAGGTTCCACAAGCGGCTCGGGACTGGCCAGGGTAGCCTTTTCCTATTTGAAAAGAAGCATGATTTAATCGAAAAAAGCCGGGAGTCGGATATTATCGCCTGGTTCCTGAAAGCAATTCACGAGCGTCGAAAGATCGCTCTCACACTGGTCGATAACGGCCCAGGCCGCAGCATCTGTATCCCCCTCGCTGTCAGGCTAAGGCTCTCTGAACCATCTCTCATCGTTGCGACGGAAGCAAAACTCGTAGTCGAGGAACCGATTCACAACATTGAGTACTTGCGGCTGACCGACGATAAATTCACCCAGAGGCCGCTGCACCTGCTGCGACGAGGCTTGGCACTGCAAAAAAAAGTTGACGAGGTTTAGCCGGAATCGTTCATTGCCTATGTGCAGAAACTAACCGCAAGGGAGTTGTCCGCTGCAGGGTTAATTGCATCCCTGTACACTATTCTCAGCCTGGTCTTTTTGCCGATCTCTTTCGGTGTGTATCAAGTCAGAATTGCAGAAGCATTAACCGTGCTTCCCTTTTTAACAAGGGCAGCCATACCCGGGCTTTATATCGGCTGTCTGCTGGCCAACATCTTCGGCGGCATGGGCTGGCTTGATATTGTCTTTGGACCCATAATCACACTTGCGGCGGCAGTGCTGACGCGTCTTGTCTGCCGCCTGTCCAGAACTACCGTGAACGCTCTTCTGGCTGGTCTGCCGATCATTTTCATGTGGGGGGGAGCACTATATTTTCTGACTTCGTTCAAAATGACCATGGGCACGGCAGTGGGCTCTGTGTTGTCGATTGTCAGTCTGTTGCTGATGACATTTGCGGTGATCAGGCAAGGCGATAACACCAGCTCACGCGCCTCGGTGTTGATCTTGAAGCTGTTGTCGCTAATCATAGCCGCGGTCTCGATAGTTTTGCTCATAACCACCAGCGACCTTTACTTTATTGTAGTGGGCGCCTTCCTGCTGATTGCGGCCTTACTGTTGGTCATGCTGCTGGCGCAATTCTGGTTTCAAGGAAAAAATCCAAATATCCTTATCGCTCCGCTCCCGCCGGTACTGTTAAACGCCTTTGGCGTGTCGCTCTACCTGGCCCCCCTGTTGGGCTTCAACTACTGGTTCTCCGTCCAAATGATCGGGGTCGGCGAACTGATCGCGTGCTACGTGATAGGGCTGCCGGTTTTGATGGCACTGAGGAGGAGGAAGGTATTCCGTTAACAGCAGGAGTAGCGCAGAACCCGAAGCGGTTCTGCCAAATTGAGATAGGCAAAACCACGATGGGTTTTGCCCTACTTGGTGCTTCGACTCCGCTCAGCGTGACAGAACCAGTAAGGTCATTCCTGCGAAAGCAGGAATCCAGATGTGGCAGATGGAAGGTCTGTTCCAGACCTTCCCTACAAAGGCTGAAATTGCCGGCGAAACGCAACGTTTCCATTTGACAATCGCTTATATGCTGCTTAGAATTACCCGTCGCGCTTTGAAGAGTTTTGCTTATAAGCAGAGCGGCATGGATAGTCGGATACATGTTTTACATTATTGAGGTAATGCGAGATGAAAAAAATCTTAGTAACAGGGTCAGTAGGACAGATTGGGTCAGAACTGACGATGGAATTGCGCAAAAGGTATGGTAATGACAATGTGGTAGCTGGAGGACGCAAGACTAAGCCCAGTGAAAAATTGCTGAATTCCGGGCCGTTTGAAGTCGTTGACTGCACGGACATGGATGCGTTAAGAAGCGTTGTCAAGAAATATGACGTAGATACCATCTATCATCTTGCCGCCATACTTTCAGCGGTGGCGGAAGCCAAACCGCAGCTTGCCTGGGATGTGAATATCAATGGGCTGTATAATGTCTTGGAAGTGGCTCAGGAAAATAAATGTGCAGTTTTTACTCCAAGTTCCATTGGTGCCTTTGGTCTGTCCACTCCTTTGGATAACACACCCCAGGACACGATTCAGCGCCCCAACACCATGTACGGCGTGACCAAAGTCGCCGGAGAATTGCTTTGCGACTACTATCATAAAAGATTTGGGATTGATACGCGCGGTGTTCGTTATCCCGGAATCATTTCCAATGAAACTTTACCGGGTGGCGGCACCACCGACTATGCTGTAGAGATATACTATGAAGCGATCAAGAATAAGAAGTATACCTGCAATCTTGGGGCCGGGACCTTCTTAGACATGATGTATATGCCGGATGCCATCAAAGCTGCGATTGATCTTATGGAAGCTGATCCAAGCAAGTTAAAACACAGAAATGCCTTCAATGTTACTGCTATGAGTTTCGATCCTGAAATCATCGCTGCCGAGATCAAGAAACTAATACCGGAATTCACTATGGATTACAAAGTCAACCCTGTGAAGCAGGCCATTGCAGATTCCTGGCCCAACAATATGGATGATTCCGCAGCTAAAGAAGAATGGGGATGGGAGCCTGAATACACCCTTGAAGAAATGACAAAAGATATGATTGAAGTTCTTTCGAAGAAGCTTAAATAAGAATATTCAAACCACGAATAAAGCACAAAGAGTTTTATAACAGATAAATCTGTAGGAGCCGTAATGTCAGTAAAAAACTTAAACAATGCTTTGAACCAAGCCTTAAATGAACTCAAGGCAAAAGGTACCGCCAAAGGTAAAGAGATGGTCATTACCGGTGTGAAGCCGGCGAAAGGTAAAAACGGACCTCGCTACTACATTGAAGGTGAAGGAGACAAGGAATTCATCAAGATGAATGCCAATTCCTATCTCGGGATGTCCCTTCGTAAAGACGTCATAGAAGCGGAAGAAGAAGCTGCGCAACAATTCGGCGTCGGACCGGGGTCTGTCCGGTTTATCAGCGGTACGTATCGAGCACACATTGAATTGGAAGAGAAAATAGCGAAGTTTCTTGACCGAGAAGCAGCCATGCTCTTCAGCTCGGCGTATGTGACGAGCATGGGCGTTATCGTACCATTGACGACAAGCGAGACGGTCTTTGTCAGCGATGAGTTGAACCATAACTGCATTATCCAATCAATGAGACTTTCCCGACCGGCAGGTAAGTTCATTTACAAACACAACGACATGGAGGATTGTGAAGCCAAGCTCAAAGAGAGCGTTGGCAAGGGAAAGAGAGCCTTGGTTGTTACCGACGGTATTTTCAGCATGAGAGGCGATAACGCGCCACTGGATAAGTTGGTTGAAATCTGCGACAAGTATGACAGTGAGTTTGAAGAAGGCGTGATAACTATTGTGGATGATTCTCATGGTATTGGCGCTTTAGGAAAGACGGGAAGAGGAACTGAAGAGTATCTGAATACTAAGGTTGATATTCTCATAGGCACGTTGGGCAAGGCCTTCGGCGTCAATGGCG
>Ga0209986_10003892_pt1 | contig 12869 bp, 11 predicted proteins | sample BlataG_FD_183168 | JGI IMG/M metagenome (GOLD analysis project Ga0209986, IMG submission 183168) | Deep subsurface microbial communities from Black Sea to uncover new lineages of life (NeLLi) - Black_00105 metaG (SPAdes) (version 2) | ecosystem: Environmental > Aquatic > Marine > Oceanic >...
TAGTATTAGTACTCTTACCCACTAATAATGATTTACTAATCCCAAATCTCTTGGATGCCTCATCTGTCCATACCTCTTTTCTTATCGGGTCCTTCAAGAGAGACAACATATCTCTTACTTCGTTTATTAAAACGACCCTATCCTCTGGATTATCTGTTTTTCTTACATTTACGACAAATTCAAGAAAGTCCACTGTGGTCCTGAGAAAATTTTTGTAATCAATTCCTTTCTCTCTAACAAGAGAGTCGGGGTCATACCCGGAAGGAGATAATGCCACCCTCACACCGAGCGAGTTTTTTAAAAGAATATCTATAGCTCTTCTTGTTGCCTTCAATCCAGCATCATCGGAATCGTAAAATACAACAACATTTTTTGCGTATCTTGATAATAGGCTTGCCTGGCCATCTGTCAGTGATGTTCCCAAAGAAGCAATCACATTTTTGACCCCTGCCTGCCATAACGACAGAAGATCGAGATTTCCTTCAACCAGAATAGCAAGCTTCTCCTTTCTTATATCTCCCTTCGTCTGATGTAATCCATATAAAGTATTTGACTTTTTATACACATCTGTATCAGGGGAATTCATATACTTGGGTTGTCTCTCATCTATAACTCTGCTACCAAATCCAACAACCCTTCCTGCCGTATTGAACACAGGGAACATAATCCTCTTTATAAACTTATCTCGTTCCTCTACAACAAGGCCTGCCTTTTCAAGTAATTCCTTTTTTATCCCTTTTTTCTGTGCAATCTCAAGAATGTATCTATGTGAAGTAGGCGCATAACCCAGTTTAAAAGCAATTATGGTCTCGTTTTTTATTCCTCTTCTTTTAAAATATGCAAGTCCCGCTTTACCCTGAGGTTTCTTAAACAGAGTATCCTGATATAATTGGCTTGCATATTCTAACACCTGCAGTATATCTACATTTTTTTCTTCTTCTCCTTTTATTTCTATCCCTGCTCTCTCGGCAAGAAATCTCACTGCCTCCGGGAATGTCATTCCTTTGTATTCTATAAGAAATGTAATTACATTCCCGGTCTTTCCACATCCAAAACAATGATAAATTCCTCTTTGGGGTGACACAAAGAAACTCGGAGTCTTCTCTGCGTGAAATGGACAGAGGGCTTTATAGTTCTTACCCGACTTCTTAATGTCCAAAAAATCCGCTATTACCTCCTCTATCGGATTTTCATCCCTGATACGACTTAATGTATCCTCTGTAAAGCGCATAAGAGATTTAGTGCGTTAATGGGGTAATGCGTTAATGGTTAATGGGAACTACATCACCTCAGCTCGCTTTGCTTGTAACGACTTAACTAATGCAAACAGCTTGTTTTCTACCTTGTAATGAAGTTCATCAAACCTCTCAAAATCTTCTTCCCTCAATTGACCTATAAGCTTAATGCCAATTACACGGGTCATGACCTCGCCCGAAGACCCAAGTGCGACGTTCAGAAAATATAGATATTCGTTAATAGATCTTCGACAGTAACCTTCTGCAATATTGGAGGCAATCGACTAGACAGAATCAAGTATCTGACTCCTCAATCTGAAGTCTATACTGGGAGCCCTACCCATTATATCCGATGTAAGTTTGAATAATTCCATTGCATCTTGCCAAACCTCCAACTTCATAAACCCACGATTAATATTTCTTCTTTTCGTGTACTCTGTCATATTTTACCTTATTATCTCAATCAATCCATTAACCCAACACCCCATCACCACACTACCCCCTGATCTTCCCCACCGTAACTCCATCTCCTCCCTCCTTTAAGGGAGCAAGCTCGAAGGATTCTATCCTATCATCATTCGAGAGAAATTTCCACACTGCATTTTTTAAAATGCCCTCTCCTACGCCGTGTATTACCCTGAAATTCCTTTCTCCTAATAACCATACATCATCAATGTATCTTTCGAGTTGCAAAATTGCCTCATCAACCCTGAGATTGCGAATATTTATCTCATTTTTCAGTTCTCTACTTCTTGTAAATCTTATGTGGTGCTGTGGTTCAGCCTTCGCTTCACGGGTTTTATTTACGGGTTCAATGGATTTGGCGGGTATTTCAAACCGCACATCATCTATCAATAGAGTCACCTTTTTTTCGGTAGCATCTATTATCTTTCCCTCAATACCCAGTGAGTGAATCCTCGCCACATCACCAACCTTGAAATTGTAAACTTCTTTTCTCTTCCAACTACCGACCTTTTCTATCTCTTTCCGCTCTTGTTTAATCTCCTGCTCTATCGTCTGTTTTACCCTCACTATACTCTCTCTTTTTGCATTACTCTCCCTTATCTCTCTCACGAGATTTTCTACTCTTCTTCTTGTGTCAAGAAGTATCTTTTTCTTTTCTTTTCTGAGCTTCTCTATCTCATCTTCCCATCTTCCCTTTAGTGATTGCGCTCTCTCAAGCTGACTCTCAAGCATTCTTTCTCTTCCTTCTAACTCTCTCTTTAAATTAGATACCCTTCCCTTTTCCTCCTCCAGTTCTTTCAAAAGGCGGTCAGTCTTCAGTATATTCTTATCAGCAAGTTCTTCTGCCCTTTTTAGAAGTCTATTATCTACCCCAACAGACCTTGCAGTCTCAAGCCATAGCGACTCGCCGGGAAACCCAATCTTAAGTTTGTATGTTGGCATCCCGTTTTCGGTTTCCATTCTTGCATTCTGCATGTCATTCTCTTCTGCGACAAAAAACTTGAGGGCAGTAGAATGGGATGTGGCTATGGTAATAGCTTTTTTCCTTGTAAACTCTTCAATAAATGCCGAGGCAATTGCTCTTCCACCATCGGGTTCTGTTCCCCTATCAATCTCATCGATAAGAAGGAGACTCTCCTCTGTAGCGTGGTCCTGCATACACTTCAGTTCTTTTAAATGGAATGAGAATGACGATTCACCTGTTTCTATGGACGATTCATCGCCTATGTCGGCAAATATTCTGTTAAAGACAGGAAAGACAGAATCGGGTGAGGTAGGAACAGGGATGCCCGACTGTGCCATAGCTGAAAGAATCCCGACCGTTTGTAATGCCACGGTCTTGCCTCCCATATTAGGGCCTGTTACAAGAAGGGTTGTAAATTTTTTACCAATCTCCATGTCAAGTGGGACAACGTCTCTCTTCAATTGAAGAAGTGGATGTCTTCCCCCAATTATTCTTAAAAATCTTCCACCTATATCGGGTATCTGCCATCCCTTTTCTCTTGATATGCTGGATACTGCAACAATGGCATCATATCTACCAATCACATCAAGGTTGTTCCTCATCTCGGGTAGTTTCTCCCTGAAAAATGCAGCCAACTGTCTTAAAATCCTCTTTTTCTCTACCTCAATCCCCTTTGTAGTAATCTCAATTTCATTATTGAGAGGAACGCAGTCTGTTGGCTCAATAAACAGAGTTCTCCCACCCCTTGATATATCATGAACTATTCCATCTACTTTCTGCCCCGCCATCACGGGTATTACATATCTTCCACCTCTGAGGGTAACTCCATCTCCAAGCCTGCTTCTCAACCTCTGTCTGGAATTTTCCCGTTGCTCTTCCAGTTCCAATATCCTTTTGGTAACAATTTCTCCATTCCTTTTGATTACAGCTATTATCTTTTGTCTTTCCTCAGCAAGGATAGAGATTGAAGAGACAAGAGACAGAAGATACTGCCATTTATTATTCTCTGTGAAGCAACCTTTAAGTTGCCTTGCAAAGTCAAGAAAATCTGCAATCTCAAGGAATTCCTGTGGTGAAAGTATACTGCCGCCTTCAAGGGATGCAAGGATATAGGACAGATTTTTCTCGTTGTATAAGAGAGGGTCTCGTATTTGCATACCCTCCCTTATGAATGCGAATCTTCTTTTGACAGCGTCTACATCATAGAGTGGGGAGAGTATGCCTACCTTATCCTTACCCTTTTTTGTACCTGCCCTCTGTGCAATCAGGGAGATGACCTTATCAAATTCAAGTCTTTCTTTATAGGTCATAATCCAACTATTTTTTATCTCTTACTTCTTCCTTTTCTTGATGCCCATAATCTTCTGGCTTTCTTCTGCTTACGCCGTTCGGATGGCTTCTCGTAGTATTCGCGTTCTTTTAGCAATGAGAGGATACGATTTTTTTCGCACTCTCTCTTAAATCTACGGAATGCGGATTCAAACGACTCTCCATCCCTCACCTTCACTGATAACATCCATTTCACCCCCCCTCATTAAACTCGGTATTGTCAGAAAATTAACCACAGAGAACACTTCGTGAAGAGCGAAGAGGGAAAAGCGAAGGGCGAGAAATCATCTATCCCTTCTCCCTCATCTCTCTTCCCCTTTCTCCCCTCTGTGACCTCTGTGGTTTTTCATATTCTTTCATATTCTATTTGACACTACCTTAAACTCTAAATGTCAAATTACAAACAACTCTCAAATCCAAAATTTATTTGTCATCTACCAAAATAGAATTGAAAACCTTAGGTCAAAGGGTCAGATTGAGCTACAATACCTTTGATAATTTCTCTATGAGTTCCTTTGTCTCCTTTGATGGGCGCTTCGGAACATCTATGTATACTTCCACTAATTGGTCTCCTCTGCCATATCCACCTAAACTTGGCATACCCTTGCCTCGTAATTTAAATATCTGAGTCGACTGTGTTCCGGGTGGAATCTTCAAAACTACATCTCCGGATAGTGTTTTAATTTTAACCTTGCCTCCTAAAACAGCTACTGGATATTGAATAGGAACCCTGATATAAATGTTGTCTCCTCTGCGAGTAAACACAGGATCAGGTTTCTCCTCAATAACCACTATAAGGTCTCCTGTTGGTCCTCCATGCTCCCCAGCACTCCCTTGATTTCTCAATGAGAGATAGTTCCCGTTTTGCACTCCCGGCGGTATCTTTACCTTTATCGTCGCTGTTTTTTTTATCACTCCTGTGCCGTTACAGGAAAAACAAGGCTCTTCTATAACCCTACCTGTGCCACCACAATTTGGGCAGGTTGATATGTTTGAGAATTGTCCAAATACTGTGCGCTGGGTCTGTCTTATCCTTCCTTGTCCATTACATACAGGACAAGATTTTAAGCCCTTTCCACCCTTTCCATCACAGACCTTACATCTCTCATTCCGCATGACACGGATTGTTTTCTCTACTCCGTCATAGATCTCCTTCAAAGTGAGAGAAATTCTTACCTTTATATCCTTTCCATGTATTATATATCTTCTCCTCGTTCGGGCAGTCCCACCACCAAAAAACTCATCGAATATGGATCCCCCACTGAACAGGTCGCCAAACCCGCCGTCGAATATCTCGCTAAACAGATCCCCCAGGTCTGTCTGATGCATTCTTACAAAGTCTCCCATATCAAAACCACCCGGTCCGTACCTCTGAGAAACTCCCTCGGGTCCAAATCTATCATATGTAGCCTTCTTCTGAGGATCTATAAGCACATCATAGGCTTCCGAAATTTCTTTAAACTTCTCTTCAGCCTCACCCTTATTATCAGGATTCATGTCCGGATGGTGTTTCCTTGCGAGTTTTCTGTAAGCTGCCTTTATCTCATCCGGCGATGCATCCTTTGAGACTCCGAGTATTTTATAGTAATCTTTTGCCATAGTTTTAGGTCATTGCGTTATTAGGTCATTGGGTCATTGAGTCGTAGACTCATTGGGTTATTGCGTATTGAGCATCAGCAAGCTGATGCACTTCACAGGGTGGAATTTTGTCTCGCAACCAGCCTGTCTACCGACAGGTAGAGAGGTTGCTCCTATCTATCTCCCTATTCACTATTCACCCTTCTTCTTTTCCTTTTCCTCTTCGTCTATAACCTCATATTCTGCCTCTTGCGGAGGTTCCTCTTCTTTCTTCGGTTCTTCTTTCTTCTCTTCTTTTTTGCCTTCTTCTGTCTTTTTATACATCTCTTCTGCCAGTTTATAAGATGCCTTTTGAACTTCCTCTATTGCTTTTTTTATTGCCTCTGTATCATTACCATCTTTCACCTTCTTCAAAGAGGTGAGGGCGTTCTCTATAGCACCCCTCTCCTCTTGTGTCACTCTATCACCAAATTCCCTCAATGATTTTTCTACTGAATATATAACTGCATCTGCCTGGTTTCTTACCTCTATCAGCTCCTTCTTCTTCCTATCTTCTGCCTCATGTTCTTTTGCTTCCTTCTCCATCTTTTCAATCTCCTCCTGTGATAACCCGGAAGAGGATGTTATACGGATAGACTGTTCCTTGCTGGTTGCCTTGTCCTTCGCAGAGACATGCAGTATCCCGTCAGCATCTATATTAAACGTAACCTCAATCTGTGGAATTCCCCTTGGCGCAGGCGGGATGCCCATAAGATCAAATCTTCCAAGTGTGCGATTGTCTGTTGCCATAGGGCGCTCACCCTGAAGTACATGTATGGTAACGGCTGTCTGTCCATCCTCCGCAGTTGTAAACACCTGACTCTTACGAGTTGGAATTGTAGTATTCCTTGGTATTATCGGTGTCATAACCCCGCCAAGTGTCTCAATACCAAGCGTGAGGGGAGTCACATCCAGAAGCAGAACTTCCTTTTTTCCTTCTCCCCCTGCTGAAAGCATGTCGCCCATAATGCTTGCACCAATCGCAACAACCTCGTCAGGATTTACACCCTTGTGTGGCTCTTTGCCAAAGAAATTCCTGATAAATTCCTGTACCTTTGGCATTCTCGTCATACCGCCCACAAGTACTATCTCATCTATATCCTCCACGCCTTTTATACTGGAACCAGCTTTCTTTAAAGCATCTTCAAGCGCCTTTTCGGTTGGGGGCCTCATACCTTCCAGTAGATCCGATACCAGTGATTCAAGTTTTGCCCTCGTCACTTTCATCTCAAGGTGCTTTGGACCAGATGCGTCTGCTGTAATGAACGGCAGATTGATATCAGTCTCGAGAACCGTTGACAGTTCACATTTTGCCTTCTCTGCCGCATCTCTTATACGCTGAAGTGCGGATCTATCCTTTCTCAAGTCAATTCCATACCCTTTTCGAAACTCATCCGCAAGCCAATCTACTATACGCTGGTCAAAGTTGTCTCCACCAAGATGCGTATCACCATTTACTGCAATAACCTCAATCATAGGTGGCGTCTCTCTCATATCTATCTCCAGAACAGATATATCAAATGTTCCACCACCCAAGTCAAACACTACAACCTTTTGCTTCTTTGATGATCCAAGACCGTATGCAAGCGATGCAGCTGTGGGTTCATTTATAATTCTCTGGACTTCAAGTCCTGCTATCTTACCAGCATCCTTCGTTGCCTGTCTTTGAGAATCATTGAAATAGGCGGGAACAGTAACTACTGCCTTTGTAATCTTTTCTCCGAGATATGCCTCTGCTGCTTCCTTCAGGTATTTGAGTATCATAGCAGATATTTCAGGTGGTGAAAATTGTTTGCCCGTAACTATTACTCTCGCGTCCTGATGAGGACCCTCCACGACCTTATAAGGAACAAGTTTCATCTCCTCCGTTACTTCACTGTGCCTTCTGCCCATAAACCTCTTTATAGAATATATCGTGTTCTCTGGGTTTGTTATCATCTGTCTCTTTGCTGTAGGACCAATAACCCATTCCTTTGTCTTTGGATTAAATGCAACTATGGAAGGTGTGGTTCTTCCACCCTCTGGATTTGGTATTACGATTCTCTCACTACCGTCTACAACTGCAACACAGGAATTTGTTGTTCCAAGGTCTATTCCTATTGTTCTTTCTTTTTTTGACATAATATTACCTCCTTTTTTGTGCTACCACAACCCTTGCAGGTCGGGCAAGTTTTCCCTTTAAGTTATATCCCTTTTCAAGTTCCTCTATGACAATCCCATCCTTGTGCTTTGATGGAACCGCAGATACCGCCTCGTGGTACCTGGAGTCAAATTCCTTACCTACTGATTCAAAAGCCTCAACACCTTCTTTTTTTAATATGCTTAAAAGGTGCTTGTATATCAGTTCGATACCCTTAGAGAAGTCATTGTTGTCATGTTTCACCATAAGCGCCCTTTCAAAATTATCAACAACACTAATAAGTTCTTTAAGGAGCCTTTCGTTTGCATACTTCATAAATTCCTCAGACTCCTTTTTCATACGCTTCTTATAGTTTTCAAGATCCGCAAGCGCCATAAGATATTTATTCCTTAGTTCCTTGATCTCCTTATTTTTGGTTTTTATCTCTTCTTCAAGCTGTTTTTTTGTCCTTTTCTTTTCCATAAAACCCCCATACAATATCAAAAATCAAAATGCAAAATGCAAAAAGTTGACGGTTAACAGGCTTCGGTGAACTCAGCCGAACCGTTATCGGTGATCGGTAATATAAAATCTATAATCTGAAATCCATTATCCCTTCTTCGCGACCGGGAGGTCGCTCCCACTTTATCCTTTATCCTTTTTCCTTTATACATTCGTCACTATCATCCCAATCCTGTCCCATCGGATCTTTTTGAGCAACTTATACATAGGGATTTCTTTCTTCCAGGACCAGTGGATTATAAATGGCCTTCCCCTTAAATTATCATAAGATAATGGTCCCCAGAATCGTGAGTCATATGAGTTGTCTCTATTATCCCCCATTAAGAAGACATACTTCTCCGGTACTACTACAGGTCCAAAATTATCTCTGACATACCCGCCCGCATTTTGAAATTCACCATTCTGCCACAGGCTTTGATATCGTTCTCTGTCATTCAGTTTGAGCGAAGGATAAATATGATGTTTATCCGTGTGAATAACATAGGGCTCCTCAACCCTTTTCCCATTTATATACAGAACTTTACTCATTATTTCGACCGTATCTCCCGCAACTGCAATACATCGCTTGACAAAGTCCTTGCGCTCAAGAGGAAATCTAAATATAATAATCTCTCCCCTCTCTGGCTGATTCCATTTGAATATCATCTTGTTTCGAAATGGTACCTGTAACCCATAATTGAACTTTGTCGCAAAAAGAAAATCGCCAATAAGGAGGGTGTCTTCCATAGAACCCGTTGGTATCTTGTATGCCTGAATTACATATGCCCTTATTAAAATCACTGCCAGTACAATAGAAACTACATCAACTAACCATTTTCGTGTTTTCTTCTCTTCCATTAAAAGACCCCCTTGTATATAGTATTGTAAAAACCAAACCACAGAGAACAGTTTGCAAAGAGAGAAAAGCAGCAGATAATAAGTAATACGGGTTACATATATAGTTGTATTTCATGGCAGAAAGTTACAAAATCATTCTCTCACTGCAAGAAACGCCTCTTTCGGTATCTCGACCATTCCTATGCGTTTCATCTTTTTCTTGCCTTCTTTCTGTCTCTCAAGCAGTTTACGCTTTCTGGTTATATCTCCTCCATAGCACTTCGCTGTTACATCTTTTCTTATGGGTGCAACTCTTGATTTTGCTATAATTCTGCCATTACTGGATGCCTGTATTACAACCTCAAACAACTGCCTCGGTATAATCTCCTTCAATCTCCTTGTCAACCTTACTCCTTCGTGGTACGCCCTCTCCTTTGATACTATACTTGAAAAGGCATCCACTTGCTTTCCATTTACCAATATGTCAAGTTTCACAAAATCCCCTGGTTTGTACTCCAGGAATTCATAGTCAAGAGAAGCGAAACCCTGGGATATTGATTTCAAATTATCATAAAAATCAAAGATAATCTCTGAGAGTGGAATCTCATATTCTATCTCTACCATATTCTCTCTGTGATAAAGAATAGACCTCTGTATACCTCTTTTGCCTTCACAAAGCTTGAGTATTTTTCCTATATACTCAGGAGGCGTAAATATTCTTGCCCTTACAATCGGTTCCTCTATGTTCTCTATTTCTGTAGGCTTAGGAAGTTGTCCGGGGTTTTCTATCCAGATAATACCTCCATTACGGAGAACGACTCTGTATCGTATATTGGGAGAAGTAGTAACTATGGAGATACCCATCTCTCTCTCCAGTCTCTCTTCTATAATCTTCTTATGGAGCATACCAAGAAACCCGCATCTAAAACCAAATCCAAGCGCGGATGATACTTCAGGTTCATATGCAAGACTTGAATCCGTAAGAACAAGTTTCTCAAGTGCCTCTTTTAACGAGTCATAATCCTCACCATCTGCTGGATATACCCCGGCATATACATACGGGGTTACTTCACAATAACCCGGGAGTGGTTCCACATTCTGACCCTCAATTCTTGATTTTTGATATTTGATTTTTGATTTTACTACCGTGTCTCCAACCTTTACATCCTTTGCATCTCTTATATTGCAAATTATATACCCTACATCTCCTGATTCAAGAACCTCTGATTTTGTCCTGTCAGGGGAGAAGTAACCCACTTCCTGCACCTCAAAGGTCTTCCCACCTCTAAAAAACTGAACAATATCGCCAGCTCTTATACTTCCACACATAACCCTTACATAGGGAATAGCTCCTCTATATTCATCGTAGTATGAATCAAATATGAGCGCTTGTAAAAGGGAGCCCTCTCTTCGAGGTGGTGGAACCTTCTCTATTATTCTTTCCAGAAGTTCCTCAACTCCCCATCCGTTTTTTGCTGACACAAGGAGTATCTCGTCTGAATCAATCAGATCTATAAGTTCTCTCCTCACATCCTCAATGTGTGCATTTGGAAGATCTATCTTGTTTATAACCGGAATTATTATAAGACCAGCGTCAAGTGCCATATAAAGATTACTCATAGTCTGTGCCTGAACCCCTTGAACTGCATCAACGAGAAGGATTGCTCCCTCACAGGCAGCAAGACTCCTTGTCACCTCATAGGAAAAATCAACATGCCCCGGCGTATCTATAAGGTTAAATATAAAACTCTTGTATCTCATTCTTATGGGATGTGCCTTTATCGTTATTCCGTGCTCCCTTTCAAGATCCATCCTATCCAGAACCTGCTCCCTCATAAGCCTCTTCGGAATGGTTTCTGTAATCTCAAGCATCCTGTCCGCAAGGGTAGATTTTCCATGGTCTATATGGGCAATTATACAGAAATTACGCTTATCCATAAGCTTGGTAATTAGGTTATTGAGTAATTAAGTTATTGAGTGATTACAATCCGTTCTTAAACTAAATAGACTAAACAAACCCAATCAACACAATAAACGCAAAGAACGCAATAACTGCAACACTTCATTTCACATTACACATTTCACATTACACATTTCACATTACACATCTCACATTCCACATTACACATTTCACATTTCACTTGGCTGGAACTGCAACTATGTTGTCAATCAACCTTGTCCTGCCAAAATAGACTGCAAGGGCGAGTAGTACCGCTTTGTTTATTGTCTTTACAAGTTTTAGGTTCTTACTGTCAACCACCTCTATATAATCAATGTCCTCTTCTCTTCTATTATCTTGCGCATTGTTTTAATAATTTTATCTGCATTATCCTCACCCTCTTCTACCAGATTTTTTCCGAAGAGCAGGGATTTATACAGAACTGCAGCGTCTTTCCTCTCCTTGTCCGTCAAGTATATATTTCTTGAAGAGACTGCAAGTCCATCACCTTCTCTAATAGTGGGAGAGAGGACTATCTCTATATCAAGATTCATATCAGAAACCATTCTCTTTATCAGTACCGCCTGCTGATAATCCTTTTCTCCAAACACTGCAAGATGCGGTCTAACAATGTTAAAAAGTTTCATACATACAGTAGCAACCCCTCTCATATGTCCTGGTCTTCTTGCTCCACAGAGTGTAGCATCAAATCCTTCTACCTCTACATAGGTTGAATAACCTGTGGGATACATATCTTTTATGTCTGGATAAAAGAGTATATCAACACCTCTCTCTTTAAGGAGTTGTTTATCACGCTCAAGATCCCTCGGATAGGTTAAATAGTCCTCAGATGGTCCAAATTGCTTTGGATTTACAAATATGCTTACTGCAACAATCTCAGATAGAGATCTCGCTCTATCTATAAGGGAGAGGTGCCCTTTATGCAGAAAACCCATCGTCGGAACAAACCCTATCTTCTCTTCCTTTCGGAGTTCATAAGAGAGGATCTGCATATTTTTTACAGTAGTAATTACCTTCATAGATTCTATTATACAGTTCTGTTATGGATACCTTTTCTTTTGGATGTATAAAAAAAGGAGCAATCTCCTTCAAAGGAACAAGCACAAATAGTCTCTCGGTAAGCCTGGGGTGAGGTATAATAATGCCAGGGGCATCTATAAGCATATCGCTAAAAAAAAGGATGTCTATATCAATGTTCCTTGGCCCAAATCTTATACCTCTTTTTCTGCCAAGATAGGCTTCTATCTTATGGATGTACTTAAGGAGTTCGAACGGCGAGGCAGAGGAAAAATCGTACTCCAGAACACAATTTAGAAACATTGGCTGTGGAGTTTCAGCTACAGGTTCTGTTTCGTAAACCGATGATGCTCTTACGATTCTTCCGTACTTAGAAAGACATTTTACAGCCTCTTTGAGATTAGATAATTTCTCTCCTAAATTAGACCCAAGAGAAAGGTATGTTACCAATCAATATCACTCTCCTTTAAGTTATCTAAGAAGGAATTTGTAGTGTCAACAGCCAAAGTACAACGATAAATATTAGAAAGAAAACGATAAAAGCCTATAAAATTCTATATATATATTATAACACAAAAATCCCAAAATTTCAAGTTTTTTTTGAAAAAAATATAATCTTTCCTCAAAAATGCTTGACAAATGGGAATTTTTGGTGTAAAATAGACAAATTCAAAGGTCGAATTGGACGCAGATAAACGCAGATGAACAGGATAACGAATTAACTGCGAAAATCATAAGGAGAAAGGGTGAATATAGAGAAATGGGGAAGAAAAAAATATAGAAGAAATATAAAAAATCTTGATAATCAGCGTAAACCTGCGTCCA
>Ga0209986_10003893_pt1 | contig 12867 bp, 10 predicted proteins | sample BlataG_FD_183168 | JGI IMG/M metagenome (GOLD analysis project Ga0209986, IMG submission 183168) | Deep subsurface microbial communities from Black Sea to uncover new lineages of life (NeLLi) - Black_00105 metaG (SPAdes) (version 2) | ecosystem: Environmental > Aquatic > Marine > Oceanic >...
TTGTCCTCATTGTGGTCTAGTTCTTGATAGAGACCTCAACGCCGCTATAAATATATTAGCTCGTGGAATGGCGAGCTTGAGTGTAAATCCCTAGAAGCCCCACTGCTTGCGGTGGGGAGCATTCACTAGCTAAAGGTGAAATTATCCGATGTGTTCATCCCCTCAACTACGCTCCCCTCGACGGAGCCGAAGGGCATCCAGAGGGGGTGGAGTTGGGTAAGCAGCGATGGCAGTCGAAGGGCGCCAAGTAATATTACCGAAGCTTGGGGAACTGAAGTCGATGGATGGACAGCAGCATCTTTTATAGTGGACAATGCACAAGGAAGGAGTGAGGAGCTTCCATGCTCAGGACAAGGACTTTACGCACATTCGTAGCAACATCAGTTCTACTTTTCTTCTTGCAGGGTTTGCGGGTAATTTTTTCAGTGATGTTCGGCATCATCTATGATCAAGTGTTTGAGGGTCCCATTGATGCCTGGCTTATAGTAAGTAACCTGCTAGTGATTGCAGCATTGATAGCACCGGCTCTGACACCGCGCCAGGTACCGGGCAGGTGGCTGGCAGTTTTTGCTGTCCTGGCTGCCCTTTTCCGGGTGGGATTGACGGTCAACGATGCCGACATACGTTATTGGGGGTCGCTGGCAACCCTAACCTTCAGCGGTTTATACATGTCCGGATTGCTAAGGATGGATCGTCCGATGTTCACTACAGGGTTGGTGAGCGCACTTGCCGTGGATCAGTTACTGCGGGTCGTAGGTCACACTTACGACCTGAGCCTAAGACCAGAATGGTTGCCGGCGCAAGTTTTATGGGCAGCACTTGTGGGGATTGTGACGATTTGGTTGAGCCGTCGCACTCATGACGAGGAGAGCTATCCTGGGGGATTAACGTGGTTAGATGGGTTGGCGTTAGGTGGTTTCTTGTTTTTAGAGATGTCTTTGTTAGCCTTACCTAATGGAGTTGCCCGTTGGAGTGATACCCCTTACCCAATGGTCGCGCCTCTGCTGATAATGGTCACGCTTTTACCGCTCATCCCCGAGGTCAATTCTTGGATCAGGCGCTTCTGCCAGGAAGCAAAGGTGCGATCTGGTCTGGCGGCTATTCTAGTTCTGGGATTGTTGATCGGATACTTCGCCACCGGTGTATTGGCTGGGCTGGTGTTGCTTGTCGGTCAGGCTGCAGTGCTTATGTTGTTGGTCAGTATTTTGGGTGGTTCTACAGTTGAAATGCGCCCAGCAGGGAGTAGATTGGCGCTTGGGCTTTTCTTGTTTCTCTTGTTGAATTTCTTTAATGCCTTCGCTTTCACCTATCCATATGTATTACCGCTGATGCGTGGGTTGGGATGGGCTGTCTACTTGGCAGCGGGACTAGTAATGGGATTGTGGGTGGTGGTAGGTGATCTGGCAGAAGATGATGTGCCTTCACCCATGGTGGATTCAGCACTGATAGGGTTGGCATCACTGGCGGCTGTTGCCATCTCAATCTTAGCGGTTTGGCCACTACCCGCAGAATCTATGACTAAGAGTGGGATCCTACGCGCAGCTACCTACAACATCCATTACGGCTACGACGACGAATGGCACTTCATGCTTGAGGAGATGGCTCAGGCGATCGAGGAGGCCGATGTGGATGTGGTCGCGTTGCAAGAGGTAGATACCGGCCGAATAACCAGTTATTTTGTCGATGACGCGTTCTACCTGGCCAAACGTCTGCGTATGAACGTTGCTTACTTGCCAACGGTTGAGCATCTGACGGGAATCGCCTTGCTTTACCGCGGTCCTGCGGCTCCGATGGACTGGCGACTACTGACCAGCCTACAGGAGCAGACGGGAATTGTCCACGTCAACCTGGACCATTTTGGCCGACCTGTACATGCTTATGGAATCTGGATGGGTTTGTCGGATGAGGACACCGAGCGGCAGATTAAGGAAGCAGTGGACTTTATTGATGGCCATTCGCCTGCGACCTTCGGCGGCGACTTTAACGCCAAGATGGGAAGCCCGGTAGCTGATGCGGTTGAGACAGCCGGCTTTATTGATCCATTTACAGCGTTGGGAATCGATCCGGCCCCACCGACTAGTCCAGCAATCCAATCAAAGTCTCGCATCGATTTTGTATGGCTGCGGGGGTTATTGCCGTCAAAGGCTTGGGTGTCGGAATCGCTGGCCTCCGATCACCGAATGGTTGTGGTTGAAGTGGAATTGCCGTAGAGAACCCCGGGTAAATTGTTCAGCGTTAAAGGATTATCACTACTATCGCCGCTAGAAGGTGTGGGGATGTTTTGTATTCATCGGGGGTTACGGTCCCCAATGAATAACTTCCGAAGTCTGAAAGACCTCAGAAGTTTTTCATCCTCGGACTGGAGTTTGCTAGGTAGTGGTTACTTCCCTAGTTCAGCATCGATGATCTGGATAAAAGTTTCCAGAGGCTGAGCGCCGACCACAGGAATGCCGTTGATCAGAAAAGAGGGGGTGCCACTGATGCCCATGGAGCGGCCGTAGTAGTAGTCGGCTTCAAGCCGATGGGCAAAGCGCTGGCTATCGATACACTCGTTGAGTGCCTCGGTATCTAATCCTAGCTCTTCAGCGTACTGTAAATAGGCTGAACGCCCCAGTGTCAGGTCTCTTGTGAAGAGCAGGTCGTGGTACTCCCAATACTTGCCTTGTTCGCCTGCGCAGAGCGACGCTAGGGCAACCTCAGCACCACCAACTACAGGGTAGTTGCGATAAACGAATCGAATCTGATCTGGGTATGTATCTAGCAGTTGGTTGAAGGTCTCAAGATGGAACTTGCGACAATAACCACAGGTGAAGTCGCTAAACTCAATGATGGTGATGGGTGCATCTGGCGGGCCGAGTTCAGGCTGGTTCGCACTCTGGGTTTCCACATTATGGGTCTGACGACCCCATAGTAGGAAGCCAGCCCCAAGGCCTAAGACGAAAGCCAGCAGAAGCAGTGCGGCAGTACTCCAGCGCCGGAAATCCTTGCTGTTTTCATCTTTTGGTCTATCAGACGGGGTTTCGGGTGATAGTGGTTGATTGGTCTGGTTGGTCATGGCGGGGATTATAGCACACTCGACCACGTTACCCGGGCTTTACAGCGATAAATTGTGTCCTATACTCAAAGAAGGTCGACCGGTCAGTCTCTCGTGAACCCGAATGAAGCGGTGCTTGCTTATATTTGCTTTGTGGAAGGGGCGTCGCTTCTCTGAGTAATTGATCCCGAATGGGTGGATTGGGATAACTTAGCTGGTATATTGGTGAAGGTATTCCAGGTCGGATTTAGTAGAAGAGAGTGGTAGATGGCGACTGTATTTATGAAGTGGCTAGAGTCAAGGCCGCTGGATTACGATCGGGGAATCCGCCTGCTTACAGTAGGCCGGCTGGAGCTGCTTCAAGCGCAGATCGTTGATCGTTTGGTCCGGGAAGGAATGCGCGTCCTGGAGATCGGCTGCGGCACCGGCGGGCTGACGATCGCCATGGCGGAAAAAGGGGCGCTGGTGACGGCCATCGACATCTCACCAACCATGCTAACGGAGGCCGAACGAAGGGTCAACCAGTTTGAGCTTGAGGAACGAATCAACCTCAAGCTGATGGACGCGTCATTGATTGGCGATCGATTCGAGGCGAGTTACTTCGATTTGGTGGTAAGTAGTTTGGTTTTTAGCGAAATGACACCGCAGATGAGGATCCTTGTGTTGCAGGAGTGTCTTCGACTGCTAGTTCCTGATGGGAAGTTGGCGATCATCGACGAAACGCTCCCTTATAATCTTACAACTCGGCTGATATTCGGCACAATTCGCTTGCCGTTGCGTCTACTTACATGGCTTTTAACCCGGACCACCACCCACCAATTGCGGGATTTCGCATTCATGCTCTCGAACGCTGGCTTCTCTGAAGAGGTCGTAATTTCACACCTCGGTGGGAGCCTGCAGCTTGTTATTGCTTCCCCAGCTGACGGGGCAGGCATCTACACGCTGCCAGCGACTGTGCTAGGTCGCTTAAGACATCGAACGACTATACGTACTCTGCTCCTTGATCTTTGGGCTGCCTTCCTCAGGATCTTGCCGCCCTACCCGAAGGTCACCCCGGGTTTATATGTTGTTGGTCAACCGGACATGGATTCTCCCGTGCTTGTCACGGGGAACTTCGAGTTGACAGTCCGCCGCTTGGTAAGAGAGATTGACAACCGGATAGATGCCTGGGTTTTAGTGGTCGACTCAGCTGGGATAAACGTGTGGTGTGCTGCTGGGGGTGGCTTCTTTACTGCCGAGAAAGTGATCGGCGCTTTGCGGGTGAGCGGCCTGGAGGGGATCGTACGGCATAGAGCCTTGATACTCCCCCAACTATGCGCCAATGGCGTCGACGGCTGGCGCATTCAGCAGGAGACCGACTGGGATGTGCATTGGGGACCGGTGCAAGCGGAGGATATCCCGGAATATGTAGTTTCCGGCCGGGTCAAAACCGACGTCATGCGTTGGGCAAAGTTTCCACTCAAGGACCGCCTCGAGATGGTGACGGTAACTCTTGGTTTCTACGGTTTATTGATCCTGCTTCCTGTCGCGGTCTTCTGGCGGAACATGTTCTGGCCGGTCCTGGTCAGTTTGGTGGGTCTTTCATATTTCTATGCGGTTGTACTTCCCTGGCTACCAGGACGGGATGGTTTGGCGAAGAGCTTTTCGCTAACCCTTATTTCTCTGGCTGGTCTGCTGGTTTATATTGTGATCTGGGACTCCTTGCCCGGGCAATATATTTTCAACTGGGTGCTGGGCCTCACGGCACTTTCGGTTTTCACCGCGGCTGAGCTGCAGGGGATGTCACCTCTGATGCGAGGCGAGCAGGCTAATTGGGGCTGGGAGGCAGTAATCGGTGCGGTGCTGGGCTTGATTTATTGGTTGATCCCTTACGCCTTGGGGTGGAGGTGAAGTGTTGCCCAAGAAGCCGACCATGCGTTCCCTGTTGGTGGAACACTGGGATCTCGCCCGTACTCTGCGGAGGTTGCAGATTCACTTTGATTCCGATCGTTGCCGTGGTGTTTGGCAGTGCTACGAGGTCTGTCCAGTAGGCAATTGGACGCCGGACTATGATCGCATGGTTGCGATCTTTCGAAATGGCAAACATTGCATTGCCTGTGGTGCTTGTGTATTGCAGTGCCCTGAGAAAGCCATCGAACTGAGGGTTCCCGATGGATGAGTTAACTCGCGAAGTGAAACTACCGAGAGGATTGAGTCGCCTGCTCTACCGTCTTCCGATCTTGCTTTATCACGCAGGCTTGGGGTGGCTACTCGGGAAGCGCTTCCTGCTACTGACACATACGGGACGAATAAGTGGCTTATCCCGTCAAGCAGTGTTGGAGGTGATTCGCTTCGACAGAGGCCGCGAGTCCTATTACGTGATCTCGGGCTTTGGGGAGCAAGCTGATTGGTTTCGCAACATTCAATTGACGCCTGAAGTGGAGATCACGATAGGTCGCCGTTGCAAAGGCGCCTTGGCGGAAACCCTCCCGCAAGAGGATGTGGAGTGGGAATTACTTGACTATGCCCGTCGTTACCCCCTTGCTGTCCGCTTGTTACCTCTCCTTTTGGGTTATCGTGTGGATGGTTCGGAGGAGGGATACCGGGCTTTAGCTCGTCGTCTTAAGATAGTCCGTTTTTATCCGCGTGGGATGTGACATCCCCCGGGAAGTAAAAATGGAAGTAATTATGTGGAGGTTATCATGTTGGCACTGGTGTTGAGCGGAGCTGGAAATTTTGGCCCTATGCAGGTCGGCGCACTGGAGGTACTGCTGGAGGAGGGGTTTAACCCGGAGATCATAGTGGGCACTTCGGCAGGAGCGCTGAACGCGGTCTTTTTCGCCTCCGATCCGACGCCAACTGGGCTGAACCAGTTGGCGGACGCGTGGCGGGCGGTAGGAGAGAATGAGGTAGGAATGCCAAGTCTGTTCTCCGGTGTACGACGCCTGATCACCATGCAAGACGGCCTGATCGATAGCCATTCGTTGGCTGAATTACTTCGGGAGCAACTTCCATTTGGGGTGGAAACATTTGGCCAATTGGCAGCCGTACAGGGTGTGCGTGCCTACACGGTAGCCATCTGCATGGAGACGGGTCGATTGGTAGTCTTCGGTGATCACGAGGATGATCGGGTGTTGGATGGTATGATGGCAAGCACTGCCATTCCGCCGTATTTTCCCCCGTGGGAGAGGGGTGGACGGCATTATTTAGACGGCGGTGTTCTTTCCAAGCTCCCGGTTCGCGTTGCTTTCGAGAGAGGCGCTACAGAGGTGGTTGCTATCGACATCAGTAATACCCATGGCACCCTCGAGGGTGCCCGGGGCATGATCGGCATCGGCAGCTATTCACTTTCGTTAATCATGGAACATCAAACTGAGACCGAGATCGAGTGGGTGACAGCTGCTGGAATCCCAATCTATCGCATCAGACTAGCAGTCCCATCGGATATGCAATTCTGGGACTTCAGCCAGCCGGATCGCTTGATCAGTCGTGGGCGGGAATTGGCACAGAGCAAACTTGATTCCGAGCCGCTGAGGCTCCATCCGACATGGTGGTTATGGTTCAGCCGTACATCGGCCAGGCTTCGAAGCCATCGCACTGGCACCTTGAGTGAACTCGAATCCTAGGACGAGAAGAGGATATTAGGGATCACATCCTCATTGGTGGATATAATCTAGGTGGTTATTTTCGCGAGGTGAAGAAATGACGATGACGCGGCGGGCTTTTCTACGATGGATGGCGATACAATTTGGTGCAATGACTGGGGGAAGATTACTTGCCGCCTGTGGAAAGCCGGAAGATCAAATTCGAACCGTTGCCCCACCAGGAAAAAATACCTCTACCGTCCCTCCGAAAGACACAGCCGCTCAGCCTGTGCCCAGCATAACTCCCGAACCTACAACCCCAGCATATCCCGACATGGTTGTCGCTCGTGGCGGAGAGCCTGATGCGCTTGTGCGAGCGGCGTTGGATGCCTTGGGCGGCATGGAGCAGTTCGTAAAACCCGGATATGATGTTATCGTCAAACCCAACATATGTGTCGCATATCACACCTACGAATACGCCGCCACGACTAACCCGTGGGTTGTTGGCACGCTGGTAAAGCTATGTTGGGGAGCCGGCGCCGCCAGGGTAAGAGTGATGGATTACCCCTTCGGCGGCACTGCGGAACAGGCTTACATCCGCAGTGGTATCGAGGAGCAAGTGTTAGCGGCCGGGGGTATGATGGAGCCCATCGCCTTCTTTAAATTTGTAGAGACAGATATTCCTGAGGGAGTCGATCTGCGTACATGCGAGATATACGATGACGTCCTCCAAGCCGATGTGGTGATCAACGTACCGATTGCCAAGCACCACAGTTTGGCCCGTCTAACGCTGGGCATGAAGAACCTGATGGGGGTTATCAAGGATCGACCGGCCATGCATCGCAACCTGGGGCAACGCCTGGCTGACCTGACCAGCCGCGTTCGACCTGCACTGACCGTAGTTGACGCCGTGCGCATCTTGCAGGACAACGGTCCGACAGGGGGTGATCTAAACGATGTGCAGAAGTTAGATACAGTGATAGCCAGCCCCGACATCGTCGCGGCTGATAGTTACGCCGCCACTCTGTTTGGGCTAGAACCTGAGCACCTCGACTACGTTGTCGCCGGGGAGGCGATGGGTCTGGGGCGTAGTGACCTTGGCAGCATGATGATCGAGGAGATCATCGTCGGTGCCTAGATTAAATCCAAAGGTCGGCTGGGCCGCCCGACCATGGACAACGCTGCGTAAAGTTGTCCAAACTATATCCCTACTGTTTTTCTTGATACTCTTCGTCGCAGCTGCTCGCGGTGACTGGCCAGGATTAGTAACCAACCTCTACCTCCGGATTGACCCACTAGCAGTTCTCGCTAACCTGCTGGCAAGCCGCACTTTTATAAAGGGTTTGGGTTTGGCGTTGGTTGTCGTCCTCCTGACGCTCGTTGTAGGCAGAGCGTGGTGTGGGTGGATATGCCCGTTTGGTACACTTCTGGATCTGTTCTCGTTGAGCAATTGGCGAGGAAAGCGGTCATCGCCTTCCGAGTCTTGGCGTAGGGTCAAATATTGGCTGCTTTTTACCACTTTATTTGCAGCCCTTTTTGGAAATCTGACCTTGCTGATTTTCGACCCGCTCACCATACTTGTGCGGACATTTACCGTTAGCCTATGGCCGGTGTTGGACCGGTTGGTTACCTTCGCTGAAGTAGGTTTGTACCGCGTCCCGGCATTGCGAGACAGTGTGTCAACCTTTGATCGTCTCGTTAGACCAGCATTGCTGCCACAGTTGCCGATCGACTTTCGCGGACAGGTATTATTCGGTGCAATTTTTATCGCAATAGTGCTGCTGAACCTATTTGCTGAACGGTTCTGGTGCCGCTATTTGTGTCCGCTGGGGGGGCTACTGGGGTTGCTCAGCAAAGCAGCCATCATCCATCGCCAGGTCGGTTCAGAATGCAAGGGTTGTGTGATTTGCACACGCTCTTGCCCGACAGGGACTATCCAACCTGATCAAGGGTATTCCAGCGATCCAGGTGAGTGCACGATGTGCTTGGAATGCCTGGATGACTGCCCGGGTGGTGCGATATTCTTCCCTGCACGACTCGGTTTCACAAAACTGCAGTCTTATGACCCCGATCGTCGGCAGGCCATCTTAACATTCGGTGTGGCCATCGCCGGTGTCGGTTTGTTGCGCAGCGGTTTGGTGGCCGGACAGGATAACCCATATCTAATCCGTCCACCGGGGGTGAGTGAGGATGACCTGCTGTCTTCGTGCATTCGGTGCGGCCAATGCAATCGGATCTGCCCGACTGGCGGCTTACAACCTTCTTTAACTGAGGCTGGAATCGATGGCTTATGGACGCCGGTTTTGCTACCCAGGTTGGGGTATTGCGATTATTCATGCAATGCATGTGGACAGAGTTGCCCGGTAGGGGCGATCCCACCCCTGAGCCTAGAGGAGAAGAGGATTAGGGTGATAGCCCATGCGTGCATCGACAGGGATCGCTGCATCGCATGGGCTGAGGATGAGGAATGCATCGTCTGCGAGGAGATGTGCCCTTTACCGGAGAAGGCGATTGAGTTGGAGACAGTCGAGGTATTTGATGCAACTGGCAACCTGACCACTATAAAGCGCCCGGAGGTGGTAATAGAGCGGTGCATTGGTTGCGGTATATGTGAGTACAAATGTCCTGTTGTAGGTGAGGCGGCCATTCGGGTGCGGGTTACTGGTGGGCAGCGATTCCGTCGGCGACAGGCTTGGTGAGATAATCTCAGGTTACTTGCTTCGAGTTATGAATCTGGGTTGATTAGTGGTGGATCCGTTGAGAGGTTACTCGCTGTCCATCAATCGACCGGCCAAAAAAGTGGATCAGCATGTCAAGTGCTTTTCTTTCTGGCGAGCAAAATAGAGCAACAATTCGTACAGCTATTGCGGTTTCGAAAGCGCGCCAGTATAATGCGATTGACTGGGGCGGTTAGCTCAGTTGGTTAGAGCGCTGCGTTGACATCGCAGAGGTCGTTGGTTCGAGTCCAATACCGCCCACACAAAAGGCCAGCATAAAAAATTACTGGTCATTTTTATTTAATCATCATTGATTGAGAGGCTGACGAGTGTATGTAAGTCCTAGCTAGGCCAAGGATACGTTGCTGCAAATAGATGTCGGAGTACGTCACTACACATACCCCATGGTAGTCGTTGGTAACCCTCCTGACTTGTGAACGCGAGTCGAAAGATGCTCGGCGAAAATTATCCCTTGGTAAGCCAAGCTGATTCATCCACCATTGGATCAGTTGCTCTTCCCTATCCCTGACTGCCCCAATTAAATGAAGACGACAAGTTAGGCGTTGTACTTCTATGTGATACAAATGTTTGAGAGCCCAAATGAAGTACTTCAGGATTTTGGGATTCACACTTCCTAATCGAACGGCTCCACCTGTTTTTGACCCATCTCCCAAGTACAACATCGCAAGAGCCAGTTCATCCACACAGGGGTCGTCGGGTAGTTTGGAAGCAAGGTTCACGCCTGTTTGGTAGGCTTGCTCGCGAGCTTGCCGGTGCCGCTCGCGATTTATGGGCAAAGCGCGAGCGGCGAAGGTCGCTTGGTTGGCTCGTAATCGCGCTTGCAAGCGCGCCTCCTGCTCCGGGATCAAGGAAAACTCTCGCAACCAAGAAGATAGGGTGCTTTTGCTGATTCCAGTGAGAGCCGAAATTTCGTTATAGGATAACCCTTGTTCACGACGTAGTTTCTCGGCCAGAAGACGTCTCTCAGATTTAGCGCGCATATTGTCCCCCCATATATGGTGTACCTGAAACATAGAACATAAGTTCATATTTTTCAAGTGTGAGGAGACGAGAGCATTGACATCTGACGTGGGTTCGATATAATATGACCAATATCGGAATAAATGGCGCAACGACCGGGACGAGTAGCCGAAAAGTGGAACCGACAGGGAGAGGGGATCAGCGACTGAGAATCCCCTTTGGCATCCCTCCGGCGAAAACCTCCCGCGAGCGTGAACCGGAAAAACCCTGAGCTGCGTCCTGAGCGAAGTCGAAGGGTTGAGTAAGGGAAACGGTTCAACCCCGTTATAGGCTGTCAGAGATGGCTGGATGCACCAGCTAATCTGGGTGGAACCGTGTGAGCATTTGCTCTCGCCCCAGAGGGACGAGAGTAAATTTAATTAAACGGCGAACACTCGGCTGAAAGAGGTGTAAGGATGGCTGTACCGAAGAAGGAAAGATACGAAGGATCGGAGCTTTATCGCATCCGACATTCGACGGCGCACGTCATGGCCCAGGCGGTGATGGAGATGTTTCCTGTTGAAGCCAAGATTGCCATCGGCCCGCCAATCGAGAACGGCTTTTACTATGATTTCGATCTCCCTCGTCCACTGACTCCTGAGGATCTTGAGGCGATCGAAAGACGTATGCGTGAGATCATCGCCGGGAATCATCACTTTGAGCGAAGAGATTTGTCAGCCAATGAGGCTCTAAAGATATTCACCGACCAACCCTACAAGATCGAACTGATCGAAGGATTGGAACAGGGGGGCATGGACGAATATGGCGAACCGATCGAGGGACTACCAGAGATCTCAATTTACACCCATGACGATTTCTCCGATCTGTGCCGTGGACCGCATGTTGAGCGAACGAGCCAGATCAACCCAGATGCCATGAAGTTGCTCAATGTTGCCGGGGCATACTGGCGAGGAGATGAGAGACGCCCGATGCTTCAACGCATTTATGGCACAGCGTGGAAGACGGTCGATGAGCTCGAGCAGCACCTTTGGAGGCTCGAGGAGGCTCGAAAGCGCGATCACCGACGCCTGGGGAAGGAACTTGACTTGTTTAGCGTCAGCGAGGCGGTTGGCCCGGGTCTCATTCACTGGCATCCTAAAGGTGGCATGGTCCGAAAGATCGTAGAGGATTACTGCCGTGAGCAGCATCTAAAGGGAGGCTACGAGTTCGTCTACTCGCCTCATATCGGCAAAGCCCAACTATGGGAGACGAGCGGTCACCTGGACTGGTACCAGGAGGGTATGTTTGCACCACTAGATATTGAGGGTCAGCAATATTACCTCAAACCGATGAACTGTCCCTTCCACATGGAGATTTTCAAGAGCCGCACGCGCTCCTACCGTGACCTTCCCTTACGCTTCGCAGAGTGGGGGACGGTCTATCGCTACGAACGCAGCGGCGTGCTGCATGGCTTGCTAAGAGTACGTGGCTTCACGCAGGATGATGCGCACCTGTTCTGCCGACCGGATCAGATGCCGGAAGAGATTGACCGTGTCTTGGAGTTCAGCTTGCATATCCTGCGTGCTTTCGGCTTTGAGGATTTCCAGGCTTACCTCTCAACCCGCAACCCAGACAAAGCCATTGGTACTGCTGAAGAATGGGAAGCGCCCACCGAGGCGCTGCGCATGGCGCTTGATCGGGTAAAGATTCCTTATCAGGTCGATGAAGGTGAGGCGACTTTCTATGGACCCAAGATCGACTTGAAGCTTCGTGACGCTCTAAGCAGGGAGTGGCAGTTGACCACAATCCAATTCGATTTCACCTTGCCGGAACGCTTCGACCTCAGCTATGTTGGCAAGGATGGCCAAGAACATCGTCCCTATGTGATTCACCGGGCGTTGGTGGGATCGATGGAACGCTTTATGGGTGTGCTTATCGAGCATTATGCTGGTGCCTTCCCGGTGTGGCTTTCGCCGGTGCAGGTAGTGCTGATCCCGATTGCCGACCGTCACATCGAGTACGCCAATTCGGTAGCGGAGCGATTGAAGGAAGCGGACCTGCGGGTGGAAATCGATACACGTAGTGAGCGGATGAACGCCAAGATTCGTGATGCCCAACTCCAGAAGATACCATACATGTTGGTGGTTGGGGATCGGGAAGTGGAAGCGAACGCCGTTGCCGTCCGATTACGCTCCGAAGAAAACCTTGGTGCGATGCCGGTGGAGAAATTCCTCGAGCGTACCCGGGTCGACATCGAAGCTCGTCGCTAAACGCGCCATAGCCTGGTCGTTAAGACCTCTGAGGTTTATCAAACCTCGGAGGTCTCTGTACAAAATTTTCCTAATTGGATGATGTGCGCCTAATACTAGCGCTTGGGCTTCTTTTCAGTGCAGTCATATATCTAAATGGGATATCCATATTATTTCTTGGATTTCTTTAAAGTACGAAGAATCGCACATTATTCTGTAGATTATTGAAAGAACACCCATCGGGTGCAAAGTGCTTTGGCGATGAGCCCAGTGGTTTATCTTCGGGTTTGATGATAGCCATAATTGGCTATCTTTATGGTCGTGTAATTCAGCTGACAGAGTTG
>Ga0209986_10003894_pt1 | contig 12863 bp, 11 predicted proteins | sample BlataG_FD_183168 | JGI IMG/M metagenome (GOLD analysis project Ga0209986, IMG submission 183168) | Deep subsurface microbial communities from Black Sea to uncover new lineages of life (NeLLi) - Black_00105 metaG (SPAdes) (version 2) | ecosystem: Environmental > Aquatic > Marine > Oceanic >...
AGTGGGGAATCATTTAGAATTCAAAAAGAAGAGGAGGATTAAACCATTTTTTTCTCTCTAGGAGGTGCAAAATTGTTTTCCGCGCAAGGTGCATTTCTACTTGCCATTTACACATGTTCGCTCATAACTCTTATTAACTCTTTCTCCATCAATTGAGAAAGTGACTCCAAATCTTTTGGAGTATTTTTTAATTTACCACAACCCAAATTTCCATGAGGCTTATAAATTCTTACAGATTTACACTGTATTAGGGGTTCAGAATTTTTAAGATCGTCATCTGTTGAGATTACTTGTACCTCTAGACCTCTCTCTTTAAGAGCTTTTTCAATGTAATGATCAAAATTAGTAGTAATAATAGTTCTTATTATTCCTCTTCTCGCTAATTCTGCTATCTCTTTATGGGATTCTCCAATATCGTTATTATCCAAATTTTTTTTAAGAAAATCTTGTTGGTCAGGATTTTTTGAATAAATCAATTCCATTAATTCTGAGTATTCCATTTGAGCATATTTACTTTCAATAAACCATTTTTCTAGATCAAAGTCTGAATCGATCTCTTTATTAGGATTATCTGCTATATAAAGAAGACCAGCTGTTTTTAGCATTAAATCCCAAGTAGTTGGAATCCCTGCATCTTTTGAAACTCCTGCACCAGCAAAAAGAATGTATTTTTTATCTCCAGGTAGAGCATTTGCAATTAATTTAACTATAGGATTCATAATTTATCTCCTCTTATCGAAAGATTAAATATTTTTAATTTTTTCCCCAAAGTTTTTCAGATTTTCTTTTGCATTTTTTACTTTATAACGTCTACCTAAAGTATCTTCAAACCAAAAATCAACAGCTATTTTTCCTTTAGGAGATATCATATCACTATCCCCGGCATTAACCGTTTTTTTATATTCTTCATTCTCACCAAGATGACCACCTTCTTTTTCTATTAAAGTATCTCCCCAAGAACCATCAGAATAATCTGTCCCAAACATTGAGAGAATGACTGGTCGCCGACCGCAATTTACTGCCTTTATTTCTAAATAAGAATATCTTGTAGGTGGCTTTTCGGAATAACTAGCAATATCAATATAACAAATTTTACTGGTTGCCTTAATATTTCCACGATCACGATGCCCAAGATAAATTGACCAAAAAAGACTTATGCAAGCAATAATAATTGCGCCTATAGATAAATAAAGTGAAATTCCCATTATATTAATCCCTCAACCCATCAATACTCCATTGAAGACCTTCACCAGGAATAATAGGATAATACTTTACTTTATGTTTTGCTCCACATTTAGGACACTCAATATAATCTCCTTTTTCGTCATGTTTTTTTTGAATGTCTCTATCTACTCCCCTATCTTCTGTATCAGGATCCATTTTCCCAGAAATGAAAAGAACAGCTCCGCACTTCGGGTTCAAACACATTTTAGCTCTTTCGCTAAGTTCGTTATTATTTTTCATATCTCACTCCTTTCAAAATAATTTAATATTCATTAAATTATTTTTACCTCTGATCATCTGTTTTCTCTTCATCCTCTGCAACTTTTGGCAAACTTTCCCTATCTTTGTATTCTTCATAATTAAATACATTATCATTCACATTATCCTGGCACATTAGTTCCGCCTGTTCCATCACTGTCTTGACAGCTTTGGGTTGTTTATCAGGCGGGTATTTATATTTTTTCAAAAGTCGTTTGATCTTTACCCTCATTTTAGCCCGTACTGATTCCCTTAAATTCCAATCGATACTCATGTTTTTCCTAATCGAAGAAGCAAGTTCACGGGCAATTTGTTTTAAAATATCATCTCCCATAATCTTAACTGCCGAATCATTTGTTCCCAATGCATCATAAAAAGCCAATTCATCCTCAGAAAGTCCCAAATCCTCTCCTCTTTTATAGGATTTATTCATTTCTTTAGCCAATTCAATTAATTCTAAAATAACCTGGGTGGTTTCGATGGTACGATTTTGATATTTTCTAATTGCATTTTCTATCATTTCTGAAAATTTACGGGACTGTATCAAATTTTTACGGGATATAATTTTTACCTTTCCCTTTAATAATCTTTCTAACAATTCCACTGCCAGGTTCTTAAATTTTATTTTCTTAACCTCTTCCAGGAATTCATCTGAAAGCACCGCAAGGTTTGGCCGCTTTAATCCCAATACTTCTAAAATATCAACCACTTCTTCTGAAATAATTGATTTGGAGATAAGCTGCTTTATCTGAGCATCTAATTGAGCTTTTGTTTTTTTCTTACCACTTTCATCTATAATCATTTTAACGAGTCCGGATTTAATGGCTTTAAAAAAGCCTATTTCGACGTTTAACTGCTTGGCTTCTGCAGTAGTAGCACATAATGCATATGTCTGGGATAATTCAGTAACATATTTTATAAAATCTTTTTTAGATTTTTCTCTTAATCCTAAAACAAAATTAATGGCTGCTACGATGGTTTGCATTTTCTCTGCAGCAGTGCCGGTTAAAAATTGATTATAGTCAAAACCGTACAGTAAATCTTTAATCAGATCATATTTTTCCAACAGAATATCGACTGCCACTGAGGTATCCACCCCGATGGTATTCCGGTCACTGTCGGTATACCGGGCCAATGCATTTTTCAACTGCTCAGCAATTCCGATATAATCTACGATTAATCCTCCCGGTTTATCTTTAAAAACTCGATTTACCCGGGCAATTGCCTGCATTAAATTATGCCCCTTCATCGGTTTATCAATATATATTGTCTGCAATGAGGGAACATCAAAACCGGTCAGCCACATATCCCTTACGATAACTATTCTTAAAGGGTCATTATCGTCTTTCATTCTTTTGGCAAGAAATTCTCTTCTTTTTTTATTGCCGATAAAAGGCTGCCATTCCAAAGGATCACTGGAGGCACCGGTAATGACAATTTTAATCAATCCCTTGTCATCATCATCGCTATGCCATTCCGGCCGTAGAGCAATGATTTCCTTATATAAATCAATCGCTATCCTCCGGGACATAGCAACAATCATGGCTTTTCCAAACATGGCCTGTTGTTTTGTTTCATAATGTTTAACCATATCTTTTGCGATTAATTTAATGCGATCACCTGATCCCACAATCGCTTCTAGGCGGGACCATTTATTTTTTAATTTTTCCTTTTGATAAACTTCCTGGTATTCCGTTATTTCTTCATACTCTTCATCTAATTGCTTCTTTTCTTCTTCCGGCAAATCCAATTTAACGATTCGGCTTTCATAATATATTTTTACGGTGGTTTTATCTTCCACTGATCTGGTCATATCGTAAATATCAATATAATCTCCAAATACTGCCGGGGTATTTTTATCAGTTAACTCTATCGGCGTAGCGGTAAAACCGATATATGAAGCATTGGGCAATGCCTCCCGCATATATTTGGCATAACCATATTTAATTCCCGCTTCGTCATTTTTCTTAATGATTTTTGCTTCAAAACCATATTGCGACCGGTGTGCTTCATCCGCTATCACAATGACATTTTTTCTTTCAGTAAGCACCTGCATATTATCCCCATCTTCCCCTGGAGTAAATTTATGAATGGTAGTAAAGATAATACCTCCTGATTCCCTAGATAATAATTCTCTTAAATTTTTTCGACTGGTTGCCTGCTGGGGAATTTGCCTTAGCAAATCTTTAGATTTACTGAAAGTGGAAAATAATTGATTATCTAAATCATTTCGGTCGGTTACAACTACAATAGTAGGATTGTCCAGGCCAAGTACTAACTTCCCCGCATAGAAGACCATAGATAGACTTTTCCCTGAACCTTGAGTATGCCAAATAATCCCAATTTTATGCTCATCTTTTTCTTCAATCGCCCGTAATGTACTAAGAAAAGCTTTATTAGTTGCATAATATTGATGGTATCCAGCTAAAATCTTATTTAACTCACTACCATCACTTTGATAAAGAATAAAATGACGGATAATATCTAAAAATCTTCTTTTTTCCATCATTCCCTTAATTAATACTTCCAATTGAGGGCGGGATATTGACTCTATCTGCTGGGCGTCTATTGTCCGCCAAAGCATAAATCTATCCTCATTGGAGGTTAAAGTACCAACCCTTGCATTAACGCCATCACTGGAGATTAAAAATGAATTATAAATAAATAAAGATGATATATATTCCTGATATGTCTGCAACTGGTTGTATCCCTCGGTAATTCCGACATTCTCTTCTATAAAACTTTTTAATTCAATAACTACCAATGGAATACCATTTACGAAAATTACAATATCCGGTCGCTTTTCTACATTATTTTCTACAACGGTAAATTGATTTAAAGCCAGCCAATCATTATTATCCTCTTCCTCATAATCAAATAGCCACACTTTATCGGTTTTAATGCTTCCATCCTCCCGCTTATATTGCACATCAATTCCATCGGTAATCATTCGTTGGAAATTACGATTATTTAATAATAAACCTGGACTTTGGGGAATCTTTATTTTGCGGAAAGCTTCAATAAGTGCTTCTTCAGGGATATGAGGATTAATACGTTTTAATGCATCTTGTAACCTATCTTCCAATAAAACATCACTATAATCTGCTCTCTCCGGATATTCTCCTTCGGGAGAAATTTCCGGAGCAAAAATGATTTCATAGCCCAATTCCTCCATCCACTCCAATGCAGCTTTTTCTAATTCATCTTCATTGAAAATGTACATAGAGCATCGGCTCCTTTTTAGTTATTTTTACTAATTAAAACTCTACTATTAACTGGCACTCGAATTTCTCCAGACATAAGTTTTGGGAGAAGTAAATCTCGAAGTCGTTGTAAATTTTTATTTTCGAAACAATTACTAGATATTTTATTGAATATCGGTCTTACTTGTGCATAGTACTTCTGTAATATTTTTTCATTTGGTATCATAATATTAACTTTATTAATATTATCTTTGTTAACATGTTGCTGTGCTCCACCTGTCTGCCATGCAATTAATCTATCAATAATATTTATCATCCAAAAATATATATACTCACTTTTAAATATATTATTTTCTAATATTCCAACAATTGATTGATTTGCACAACAATCAATTTCTAATAAACTTATTTTTCCTAAAGTAGCGCCTGTAATAGCAATTACTGTTGTCCTTTTTGGTAGTAACTTTGTAGAAGATTTTTCCAAACCTATTTTAGTAATATATTCTGAAGGCTCTATTATTCTATACTCATTTACTTTTCCAGAATTAATCCAAGGTAATGTTCCATTATCCCAATATATTTGCTTTTTTCTACTTGGTGTTCCACCTAATACTGTTTTTAATATTTCACCAATTTTTTTAATTTCCCATCCTTTAGGAATCTGACCTATTTTACTATCAACCATTTCGCCGCCACTGGATTTGTAAGGTTCACCATTTTCATTAGGAAATTCAAAATCAACAAACCAGTGCTTGAATATTGCCTGAGCTATTGCTTCCAGAGTTTTGTTAATCTGATCGTTGAGTTCTTTTTTTTCATATAATGGTGTTAATATTTTAACAATTTGATATTGTTCTTTGAGCTCAGGTAATAGTACTCGAATTTTAGGTATATTTTTAACATGAAGGCTCTCTAATATCGTGCCTAACATTTTTTGCATTTTTAATTCTTTGTTAAATTGTGGCGAAAGTAAATAATAAAGTAAAAATTCTGATAATATTTTATTATTATCGGCACGTATAATAACTTGATTTCTTCCTATACAACAATGTAAATTTGGAGGTACCATTGCAACCGCTCCAACTCTTCCTGTCTTTGTTATGATAATATCTTTATGTTTAGGTACTATCCTTTTAGTCCAAAAATTAAAATCCTTATTGTTGATATAATTTACATATTCTAAATTTAACTCCCCTAAATCGCCAATATTTTCAACCTCTAAATAAACCTTATCAGACTTTTCAATAAAGGTTGGTTTCTTGGAATGCAAACAATCTATAATTTTCTCACATACTTTCTCCATCTTAACTATTTCCCAATCGTAAGGTATATGGCCTATAGAGCTTTCTTTATAATTACTTTGTAAAATCAAACCCTATACCTCCAAGATTTTCTTTAATTTCTTCTTCCAGTTTACGAGACTTTGTAAATTGTTCAGCCAATTCAGATGTCAATCGTTCCATCTTATCTTTAAAAGGTTCACCATCGTCTTCAGTTTCTTCCGTGCCAACATATCTACCCGGCGTAAGGATATATTCATGCGCTTTTACTTCTTCTAATTTTGTAGATTTACAAAAGCCTTTAATATCTTCATATTTTCCAGTTCCTTGTTCTCCCCGCCAGGAATGATAGGTACCGGCAATTTTCTGAATGTCCTCATCACTGAAATTTCGATGTACCTTATCTTCCATATATCCAAGTTTACGGGCATCAATAAACAATATTTCTCCTTTTCTATCCCGGTGACCTCTTGCTGCTTTGTTTCTGGTAATAAACCAAAGACAGACCGGAATCTGAGCAGAATAAAATAATTGACCGGGTAAAGTAACCATTACATCCACTAAATCGGCTTCGATGATATTTTTACGAATATTTGCTTCGGCATTGGTATTGGTAGCCATTGAGCCATTAGCCAGAACAAAACCTGTTGTTCCACTAGGTGCAAGATGAAAAATCATATGTTCTATCCAGGCATAGTTTGCATTATTTACCGGAGGAATACCATATTTCCAACGCATATCTTCCAATAGTCTTTCTCCACCCCAATCATGGATATTAAAAGGAGGATTTGCCAGAATATAGTCAGCTTTTAAACTTTTATGTAAATCATTATGGAAAGAATCAGCATGATGCTCACCGATATCTCCGTCAATTCCCCGAATGGCCAGATTCATTCGACATAAACGCCAGGTGGTTGGATTGGATTCCTGACCAAAGACATGAATATCTCCAGCCCTGCCCTGATGGGCTTCAACAAATTTTTTACTCTGTACAAACATTCCTCCGGAACCACAGCAGGGATCATAAATCCTTCCCCTATAAGGTTCCAGCATTTCCACCAGGATTTTAACCACTGATTGGGGAGTATAAAATTGTCCGGCTCCTTTTCCTTCTGCTGATGCAAATTTAGCTAAAAAATATTCATAAACCCTTCCCAATACATCTTTGGATTGTCCTTCCTTGTCTCCAACTTTAAAGGAAAACAAATCGATTAATTCTCCTAAACGGATTTTATCTAATTCAGGACGGGCATAACTTTTAGGAAGTACTCCTTTTAAAGAACGATTATTTTTTTCAATGGCTACCATGGCATCATCAATAATTTGCCCTATAGTTGGAAGTTTTGCATTTTTCTTTATATTTTCCCAACGTGATTCAGGGGGAACCCAAAAAATATTTTCCGCCAGGTATTCATCCGGATCTTCTTCGTCAGCTTCCGGATCATTTTTTAACTCATAATATTTATCTTCAAAGGCATCAGATATATATTTCAAAAATACCAAACCCAGAACTGTATGCTTATATTCACCTGCATCCATATTATTACGCAGTTTGTCAGCCATCTTCCATAAATTTTCTTCAAAGCCAAGACTGGCTCCATTTTTTTTAGAATTATCAACCATATTGTAAGCCTCCTATTTCCATAACCGATTGTAAATAAATAATTTTTGTTCATTCCATCTTTTATGTGATTTTTCTGTCGTTTCTTTGAATATCGTTTTTTCCTCACTGTAGTGTTCTACTATTTCTTTTTGTTTTTCCAGGTCAAGCAGGGGAACCTCTATTTCCTTAATATCTACCGGATTGATATTCATAATCGTGCTTCCCCGTTGAAAACTCTTTATCAGGGTAGACCCCACCGGACTCTCCAGGAATATTTTTAAATAATCACCAAGTATATTTTCTTTTGGTCTAATTACAATAAGATTCGCCGAAGCAATCACCTTATGACTATTACTTTTAAAACCCGCTACTTTATTCATAGTCCCCCTACAACTTATTACCACATCGCCAAATTTCAATTCATATCTAAGAATTTTTCGGGCATCCTCAGTGATTGTAATCATATTTTTATAATTTATTTCTCCTTCTTTAATGTCAGAGATATTGAGAACTTTATACTCTCCGGGTTGGATATCCTTTTTTAATACTGATTTTCCTCTAAAAATCTCTGCTATCTCTTTAATTTTCACTTTTTGTACCTTTGAATTTTTAAATGCTTGAATGATTTTATTATCTTCATTAATAATCAACTCCACCCGCCAATCATTATGTTGTTTAAATTCTTCACTCTTCACTTCTTTTTTATTTTTAATAACAAATTTATTATCTTCCAACTCTAAATTGGCCAAATTGATTTTTTCGCATTTTTGTTTGGATATAGAAAGTAAATATGTTTTTATCCCACTATAAGGTCGAAAAGTTCCCTCCGGTAAGGAGTAAATAAAATTCACTTGAAAATTTTTATTAATCCATTTCCTGAGTCTGGATAGCGACCCCATTGAAAAAGTAAATTTTGCCGGAACCACCATGCACAGGGAACCTTGATTGTTTAAATATTTTATTATATTTTCTATAGCCCTTCCTTCCATATCAGAAGAAATAAAATCATATGCAATATCCTCCGAGCTATTTTTATAGCCAAATGCGGGAATGGAATAAATGTAATCAAATTTATAATCCATTAAGAACTTTTTATATATGGAAACATATAAGGTTTTTACATTTTTGTAATCGACAAAAGCAGTTTTAAATATTTCATTCATTAAAAAATTTTCTGTAGTTATAGTGATTTCTTGATTCTTATATTTTTCTATTATATTTTTTAAATCAGGAAGAATTTTTTCCGCTTCAGTAATTAATATTTTTTTCGCCTGTTTTTGGCTTATCATTTCAAATATAAAATTATTTAAATAGTGTGGGGAGAATAATGTACCAAAGCGATCATTTTTTAAAGTTTCAAAAGTAAAATCTAAAATATTAAAATCTTTTCCTAGTTCAAATAATTGAGTGAAAAAATCTCTGTCACCAGGAAAGTAACCTAAACCCTCTGATTCAATATTTTCTTTCATGATCCGGAAAAAAATTTCCGGGTCTTTTCTAATTTTTGTTGAGGTTATTTGGTTATTTTCTAAATATTTTTTACTTCTTATTACGCGTAAAGCTTCCTTAATAATTTGTTCTTTGCCGGTTATATCTCTCTGATAAAGATAATTCCAAAATATTTCAAACTTCTTATCCATTACTCGTTATCACCATTTTCTATATTATTAATTTATTTTAATATAGTATAGCATAATTCTCTTAGTATGTCAATACCAAATATATTTTACTACAATACTACTTCTCTACAATACTACTACAATACAATTAGCCAATAATAATTTTTTATTAATTAACGGTAATTATTATCTCCTGCTCTTTCCATTCCTCCCATTCGAGGGTGGTGAGCTCGGGTAGTTGGGTGAGGTCTTGCGGGTCTTTGAATCCTTCCAGTTCTTCTCTTAAGGCAATTATTTTTTGGGCGAGAGGTCCGCTTATTTGTAAGATACTGATAAGTTCTTCTTGTGATGCGGAATTGATATTTATTATTTTATCTTCCGGTTTTAGGGAAGTTGTAGACATGAATGGAAAAACTATTTTTGCTATTTGATATAACTGCCGGGTTCTCTCCAAACTGTATTTATCAAACCAAAGTTTTTCGAATTGGTTTTGGTATCGGGCAATGATTTCCGGATCATCTATGACCATTAGATTTTCGTCATTTCGGTTGTTGGCGGAAAAGGTCCAATTATAGGAACCGGTGAGCAATAAGTGGTTATCTATAATAGCAAATTTATTGTGCATAATATAATTGTTCGTGCTGACTCTTGTTTTGATTCCCTTTTGCACCAGGAAACGGGATTGGCTGTATTTGTACTCAACCTGGTCTTTATCCAGATAGAGTCTTACCTTTACACCTCGCTCTTGGGCTTTTACGAGAGGGAGGGCGATTTCTCTATCGGTAAAGATGTACATGGCTATATTGATGAAGGCCTGTGCCTGGTTGATATTTTTAATGATGACTTTTTGGGGATTGTCCGAGAGGGAGAAGTAGACTTCGGTTTTGGCAAGGGGGAAAAGAGAAAATTGGGAAATAAAAATTATGGTAAGTAAAAGAAGGATAGTTAGTTTAATTTGTCTTTTATTTTGTGGCATTATTAGATTTCTCTTTTTTAATTATTTTTAATAGAGCATGCCGGTGAATATCTATTCTACTGAAAAAAGAGCTTATATAATTGTACCACGCAAGTTTAACTACATTATAGCAGAAATTTTAGTAAAAAGAATGTTTTGAAAATTCCATAGTGAATATTCTACAAATGTTTTGAAAACCCTACTTTTTAAAAAATTAATGTGGTTAAAGGAATAAATGCTTTACGAAGTTGACGCAGCTAAAGCTTAAGTTCATACGCTAAATATGTAATAGTTTCCTTAAAACCTAACCTTTGATATAATCGAAAGGCTGCAGTGTTATCAACACGAACGGAAATCTCAATCTTTTTTATTTCACTTTTTTTAAAACTATCCTCTATGGCTTTTTCTATTAGTTTTGTTCCAATTTTTTTATTTTGTGCAGATTGCCATACATTTAAAAAACATATATCTGTAAACTCATCAGCTTTAAAATCTTCATAATATACATAACCCACAACCCGATCATCCAGAACTGCCATAATCAGGGTATGAAGGTCATTTAGGTTCTGCACTATATAATGGGCGTTGAAATAGGCTCCTTTGGGATGTATATTTAAAAAATCTAGGAAATCGGTATCCCGGTAAGGCCTAATTTCAATTGATTCGTTGCTGAGATCATTTATTTCAGATTTTTTTCTTTGCCATTCATGCCGTTTAAGCACCAATGTTCGTTCAGCATTGTATTGTACAAATCCATGTGCCTCATAAAATCTTTTTAGAAGTTTATTTTTTGGTGTAAAGGCTACACGAAGTTTAATATCTTTCCACAGCTTGCATCTTTCAAGAATTTTTTTAAAAAAGGTTTCTGATATCTCTTCCCATTCATTTTCAATATCTGTTGCATAAGGTCCAAACATTCGAACGGTATTAGGATCAGAAAAGATAACTCCCAAAAAACCTCGGATTTCTCCGGAATCGTCTTGGGCAACCTGGAAAAAAGATTACGGTTGTTTATTCATATATTCTTTCAGTTGATTTTCAATTTCAGTGGTCGAATATCCAAGGTTACCAACCAGAGAACGGTTATCACTTTGAAATGGCGAAATAAATTTTGCTATATCTTGTATTTTATGCTTATTGGCATTTACCATTAAGAATAAATATTTTCTTTTTATAATTCAAACCCCCCACAATTAACTTCATTTTTTTATGTTTATTAATTAAATAGTTACCGAAAAACCTTGATAAGTTCTTCCGAAGATGCGATATTGATATTTGTTAGAGTAGACAGGCGAGACGCCTGTCCTACATTGTTGGTGGAGATTGCTTCCCCTGCTTTCGCTGGAGCAGGCTTGCTATACTCTTCGCAATGACAAATAATAGGGGACTTTGTCTCTATTTTTAAATTACTTTAATGCTTCAGTGACTTCTTTCTGAAAATCTTCTTTGTCAAGCACGAAAGACTTTATAGACTTTGTGTTCACAATACATCCCTCAATATTACCCCGTTTTCTGATCTCATCAGGCTCTTTCGATTTATCTATCCATCGGATAAAAATTCCTGGAGTAATCTCCTTTATTATTTTCTCGGCTTTTTTCAAGAAGACATAGGAAAAATGACAATGGGAAGGTCCATGAATGAGCAAGACTTTGCCTTTGTCCTCTTCTTGGGGAATATACTCAACCTCCTTTTCCTTAACAGGTTGATAGATAAAACCTTCTTCCAGAGGATAAAACAAAAAGTCAGGATCTTCTCCTCCTTGCTTGAACCCCATTCTGGTGAAAAAGAGACGGGCAGAAAACCGGTCAGGTTTTTCGCCGGGAAAGGTTCTGGTCACGAGAGCTAATGCCGGTTTATTGCCAAACCAAGATTTAGGCTTTTTCATATCTGTAATTAGATTAGATAATAGTTGTGTGGCAATCCCTTTTTGACACTGGTCCTTTTCAGGAACATAGATGCAATAGATATAAATAACCCTCTCCGGGGGAACTGGTTTATACTGGATGAGCCCTATTATAGCAGATCTTCTATAGGCTAGCTTGGCGAATGAACCCCATGTCTGAAGCATTTTTCTCGCCCATTTTCTTTTTTCTTTAATTCCAGTCATAAATAGGGGAAGGTCTATCTTTTCAGGGGGTATACAAATCTGACACAGGTCTTCAATATTTTCTTTGGTAATATCTCTTATTCTAAACTTATCCATTGACCTTCTCCCTTTTATATTCTGATAAAATAGGATGTATCTCTATTTTAAAAAAATTATGTATATTTAATATTCGATAAAAGTTTAGGAAATCCTGCTTTTGGAGAAAAGTTTTTAGTTAATGGTTGTTAGTTTTTAGTTTTATTGGGTTCCCGCTTTCGAATGAAATATAGGAAGCGGAAATGAAAGAAGGAGTAATGGTCGGGATAGAAATATGGCGCGCGCTGCCTTAGATGAAGAGTTTCCGATTCACACTCTTTCGATTGTGTGACGGGTTCCTAGCTCCATCATAACCCACGTTTCGCCCCCCTACGATCCCGGACAGTCGGTTTTCCCGAATCCGGTTCTGACCTTGGGTCAATCACGCATTAGCCTTCCCAATATAACCACAAGCTTAAATGGTAGCACCCATATACCCCCATGGCTATTTAGTTTACTAAAGCGCTAGTCTTATTAAAGAATATTTGTCAGGTTCAGAGCCCTGTTATCTTTATTGACGCCCAAGTGCCCAGAGGTC
>Ga0209986_10003896_pt1 | contig 12859 bp, 8 predicted proteins | sample BlataG_FD_183168 | JGI IMG/M metagenome (GOLD analysis project Ga0209986, IMG submission 183168) | Deep subsurface microbial communities from Black Sea to uncover new lineages of life (NeLLi) - Black_00105 metaG (SPAdes) (version 2) | ecosystem: Environmental > Aquatic > Marine > Oceanic >...
AGGCCGAGCTCAGGGTAAACTTATCTCGTGAAGCGTATTTTGCATAAATACGAAAATCGAATATCTAAATACGAAACAAATCCGAAAATCAAATGTTCAAAACGTTTTTTCGATGAAGTATTGCGCCCCTTGGTGCGTTCGTATTTATTAGATAAAATAACGTAAAGTGAAATTGCTGTCAAGCAATTTAGTTTTTAGTTCTTAGTTTTGAGTTCTTAGTTTAGGAGATTGCCGCAATAATATTAAAAATCAAGCCGCAAAAATGAAGAGATTGCCGCGCTGCGCTCGCAATGACGACGGGAATATCGAATCCCCGTTTTCACGAGGACAGGTATCGAATCTGAATGTCCAATGTCGAAGTGCAGATGCGCGGGATGGGGGGGAATAAGTGAATTAGAGAATTAGAGAATTGGTTAATTGGTGATTGGTGGGAGATTCCTGCTCCGTCTAAAGCCGGATCTTCGATTTCGCAGGAATGACAACCCCCGACAGTGCCGGGGAAGAGATAGTTTTGAGTTTTAAGTGTGATCCCTCGACTGCGCTCGGGACAAGGTTTTGAGTTGGGGTTGAGATTGCCGCGGTGCCTTATAGGCACGTAAGTATTTGCTCGCAATGACATTTTCTAATAGATTTCTCGACTTCGCTCGAAATGACCCGCGCAATAAATTGCGGAGGGGAATACCCCGCCCACAGGTGGCGGGGCTAAACATAAACCCCCGATAGTGCCGGGGAAGAGATAGTTTTGAGTTTTAAGTGTGATCCCTCGACTGCGCTCGGGACAAGGTTTTGAGTTGGGGTTGAGATTGCCGCGTCGGCCGCTTTGCGGCCTCCTCGCAATGACATTTTCTAATAGATCCCTCGACTGCGCTCGGGACAAGGTTTTGAGTTGGGATTGAGATTGCCGCGGTGCCTTATAGGCACGTAAGTATTTGTTCGCAATGACATTTTCTAATAGATTTCTCGACTTCGCTCGAAATGACAACAAAATGGATTCCTGCTCCGTCTAAAGCCGGATCTTCGATTTCGCAGGAATGACAAGCCCCGACAGTGCCGGGGAAGAGATAGTTTTGAGTTTTAAGTGTGATCCCTCGACTGCGCTCGGGACAAGGTTTTGAGTTTGGGTTGAGATTGCCGCGCTGCGCTCGCAATGACCCCCAAATAAATCCTTCGACGTTGCTCAGGACAAGTTTGGGGGCTAAACGATACGGAGGCGACAAAAGACGTCGCGGTTTTTTAAATGATGAGTATTAGAGTACGCAATTACAACAGCCGGTAGAGTTTTCCATTTTCAGGGCTTTGAAGGCGCTGGCTTCTTCCATACACAGGCCGATATCCAGTTCAGGTCGAAATTGCTTAATTTTTTCAATCAAGTATCTATAAACTTCTATTCGCAGCTTGAGTGGAAAACGGACACGCCCATCTTTGGATTTTGTCTTATTGAGCATTCTTGAGATTGGATTGTTTTTACCTAATTTGCGTTCGGTAAGTTGCAATGCACCGGAGTAACTGCAAATCTGGCCCAGAGTGATGCGGTCGAGCGGCACAGACCCCAGAAGATTTTCTAAAAAGCCGGCGTATATATTTTGCCATCCTTCGATAGGAATAATCGGCATAATCACAGCACGTATGGGATAGCCGGCCTCTGCACATTTTTGCATCGCGGCGATTCTTTCTTCGGGTGAGGGTATGTTTGATTCAAAAGCATTGGAGATTTCAGGAGGATTCAAACTCCAGGAAAGAATCGTATTTCCTCGATGCTCAAGGTCGAGCAGGTTTTCGATATTGGCGCTTTTCGTCAACAGGGTTAACCTGGCATTTCTTTGTCGAGCGAAAAAAGGAATCATTATACGGGAATAGCCGGTAAGAGGGTCGAGGGCCAGAGCATCCTGGAGTTTGCCTAAGTAGAAGGCGGTAGGTTCTGTCAGATGCGAATCAACCTTGGCGATTTCGTTAAGAATTTCGAGAAGGTTCAAATATATTTTTACAGTCGGTGAGAATTTTACGCCGGGCGTTCCTGCCAGATAGCAGTATTGGCAATCATAAGGGCAGAAGCCATAGGGAGAGAAATGCCAGTAGTTCGGGCAGTTGTTGCCATCCTCATCGCTGAATCTAAGTGCACTTTTATGTATTCCAAAGACCAATGTATTTTTGCCTCTATAGTGTGATTTCAGAGGGTCCGAGCTGCCGAGCTCAATGCGGTTGTGCGGTAAATCAAATTCTTTAACAACCCGGGCCTGTGGGTATATGTCGCAAATAGCTTTTACCAAATCACGCTGTTGTGCGGTCTGGAAACTACCTCTGGTTAATATGATTGTATGGGGGTGAAAGCGGGGCGCTTGCTTTGGCTGATAGTCCAGATATAAGCTCTTTAGTAAAGGCAAGGTGGTCATAGTTGGATTTTCACATTTTTTGTTCGTATTGGCAAGGCAGGAATGGTTTTTTAATTATCGCCATCATAACGCTGTTAGACTGTAAATGTCAGGGTGATATTGAGGAGGTTTTTGTTAGGCAAAAACCGGCGACATCAGGATTGATAGACACCTGCCGCAGCCGACACAACCACTCATAGCGGTTTTGTCTTGACTGCGTTATCAGCGGAGATACAATATCGCTCGCTTGAAGTCAGAATAGCAAGCGTTTACGTGGGGTATTCTTACGGAAGTGAATATGGACTTGAGTAAAGAGGGTCCTTTGAGCCTGGAACCATTGGATAAGGTTTTGGCATCGATGCCGAACGCCGGTTTTAGCGACCTTATTCCCCTTCTGCAGAAGATTCAGAGAGAATGTGCACTTCAGAGGAGTTGAAAATATGAAAATGTTCAATATGCAGACTTATCAAAATCTCATCAATGAGCACAGCCCGGTTACTCCAGAGAACCTGTTTGTGTTGATTGGCAAAATCCAGGATACATTCGGTTACATGCCGACAGAAGCGGTTCATGACCTTGCCGCAAAGACCGGCGTGGCCGAGGCACGAATTTACGGGGCCCTGACGTCCTACAAAGACTTCAAGCTGCGAATGGAGGATAAAGGTTAAGGTGAAAGAGAGGAAAGTTTTAACACGGCGGGTAGGCAAATACGAACCACTGGACTTGAAAGCTTACGAAGCTTCTGGTGGGCTGGAGGGTCTTAGGCGAGCGCTGGTGCTCAAGCCTGAAGAGGTGATCGAGCAAATTAAGCTCTCTGGGCTTACCGGTCGCGGTGGTGCAGCATTTCCCACAGGACTGAAGTGGGGTTCGGCTGCCCAGGAAAAAGAAACGCCTAAATACTTTATCTGTAACGCTGATGAGGGTGAGCTGGGGACATTTAAGGACAAGGTTCTGCTGGACGGCGCCCCCTGGGCAGTTCTTGAAGGCATCGTCATTGGTGCCTACGCGATTGGAGCACAACTGGCTTATATCTATGTAAAAGGTGAGTACGAAGAGACGGTTAAGCTGTGGGAAAAGCTGGCAGCCGAAGCACAGAAGGCAAGGCTTTTGGGAACAGATGTTTTGGATTCGGAGTTCTCCCTGCAGCTGCAGGTGGTCAAGGGCAGGGGGCTGTACATAGCCGGGGAGGAGTTTGCGCTTATTTCTTCGCTTGAGACACGTCGGGCTATGAGCCGGCTAAAACCCCCTTACCCAAGCCAACGGGGCCTTTTTGGGAAACCTACGGTGGTAAACAATGTCGAAACGATTGCAAACGTCCCGGTGATTCTGGCAAAAGGAGCCGAAGAATACCGCAAACTTGGCACCAAAGACGACCCCGGGACGAGACTATTTTCGCTTTCGGGCGATGTCAAGGAAGCCGGGGTCTATGAGGTTGAACTGGGCTCTGGTACTCTGCGAGAGCTGATTGACGAATTCGGTAAAGGCACGACCGGCGGTCGGCACATAAAGGCAGTCCAGCCCGGGGGTGGGACCAGTGCGCTTCTGGCCGGAAATTCTCTGGACTGCCGCCTTACTACCGAAGCTATCCGCAAGGCGGGAAGCAGCATTGGAACGGCAGGTGTGATTGTCTACGAACAGGGCAAAAGTGCAGTAGGTATTGTAAGAGGATTGATGGACTTTTACGGGCTCGAATCCTGTGGACGCTGCGCACCTTGCCGAATTGGGGTTGTGAGAATGAAAGAAATCGTGGAAAGGTTGTCCCACGGTAAAGGCACGACGGAGGATTTGGAGCAATTGCGACGAATTGGTAAAGCGTGTGTGGTTGCATCCACATGTGGTATGGGTCAGGCATTTCCGCTTCCGGTACTCTCGGCATTGGAGCTTTTTCCGGGAGATTTCGAGGCGGCCATAGCCAAGGTGTCGGTGTAAGTGTTTGATTGTAAGGCGATAGAGGAATGAAGGAAGTTTCTCTGACAATTGACGGTAAGAAAGTTAAGGCGCCGGAAGGGACAACAATTCTTGAGGCGGCTAAGGCAGTTGGGATTGACGTTCCCCACTTATGTTACGACCCACGAGTAAGGCCGATTGGGAGTTGCCGACTATGTGTTGTTCAAGTCGAGGGCCAGGCGGGCCTGACAATATCCTGCAATACCGAAGCAGCCGAGGGGATGAATGTTACAACCGAGAACGAGGAAATAGCGGCGATACGAAAAACGATTCTGGAGCTGATTTTGTCGGAGCATCGTGTAGCGTGCACAAGCTGCGATATAGACGGAGCGTGTAAGCTTCAGGACTATGCTTACCGCTACCAGGCGGACGAAGGACGCTTTGGCTTGCCAGAGCGAAGCCCTGTAAAACCGAATTATGCCGCTAACAGTGAAGCGATACTTTATGACCCGGACAAATGCATTCTGTGCGGTCTGTGCGTCCAGTACTGCGAAGAGGTACAGAAGGCAGAAGCGCTGACATTTTGCGGGCGTCTTGGGCAGCTGGAGGTCAGCACAGCGTTTGGAATAGACCTTCAGGAAAGTTCGTGTGTTTTGTGTGGAGGATGTGTCGAGATTTGTCCTACCGGCGCAATGCTGGACCGTGCAACTATAGGTAAGGGCCGCGAAAAAGATCTGACCAAGACAAGAACAACCTGTGCATATTGTGGGGTCGGTTGTCAAATCGACCTGAACGTAAACCCAAAGACAAAGAGAATGGTCCGTGTAACCAGCGAGGTCGGCTGTATTCCCAACGACGGCAACTTGTGCGTCAAGGGAAGATTCGGTATGGATTTCGTCACCAGTGATAAAAGGCTGACCGAGCCGCTTATCAAGAAAAACGGCGAATTTGAAAAAGCGACCTGGGAAGAGGCAATTAAGTTTGTTGCCGAACGTCTCAAGCGGATACGGTCCGAATTCGGTGCCGATAGTATCGCCGGGCTTTCATCAGCCAAATGCACGAACGAAGACAACTATATCTTCCAGAAATTCATACGAGCGTGCATAGGCACAAATAACGTGGACCACTGTGCGCGGCTCTGCCACGCATCGACGGTAGCCGGTCTTGCACGTGCATTCGGCAGCGGCGCTATGACCAATTCAATAGATGAGCTCAAAGGGGCTGGATGTATCTTTGTCATTGGTTCGAACACGACTGAGGCCCATCCGGTGATTGGTCTTTACATAAAAGAGGCGGTGACAAAAAATGGAGCTGAATTGATAGTAGCCGACCCCCGTAAGATTGACCTGACCCGATTTGCAAAGCTGCATATCGCGCAGGCGCCCGGCACGGACGTGGCGCTTATTAATGCGATGATGAACGTCATTATAAATGAAGAATTGCACGACAAAAGCTTTATCAAGGAGCGGACGGAGGATTTTGAAAAGCTCAAACCTGTATTGAAAGACTTTACTCCTGAAAAAGCAGAAGGCATTACGACAATTCCTGCGGATAAAATTCGCACAGCGGCAAGAATATATGCCAGAGCTGAGACCGCCAGTATCATTTACAGTATGGGCATCACTCAGCATACGACAGGTACTGATAACGTGTTGTCGTTAGCTAATCTGGCAATGCTTACGGGTAACGTGGGCGCCGAATCGACGGGCGTGAATCCCTTGCGTGGACAGAACAATGTGCAGGGCGCCTGCGACCTCGGAGCGCTGCCTAACGTGTATCCCGGCTATCAATCCGTTGAAGATTCAGAGATACAGGCCAAATTCGAGTCGGCGTGGGGGAGAAAACTTTCGTGCCGCATGGGACTTACGGTTGTCGAGATGATGCACGCGATAGAAGGGGAAAATATCAAGGCATTGTACATAATGGGAGAGAACCCCGCCCTTTCGGACCCGAACCTGAACAGAACCAGAAAAGCCCTGGAGGAAGTGGATTTTCTGGTGGTACAGGATATCTTCCTTTCAGAGACGGCTGAGTACGCCGATGTTGTATTGCCCTCGGTCTGTTTTGCAGAAAAGGACGGCACATTCACGAATACCGAACGTCGGGTTCAGCGGGTTCGAAAGGCCGTTGCTCCGCCGGGACAGGCCCGAAGTGACTGGGAAATCGTCTGCGAGGTTGCGACTAAGATGGGGTATCCGATGGCATACGGGCACGCCGACAAGATAATGGATGAAATCGCAACCGTCACCCCCATCTATGGTGGTATGTCATTCGAGAGAATAGATTCGGTTGGGCTACAGTGGCCCTGTCCGGACAAGGGGCATCCCGGCACCAGGTTCCTGCACGAGGGAACGTTCAAAAGGGGTAAGGGCAAATTCCACGCGGTCGAATATAAAGCTGCTAATGAGCTTCCTGATGAAAAATATCCGTTTGTACTGACGACCGGCAGGCAGTTGTATCAGTTCCATACCGGTACGATGACAAGAAAGTCAGCAGTCATCAATCAGGTTTCGCCGACAGGGTACGTAGAGATACATCCCGATGATGCGGCCAGACTCGAAATCAGCAGCGGTGAGAACGTTGAAGTAATCACTCGGCGCGGAAAGGTAAACACGCCGGCAAGGGTTACCAGCAGCATCGAAAAAGGCTGGCTGTTTATGCCGTTCCATTTCCGGGAATGCCCTGCCAATATGCTGACTAATGACGCATTAGACCCGACGGCCAAGATACCGGAATACAAGGTTTGTGCAGCAGCCGTTAAAAAAACGTAACCGTTCACGTGTCAATATGCTGATTTTGGCCATATCGTATCACGGGCATCCTGCCCGTGATTTGCAAATAACCTTGGCCAGGATGGCCAAGCCACATTTGAGATTGCTTCGGCCTAAAGGCCTCGCAATGACACAAACGCCGACCGATGAATGTCGAACGGCAGTGAATTTCATACCAGGCCTGCGGCCTCGATGATGTCCGGGACACAATGACCCCAGCCAAGCGTCATCAGGTGGGCGCCCCGGCAGCAGTCTTTCATCTTGCTAATCAGCTCGCCGCAGATTTCTATTGAGACCTTCTGCCGGTCTTCTTTCGCAGCGTCTGAAAGTCGTTTGATTAAACCGTCCGGCACATGGACACCGGGTACAGAACGGTTCATGTACTTGGCCATACCAGCATTCTTGAGCATGACGATTCCGACCATCACCGGCACCTTGAGGCGCTCAACACGCCTCATAAACTTTTCAAAGGCGGGCGGCTCGTAGACGGCCTGCGTCTGCACAAACTGAGCGCCAGCTTCGACCTTCTTTTCCAGCTTAATAATCTGTGGCTCGACTTCCTCGGCACAGGGCGTAACGCAGCAACCCTTGAAGAACTCAGGCACACCGTCGAGTTCGTTGGGGTTGCCCTTTATGTCCCTGCCCATGTCGGTACCGGCCTCAAGTTTGACCATCGCTTGCAGCAGAGTTACCGAGTCGAGGTCAAATACAGGCTTTGCTTCGGGATGGTCACCCATTGCAACGTGGTCGCCTGTCAGGGACAGGACGTTTTTGATTCCAAGCGAGGCGGCGGAAAGCAAGTCCATCTGAAGAGCGATACGGTTGCGGTCGCGGCAGGTCATCTGAAAAATCGGCTCAATGCCGCGGTCCAGCAGCATCCCGGATACAGGCATCGAACCAATACGCATTACGGCCGTTTGGCCATCAGTGACGTTCACCGCGGTTACCGAATGTTTAAGGTATCTTGAAGCCTCATGCAAACAGGCCTCGACGTTAGTACCTTTCGGTGGGCCAATCTCGCCGGTGAATACGAACTCTCCGGACTCGAAGGCCTGCTGCAACTTACTGACAGGTTCGTTCATGCTTCAGACTCCTCTTCAACCATTTCCTTAAGAACCAATCGTCGGACGCCTGCGCCGTGCTCTTTTCTCCAGTCTCTGGCCGGCTGAATCCTGCGGAACTCGTCGAGCTTGCCTTTCTCCGTCAGCCGTTTATAGATTAGGTACCAGGCGCAGTCCATATCCGACGAGATTTCACACTTGCCGTCGTTTGTCCCGCCGCACGGGCCGTTAACAAGGCTCTTAGAACAGCGGGCAATGGGGCAAATGCCGCCGGTCAGCGCCAGCACGCAGTCGCCGCAACCGTGGCAATATTCCTCCCAGATGCCTGAAGCGGTGCCGGCGCCGTAGAACGTGGTATTCATAGCAGGCAGAAATGGTACATCGGGATACAATTGCGACATAAACTGCACCCCGACACCGCACGCCAAGCTGAGCACACAGTCGTATTTGTCAGGACCTTCCTTGAGATTCTCCACGAATTCCCTGTCGCACTGGCGGGTGATATAGTCATAGTCGGCTTCGAGGTTCGCCCCTTTATGCTTGGACGCCAGGCGAAGTTGCGAGGCAAGTTCCTCAGCCTGCTTTTCTCCGCCAGTCAGGCAGACAGTTACGCACCCGCCACATCCAAGCACAAGCACCCTTTTGTACGGCTTGAGCATTTCCAGGATTTCATCAAATGATTTCCTTTCAGCTACTATCATTTATACGGTCTCCTAAAATCAGGATATAATTTCTCGAATTTCCCTGGCTGCCTGGCCCAAAATTCTGCGTATCGACTCGGCATCGCCACCGCCCTCAAATATTTTCAGGCGTTGGTTGTCTATGCCGACTTCGCTGAGCATGTCACGGGCCTGATTTATGCGTTTTCGAATGCGCATCGCGGCCTGTGGATACCGCTCAAAGTCTTCTGCGCAGGCGGCAACGATAACAGCGTCGGCGCCGCCCTCAAAGGCATTCAGCAGTTCAGCGGTGCTTAGACGAGCCAAGCTGGGCAGGTAGAATTCCTTCACGCCGGCCACAGCCCCGTTTTCACCGCGCCACGCAGACGCCGGTGCTCGATGCCCACAGATATACGCAACAATCTTTACATCGTTGTCCATACCCTCCAGGGCCTTTACGGTATTGTGCTTCAGCAGGTCCTTGTCCCAGCCTCGAGGGATTATGGCCTTGGCAGGGCACTCCGCTATGCACATACCGCACGCCTGGCACAAAATCGAATCGATGCGAGCGACGTCAGTAACTTTGGGTATGTCGAACGGGCATACTCGAAGGCAGGTAAGGCATGCGGCACATTTGTCCACCAGGACCTCTGCACCGGCTCCGCAGCTCATGCACCTGCGAGCTTCACAGGCGGCGGCTTCTGCATCGAGCGTATGCTCGAATTCATCGAAGTTTTTTTTGCGCTTCTCCGGGACTTCGGTCGGGATGGAAACCCTTTGCGTCTTGATGACCTTCTCGGCGGTGACTTCGGAAATTTTATCGATGGCGGGCGGCAGTGAATCATCGATATCGACCTTCCTGCCGCTAAGATACATATCGATTGCCTTCGCTGCCCGCTGGCCATTAGCGCACGCCTCAACAACCGAGCCAGGCAGGGTTACGATTTCACCACAAGCGAACACGTTTGGAACATTTGTCTGATGCGTTATCGAGCTGAACTCAAGCCTGCCATTGTTATGAAGTTTGACAGCACTGTTTTTGACAAAGCCGTAGTCCGCCATCTGGCCGATAGCGAAAATCACCGTGTCGCAGTCGATGTTGATTATGTCGCTGTCGTCGTACTGTGGATTGAACCGCTTGTCTTCGTCGAATACGCGAGTAACCTTTCGGGCCTTGACCCGTCTGATTCGGCCGTCATCTACGGCAATTTCCACCGGCCCGCGACGATGTATGACGGCTATTCCCTCTTCCTTTGCTTCGGAGCTTTCCCACTCCCAGGCAGGCATTTCTTCGTCGTTCTCCAGACACATCATTCGGACTCGTTCGGCACCGAGGCGCAGGGCAACCCTCGCGGCATCGCATGCGACGTTACCACCGCCGATGACCAGTACGTCATTACCGACAGAAACCTTTTTTCCGAAGGCGAGATTTGTCAGGAACTCCATAACGGCAAGAACGTGCTTGTGGTCCGAACCAGGGATTGGGAGCATCCGGCTTTTGGCTAAGCCCGTCGCAATGAGTACCGCTTCGAAGTCGGCGTCCAACAAGTCATCAACGGTTTTGTCCCTGCCTATCTCGATATTAGTTTGCAGCTCGACGCCATGGGCAAGAATCCAATCGATATCCATCTGGACAACGTGACTCGGCAGCCGGTATTTGGGAATTGCCGTTGCTGAGATGCCGCCGGCGACCGGGAATTTTTCAAAGACTTTCGGACGATAACCGAGTTTGGCCAGCTCAAGCGCGGCAGACATTCCAGCCGGGCCGGCGCCGATAACAGCAACCCCGGCCTTGTTCTGGACCGCGGCCTTATTGACAGTCGGTCCCTTGCTGCCGCAATATTCCGCGACAAATCGCTTCACTTCACGGATAGCTACCGGGTTGTCGACATCGTTACGCCGACAGTTCGCCTCGCAGGGGTGATGACAAATTCGCCCGCAAACGGCGGCAAACGGCAGATGCCTGCGAATAACATCGATGGACTCATGCCACCGCCCCTGGCCAACCAATTCGATATATGTTCTTACATCAGCATGCACCGGGCAGTTGTAACGACACGGCGCCCACTCACGCTCCATTAACTCTGCCGCACTGGAAGAATTTGTTACGTCTCTGGATGTCAGGTCATAACCTCGCATAAAACTTTCTCCGTGTCGATGAACCCAAAATCAATCACGAAAGATGCTCACAGTTACTTCTGTTACCGGGCAGCAATTCTCTTGGCGGATTCAACCGTATTGTAGAGCAGCATAGTTATTGTCATTGGGCCTACTCCGCCGGGTACAGGAGTGATAAATGAGGCCTTTTCGGCCACCCGCTCGAAGTCCACATCGCCCACAAGACGATAACCCCTCTTTTTTGTTGCATCCTCGACGCGGTTGACACCTACATCAATCACTACTACACCCTCTTTTACCATATCTGCCGTAATCGTATTGGGCCGATCGACGGCTGCAATGATGATATCCGCTTGCTTTGTTTGGTGGGCAAGGTCTTTGGTCCGTGTATGGCAGACCGTAACGGTAGCATTGCCGGTTTTATTTTTTTGAATGAGCATATTAGCCAGGGGCTTGCCCACTATATTGCTTCGCCCTACAATTACCACGTTAGCCCCCTCAATGGTTACCCCGCTATGAACCAGCAGTTGAATAACGCCGTACGGCGTACACGACAGGAACGCCTTTTCGCCTACCATCACCTTGCCCACATTCATCGGATGAAACCCGTCGACGTCCTTATCGGGGTCAATGGCAAGGAGGACTTCGGCTTCATTGAGGTGTTTGGGCAAAGGTAACTGAACCAGAATGCCATTGATTTTCGGGTCGTTATTCATCTTCTCGACCAGCGCCGACAAATCTTCCTGCGTGGTCTCAGCGGGCAGGCGGTTATCATCGGAATAAATCCCTATCTCCTCGCACGTACGCTTTTTTGCCGTAACATAGGATTTCGAAGCGGGGTCCTCGCCGACTAAGATAACCCCGAGTCCGGGTACAATCCCTTGTTTTTTTAGTTTGGCCACTTCCTCTTTTAGTTCCGCCCGCATGTCCGCGGCCACCTGCTTACCATCTATAATTTGTGCTGTCATCGGCATATACTCCCTTTATAGCATATTCAGACCTATTAGAACAGCCCTTGTACCTTTCCGGTTTTTACATCCACATCGATGCGGCGGAAAGCCGGGTTCGACGCCGTGCCGGGCATTAACTTAATTGCTCCGGCGACCGGCACGATAAAGCCGGCCCCTTTATAAACAAGAACGTCGCAGATTGGAAGCTCCCAGTCGGTGGGTCTGCCCTTTATGTCCGGGTCGTGCGACAAGCTGAGGTGCGTCTTGACCATACAGGTTCCCAAAGTCTTCGAGTCCGGGTCGGCTTCCATCGCCTTGGCCTTTTCCAGGGCCTCGTCAGTGTAGGTTACGCCGTTGGCACCGTAGACCTCCCTGGCAATCAATTCAATGCGTTTTCTAAGCGGAGTCTCAAGTTCATAAAGGAACTTAAAATCGGGTTTCTCTTTGCAGGCTTCAATGACTGCTTCTGCAAACTCAATGGAGCCATCGCCGCCCTTGAGCCAGTGTTCAGAAACCGCAGCCAGAGCCCCGTTTTTCTCAGCGACTTTGCGCACCAGCTCGATCTCGGCCTTGGTGTCGGTATAGAAGCTGTTGACACAAACTACCGGCCGGACGCCGCTTATTTTGACGGTTTCGATGTGGGCAACAAGGTTCTCGCAGCCCTTTTCCAACAATTCGAGATTTTCCCTGGTATATTCTTCGGCCAGTGGTATCCCCGGTTTCACGGCAGGCCCTCCACCGTGCATTTTCAGGGCACGGATGGTCGCGACGATAACAATGGCGTTCGGAATTAAACCGGACATACGGCACTTTATATTCCAGAATTTCTCAAAACCAATGTCCGCTCCGAATCCGCTTTCGGTAACGTGGTATTCGCCCAATTTCGTCCCGAGCATATCAGCGATAATGGAGCTTTGTCCCACAGCAATATTTGCGAACGGCCCTGCGTGTACAAATACCGGCTGGCCCTCGATGGTTTGCAGCAAATTCGGGTTAATAGCATCGGCCATCCAGGCCGTCATTGCTCCGTCAACTTCCAGGTCA
>Ga0209986_10003898_pt1 | contig 12855 bp, 11 predicted proteins | sample BlataG_FD_183168 | JGI IMG/M metagenome (GOLD analysis project Ga0209986, IMG submission 183168) | Deep subsurface microbial communities from Black Sea to uncover new lineages of life (NeLLi) - Black_00105 metaG (SPAdes) (version 2) | ecosystem: Environmental > Aquatic > Marine > Oceanic >...
TCCACACCTTCGACAGACAAACTCTTCTAAGATTTCCGGTAATATACCTGCTTTGAACCATACCTTGGGCATTTCGGTATTTCCATTAGTTTTATTAACTCACAAAAATAGTGACTTGTCAATCTCCCTTTCACCAATTTTGGACGAATTTCTTTTCCCAGTATCTTGTGTAGGCCTTGACATAGTACTGACTTAGCACGGACACGTCGTAATCCATGACTAGGATAAAGAGGACAACATTGTAGAACTGCGCAAAATGTTCTAAGTTGGCATCGCTGGCTCGCTGATGCTCGCGTTTTATTGTGTCAATGGTCTTTTGTAGTTCAGGAATTCTAGCCTTCTCACGTTTCCAGAATCCCCTCAGGCGCCAATGCATGATAGTTTTCTGTACTATATTCATAGCTGGCTGCTATTTAGCATTCTTTTTATATTATTGCATTACGCCATAAGACTAAATAAAGCTGTGATATTAGTCAAGTCAAGGAATAATTCAAACGAAAATTCTTGACAAAAAGCCAAAATGTAACTTGCCACTAAAGAGCTAGCCCGTATGTACTTGGGGAAGTGTATTCTCCTTCCTTATGGTTGAGGTTCAATATACTCCAAGATGAATGTGTTTAGGCCCTCTTTATAACGTTTACCTGATGTGATGAATCCCTCATTGTGAGTGCCAGTGATTTCGAGAAACTTCTTCGGCTCCTTCGCCATTTCAAATAGTCGCCGCCCGTGGCTAAATGGCATTATTTCATCGTGGCGACTGTGAACAATTAGAACTGGGCAATTTATTCCAGCTAGGTACTCTGCCGTGTTGTATTTGAAACGTAACAACAGCCTGACAGGGACGTAGGGATACACCGTGGCCGCGATATCCGGCAGAGACGTGAATGTTGACTCAAGGATAAGCACCCCTGGCGTTTGGCTTTGAGCTAGCCACGAGGCAACGGTGCCCCCGAGCGACCGGCCAAAAACAATTACTCGACTTGGGCTCACTTGACGTTCCTCAACCAAGTACCGCCACGCAGCCTCTGCATCTTTGTATGTACCCTGCTCTGTGGGCTTACCCTCGCTCTGGCCATAGCCTCGGTAATCGAAGATGAAAACATCTAGTCCAAGCTGATGGAATATTTGAATGGACTCTAACCGGTGCGATATGTTGCCCGCGTTACCATGACAAAATAAAATCACACCTCTGGCGCTTTCACTGGGAATAAACCAGCCGGAGAGCTTGACCCTATCCGTAGTCTCAAATGAGACGCTCTCAAAGTAAAGTCCGATGCTGCTTGGGCTAGCTGAAAGAAGGCGCTCAGGGTAGTAAACATAGCGGGACTGAGAAACGAAGAGAAAGCCGGTAAAGATAACATAGGTGACGACGATAATTGTGACAATCCAGACACCTAACATAAGAAATCCTTTCACTTTTACCACACTGTGTGCAAGGAACCTCATTTGTCTATCCACATAGTATAATACCTGAGGCAAAAGAACCAATAGCCAATGACCAGGACTTAACTTGTCTTGCTCCAAGGCGTAGAAGCTTTCAGCTAAATCATACGTGTAAGGTGGTCTGGGAGACAAATGCAAGGCTAGTAGAAGATGTTACCTTATGTTCAATCCATTCCGAATAGAACATTTCATCGATTTGTTCAGTCCTGGACTTGTCCGCAGGGACATGATTTTGTCACCAGTCCACTAATGAAGCCCTCTCCTTCCTGTCAGGACGGCTGGCGAGTACCGCCGTGAGCTACAATAACTAGAAAGGACGACTCACTGCCCCATTTCCTGGAAAGTATCTCCCAAAAATCCCGCCTCAAGTGCGTATAAGATCTATTATACGCAAGGGGATACCCCAGGAGCCGAGTACGTAAGGGGTACCTCCCCCCTCTTCGGTCTGTTGTAGCTCAAAGAAGTATTCACTATTGGGAATTAATAATCACCGAACTCAGTATTATATTAATGGGTTGTAACAATCGATTATCATATCGATGCAATACTATTATTGAGGCTGGTATTGTACCTATTCTACCCTTCCCCCCAAGGTTCGTGGAGAAGATTCGTTGTAGCTAACCCGTTGATTCCTCGATGTATCTAGTCAACGGATTTTGGTTGTATCTGGCCGGGGAAATACTACCCAAAGTCCACGAACTTTGGAGAAATAATGGGGGGAAAGTAGGGAAAATAGTCTCGTATGACACTTTAATTACCATTGGCGTCCCCAACTTCAGACCGAAAGCCTCTATTTTCAACGCTTTTCCTTTTTGCCGATTAAACCCGTACCAACAAAAATCGTGCCTGAATCTGAGATCTTCGGACTGAGTTTTACCCATTTCTCTACAGAAACCAGCGTTTGGTGAAATAGCTACTTTCCCACTCCTCTTTATTGATGTAGTAATCATCCCGATAAATAAAAACCACCCGAGCCCCATAGTCATGGCATCTAGGCAACAGCATTGCTAAGTTTTTGTCCCGCCCCAAGTGCGTATAAGTTCCATTATACGTATTCCTGCCGATATTCTGTCGCTCGTTCAAAAGTCACAGAACGCCCTATTGTCTAGCGAGGTAACAACATACTATATTGCTTCAGCCAATAACTCCGACAACCTATCTTTTGCCTCAGTATCACATCGGTGAGCAGACCCCAGCCTCTTTCTTCCTGGCTCCCAATTTAGCGGTCAGATACGGGTTCACTCCTAAAGAGGAGGTCCCATCATACCTCATACGGGTTTGGCCAGGAGGGCAGGGGCACCATGTTGTGCACACGGGTTTGCTCGAATGAGCCCCCAAAATAAGCAGCGGCGTCTCCCTACCCACCTGATGTATTATTACCTCCTAGCTACCGGTAGTAATTCCAGTTCTGGTATTGATTCTATTTCTGGAACTTGATAAAAGGTTTGATTCTTAACCAGTACAAAGGCCAATCGCAGCAAGCGGTTGAGCGCTGCCCCTACAATCTCTCTCCCGCTAAGAGGATTGGCATGTACTGGGCGTTCCCGTAGTTTCTTTGCCCATGCACGAAAATCAGGATTAAATCGCAACATAGGGATAACAGCGGTCCAGGCACAATAGCGTAGTACCGGGCGTCCTTTCTTGCTCATTGGAGTATGGCTACTTCGTTTCCCGGCTGATTCCGACTCAGTGGGATTGCTGCCAGCCATCTTTATCAGTTGCTTGGCACTCTTGTAAGACCGAAAAGAACCAAGCTCTGCCAGTATTCCGGCTACTGAGATATAGTTTAGTCCAATTATCGAGAGCAGGTATTTACCCTCCTCTGTTTCATTCACCAGCCTCACCAGAGTTTCATCTATGCGACAGATGTGCCGCTTAATGAGTTGAAGCTTCTCTACCAAGAATGAAAGCTCATATGAGACCGACTGGGCATCTGCCTTAACTCCGATAGAAGTCTGAGCAGCATAGTGAAGAGCACGTAGCTTTTTCCTCATAAGAAGCCCCCGGTGCCCTGTTCTGATAGCATTAACAAATTCTTCCTCTGTCATCCCAGCGATGACCTCGGGTACAGGACAGATAGAGAGCACACTGAGCGCTGTCAGACCGCAGGGGTCCTTTAAGACCTGGGTAAACTCAGGGAAAAGTCCGTCCAATAGCCCTTTGACCAGATTAATGATCCTGGTTCTCTCTTTGACTAACCGGCGATAGGCATTGTGGGCAGCGTGTAATTCAGCATAAACTCCATGCCGTAACTGGGTCTCGGTGAACTCACCGGTGCATAGTAACTGTGCTGCCACTTCGCTGTCCCTATAGTCATTCTTCCTGCGGTTGAGATCCTTTCCTTCCCGCCTACGTTTGAGTGTAAACTGATTGATGAAATGGAAGGGAATGCCTCTCTCATCTAGGAAGTAAGCCAGATTGCGCCAATAGTGGCCTCCCGTCTCAATAGCAAAAATGACCCCACGGCAACCAGTTTTCACCATCCCCATTCTGGCTCGTTCTAGTGCCATCTCAAAGCCTTCCTTGGAGTTACTAAACTTAAATTTACCGTAAGTAGTAAAATCCTGGGTCATGACCACTGCCGCATGTTTCTTCTTGTGAACGTCGATCCCTACTATGAGATATCCCTCTGGAACTTGCTTCATTTTTCTTGCTGTGTTACTCTTCATCCAATAGCTCCTTTTACTTAGATTTGGTGCTTTTCTCCATGCACCTCTTCATTGTAGCCGGAGCTATCACTTTTTCTCTTTTTATATACTAAAATAAGCAAATGTGTAGCCGAAGTTTGAACCCATTTTTTGAGGTTGCACATTCAACTCGACCTCCGTCTTTTGGCCTGCGCTACATGAGAAGCTACATAAGCAGCCATGGTTGCCGGTTTTTGATACGCTTAACGAGTGATTGCAGTGCCCGCCTTCCCTGCCAGGGCATCTGCGGCTTTGCTGAGCTTGGTTATTATTGCCTTTTTTCCCCTAGATTTAACGAACTCAATACTCGCCTCTACCTTCGGTTTCATGCTCCCCACGCCAAACTGATCTTCTGCTAGGTATTTTTCGGCTTCAGCGATGGTCATACTAGAAATACCCTTGGCTTCTGGTTTGCCATAGTTAAGCATTACCTGCTCAACATCGGTCAAAATCATCAGTGTATCGGCACAGATATCCTGGGCTAACCTGCTCGTGGCCAAGTCTTTATCAATGACGGCATCAACACCGCGCAAATTTCTGCTTACATCCCTCGCCACCGGGATGCCACCTCCCCCAACAGCAACCACGATTTCATTATTATTGAGCATATTTTTGATAATCCTGGTCTCCTGGATTCTTACCGGTTTCGGAGAGGGAACTACCTGCCGGTAGCCACGGCCGCTGTCATAGATAAGGTTCCACCCCCTTTCCCGGCGCAGTTTCTCTGCCTCCTTCTCATCATAGAATGGACCAACAGGCTTGGTCGGGTTCTTAAAAGCAGGGTCATCTTTATCAACTATTGTCTGAGTTAAAACGGTGGTAATGTTGTGGGGAAGCTCGGCCACTCTCAAGATATTAGCCAGCGTTTGCTGAATAATGTAGCCTATCATACCTTGCGTGGCCGCCCCACAGACATGCAGTGGCATCATTGGCACTAGGTCACATGCTGCCTCGTTTTGCAGTAATACATTACCAACCTGGGGCCCATTGCCATGAGTAATAACCACCCTATACCCACTGCTAGCAATTATCTCGGCAATATAGGTACAGGCAGTCTCTATATTTGCCATCTGCTCCTCTACAGTTCCCTTTTGCCCGGGCTGCAAAATAGCGTTGCCTCCCAGAGCAAAAACAATGGTTTCTTGTGCCATAAACAGATTCTCCTTCTAGAAAGGTTTAAGGGAGTTTTTCCAGAACTTTATTTATCTCTGCAGCGTACTTGTTTTCCTTTGCCTTTCTTACTTCGGGGGATAGGGCAAACTTCCTGCCGATGAAGGCAACCAGTAAAGCCACCTCTGTATGCATACGGTTTTCCGCCTCATCAAAGACGATAGACTGGTTGCTGTCCATCACCTCATCGGTAACCTCTTCCCCCCTCAGTGCCGGCAGGCAGTGCATGAACTTGGCATGCGGTGGTGCCGCCTTCATAAGCTCTGAGTTTATCTGGTATTTAGGCACGAGTTTTTCACGTCTTCTCTTTATTTCTTCCTCGCTCATGCCATACCACTTCCATGTATCCGTATAGATGAAATCAGCCTGGGCAACTGCTTCTTTAGGGTCATCAGTGACAACTATCTTGGCACCACTTTTCTCGGCATCCTGGCGCGCTTCTTTAAGGGGCTCCTCTTCTATCTGGTATTCCTTGGGCGAGGCTATGCAGAAGTTGATACCCATCCTTGCCGAGATGCGCAATAGGTCACGGCATATAATTGCCGCTATAATCTCTTTGCTAACATCACCCTTAAAGCTGTCGCCTACATAGGCAAGGTTTATTCCTTCAATCTTGCCGGTTTTCTCGTACATGGTGAAGACATCGCAGAGCATCTGGGCAGGGTGATTTACGTCCTCCGTCATGGCATTAATTACGGGGACAGATGAGTATTTCGCCATCTCAACAATGTCATTGTAGTGGAGGGCACGGATTACGATGCCGTCACACATGCGGCTGATAACCTGGCTTGTGTCTCCAATACTCTCCATCCTGCCGAGATGGATATCGCCGGGCCTGATGTAGAGGCCATGACCTCCGAGCAATGTCAGGGCAACCTCAAAGGATATTCTGGTTCGGGTAGAAGGCTCTTCGAATATCATGGCTACTGATTTTTTATGCAGCAGGTCAGGGACTGCGTTTTCCTTTTGTGCCTTCTTGACCACGCCGACAAGCTCGACCAGTGTTTTCAGTTCTTCTTTAGAAAAATCCCGTATATCTATGTAGTCTTTCTTCATTTATACCCCTTTCTATTTAATTTATTTTATGACGGGACGGTAGCCGGCTGCTGCTGGGTTACGCAGTGAATCGCTCCTTTTGAAGGACATCCTAACTGAATTGTTTTGAAACCTTGCTAAATACCCTGTCAAGGGCCTCCAGGACCTTGACAAGTTCGACCTTAGTGATTGTCAGCGGCGGCTCAATGCGGAGCACCCTGGCGTTTAGAAGGGTGCCTGCCACCAGAACACCATGTTCAAAGAGACCTTTAGCCACCTCGTAACCGGCTTCATCGGAGGCGAACTGCAGTCCAATCATGAGACCGCGACCGCGTCCCTCTACACAAATATTTTTGTATCTGTTCATCAGGTCAACCAACTTAAGAATAAAGTAATTACCCTTTTCTGCAGCTTGCTCAGGCAGCCGCTCTTCTAGAATAACATTTATAGCGGCAATGGCAGCGGCACAGGCAATGGGGTTGCCGCCAAAGGTGGTGGTGTGTATGAACGGGTTGGGGATCATCTTCTCCCAAATCTCCTTGGTAGAGACAAAGGCACCAATGGGCATTACGGCGCCTCCAAACGCCTTACCCAGGCAGAGTATATCGGGTATAACACTGTAATGTTCCACGCCGAACATCTTGCCTGTCCGTCCCATTCCGGTTTGTACTTCATCGGCAATAAGAAGGACGCCATGACGGTCACAGATCTCACGAACCCGGGGAAAGTAATCGTCAGGTGGAATAATTATCCCCCCTTCACCCTGGATGGGTTCTAAAACCACAGCCGCAATATCCTCTCCGGTATATGCAGCACTGGCTATTTCCTTTTCTATAATGTCAGCGTCACCGTAGGGAACGTGCCTGAAGCCGGGCACCAGCGGGAGGAAGGGCTTGCGGAAAGCAGCCTTGGAAGTGGCGCTAAGGGAACCCATTGATTTTCCATGAAATCCCCCGGTTGCGGCAATAAAACCAGAACGCTCAGTATGCAAGCGGGCCAGTTTCAGTGCCCCTTCAACAGACTCTGTACCGCTGTTAGTGAAAAAGGAGTACTGTAAATCCCCCGGGGTAATCATTTCCACCAGCTTGGCCAACATGGCCCGCAGCGGGTCCAGAAGTTCCTGGCTGTGCAGGGCTTGGCGCTTCAGCTGGTTCATAACCGCTGCCATGACCTTGGGATGGCGATGACCAACGTTATAAATACCATACCCGCCCAGGCAGTCAATGAATTCTTTCCCATATATGTCGGTAAAGCATGCGCCGGAATCCTTCCATTCCACAGCAGTGTAGTCTGTGGAAACCGATTTCCGGTATTCAAGAAACCCGGGATTTACGTTGTCACGAAATCCTTCAACGGACTCGCCAACAACCCACTCCTTCTCCTCCTTGGTCAGCTCCTCTTTGGCGATGAAATCAAGGTATTTCCTGGACTGTTCAATTACTGCATCATAGCTAACACTCATTGTTAAAGTCCTCCTTTCTTTGATTTATAGTTAACCACAACGTTGCTTATGGCTTTTCCACCAGTAAGGGGAGAGAAATTAGCCCTTCATTTCATTTGCCTCCTTTATCCCCCTCCGAATATGAGGTGGGGAAGCCAAAGGACTATCTGGGGGAATATCATAATGATAACCAGACCAATCCCCTGAATTATGACGAAGGGTATAACTGAACGGTAGATGTCTCCCATACTTATATCAGGTGGACACACCCCCTTCATCAGGAACAGGCAGTAGCCGAAGGGAGGCGTCAGATAAGCCATCTGCATATTGACTAGGTAAAGGACGCCGAACCATATCGGGTCAAAGCCCAGCGCCTTAATTATAGGGATATAGATAGGCATGGTGATGAACAGGATGGCGGTATCATCCAGAAAAAACCCCAGGATAAAGAAGGTGAGCTGTATCATTATGAGTATGCCCCAAGGCCCTATTGGCAAGCCGGTTGTTATTGTTTCTATTAGTTCCTTGGCTCCCAAGGCACCATAGATTTTGCCGAAGGTCAGTGCCGCCATGAAGATCCAGCAGATTATGACGGTGAGCCTTAAGGTTGTGGTGAGTGATTCTTTGATAATTTCCATGTTAAGCCGGCGCTTGATGGCAACAGCCACTATGCTGCCCAGGGCACCTACAGAAGCTGCCTCTACGGGAGTGGCTAGTCCCAAAATAATTGACACCGTAACCATCAGGATGATGGCTCCGGGGGGAATTAGACCCCTAAGAGCCCTCACCCTTTCCCCCCAGGGGGGCCTCTCTGCCTTTGGTATAATGGGCCCCAGATGCGGCTGAAATTTACATCTCACAACTATATAGATAATAAACAGGGTAGAAAGCAGGAGTCCGGGGAAAAGTCCTCCGGCGAAGAGCATGCCTACCGACTCCTTGGCGATGATGGCATAGAGGATGGCAATGATGCTGGGTGGAATGAGAAACCCCAGAGCTGCTCCTGCCTGGATGCAGCCTATGGCTATAGACTTGCTATATTTCCGCTTGAGCATCAGGGGGAGGGCGATAGTCCCCAAAGTGAGGGTGGCCGCGGTGACTCCACCAACTATAGCGGCAAATACTGTGGAAACCCCTACTGTAGCTGCTGATAGAGAGCCTGGTATAGGCGCTAACCAATACTGAAACGCGGTATACATGTCGTCAGCTATACCTGAACGGAACAGCATCATTCCCATGAATACAAACAGGGGGATGCATACCAGAAGAGTGTATCTCACTATGGCAACGGCTCCGAAGAGTGCCATACCGAGAGCCTCAGGCCCCCAGAGCCAGAGGGCGAGCGCCAGGCTCAGACCGCCCAGGCCAAAGACTACAGGCAGCCCGCTCACCAGAATCAACAGCATGCCGCCAAAAAAAATTAGCGTAATCCATTCAATACTCATTCTAGCTGTCTCCCGGTGATGGCCATATGGAAGTCACTGATATATTTAGCCAACCCCTGAAGCAGAATGAGAGCGGCTCCTATGACTATCACCAATTTAAATGGCCAGATAGGGGGGCCCCACATGGTGAGGGAGTGTTCAAATCTGCTAAAGGAGAATAAAAAGTAATCCCACCCGTATATCAGTATCAGGCTGCAGTAAAAGAAGAGAAGCGTGAAGGTAACCATGTCTATAATGGCCTGCTTCCTGGGGGAAAAGCGTCGATACAATATGTCTAAACGGACATGTCCGTCGTGCAAGAGGACATAGGCCCCGCCTAACAGCCACAAGGGACCAAGAAGCAACCCAGCCAGCTCATAAGCCCAGACAGTAGGGGTGTTGAAGAAATACCTCATTACCACGTCATAGACGGTGATAGACATGATAATCAGGACTAACCACCTAATGGTGTTCGCGGTAATAGTGGAAAAACCATTGATACCTTTAACGAGAGCCCTTATCCATCTCATTATCTAGACCTCACCGCCAATCGTTTACCCAGGCTCTGAAGAGAGCTAAACCATTATAATACGTTCAGCTTCTATCAGGAAGAGGGGTGAGGATTTTCCCCACCCCTCTTCCTTGAGGAAGAAGATTAGAGGCTTTTAGTACCCTTCTTGGAAAATAGCTCAAGCCAAAAGTATGCGCAAACCATTTTCCCGGCACACGCAACCTTCTCTCAATAACTATTCCTAGTCGGGTTTTAACTCCTCACACCCCCTAATCACGTTTCGTTCGTCTCAATCGATGTACCCGAAGTCCCTTAATGCATCAAGGCATATGTTGGCTGCCCTCTCAGCTCTGGGACCTTTCTCCTTTAGCTCCTCCAGTCGCTGTAGCGTGATTTGAAAGATTTGTTCTATATCTTCCTCAGGTAAGTACCTTACCTCAACTCCATATTGACTGACCATGTCCGAAATCGCCTTCTCTTCCATTGCTGCATACGTGGTTCTCATATAATAGCCATTAGCGTAGACAGCCTCCTCAAGAATCACTTGCAGGTCAGCCGGCATTCCTTCATACAGCTCCTTATTTATGGCGTACATCGGGAACCATGAGGGTTTAAAGTATGGTAGCATGAGGTATTTGGCAACCTCGTGGAACCCCATGTCCCAGGCACACTTTGCTCCTCCCCACTGAACCCCATCAAGAACACCTAGTGCCAGTGAGGTATAAATCTCCTCAGGAGCAACGTAAGTTGACGCAATACCAAAATTATCAGCTAACATTGATGCGTAAGGTTCCCAAAGAAGCAGCCTTCTCCCTTCAAGGTCAGCCAGGCTGGTGAAGTCTTCTGTTAGCATCATGGTCCCGTAGTCATCCGGCTGAATGCCGAGTACATGAATACCAAACTCTTCTCCAAATGCCTCCTTCAATAGGTCCTCAAGTCCCATCTGGTGGTAGATAGCAATACCCTCATCAAGGTCTCTCCAGACAAATGGCAGACCTTCAATTCCTGCTTCAGGAATTGTTTCCTCCCAGTTGTAGGGATGGGAATGCATCATATCAATCACTCCCATCGCTGTTGCCTCCGGGGTTTCCATTAGGGTTACTATCTCACCATCAGAGAATATACTAATGTCAATCTGTCCACCACTCATCTCCCGGACAATATCGGCATACTGTTCGAAGAAGTAGTTTTCGGCGGCACTCCAGGAATGTTGCATCCTCAGCTCGTTCACCTCAGCCGGTTTCTTTAGTGCCGCAATCTCCTTCTCTAGGTCGGCCACCTCGTCCTCCAAGGCGTCAACTTTCTTCTCTGACGTAGCTAACTCGTCTTCCAGCTCAGCAATCTCCTCAGCAACCTCTGACGGTGCCGCTGGGGCACAAGCTCCCATTAGAGACAGCGTGGTTAGCACCAAGGCTAAAAAGATGCTGCCAGCCAGTGTTAATACTCTTTTCTTTCTCACTTAAAAACCTCCCCAAAGGATTTTAGTCTACCGGCTCTTAGATACATTGCCTTATTTATCACCTCCTTTACTGGAGAAAGTCCCATATCAAGGGGATTGTTTAGCCATTCTTCAGAATTCTTTGTTCTGCTCTTCGTTCTTTCCCAGGAGATAATAAGAAGAATACAGTGCTTTTCTGTTCTTTTCAAGGAGCGATAGACCCCTGTCATATAGTCGCTACCCGTCCAAGTGAGGGGGGTACTTTGGTACGACCAGGGTCCAATTGTACAGGTAAGGCTCGTTTTTGTGATATAATATGGGTGATATGGACGAACTCTTATCAGAACATGATTCAACTCAAGATCACCCAAAAAAGATTTCCATAGTGTTGGCTGATGACCATCCCTTACTGCGTCAGGCGCTTAGAAACGTTCTAGACCAGCAAGCTGATTTTGAAGTTGTTGCTGAAGTTGGTGATGGCGACGAGGTGGTTAAGGTCACCACGGAGCTGATTCCGGATGTGGTGATTATGGATATCAGCATGCCTAAGCTAAATGGCCTGGAAGCGACACGGCAAATCAAAGCGAAATATCCTGAGGTAGCGATATTGGTTCTCACTGTCCATGGCGAGGCCGAACACGTACTCGGCCTACTCGAAGCTGGCGCCGCTGGATACTTGACGAAAAGCGTGTTCGGCGAAGAGGTTGTTCAGGCTATACGCGCGGTGGTTGCTGGAGAAACAGTGCTATCTGCTGCAAGTTCACACCAGATATTAAGACATGCTCTTCGGCTTATGACAAAACCTTCGCGTCTGGATCCGAATGTGAAAATTAGCGCTCGGGAGCTACAAATTCTGAAACTGGCGGCCACGGGCATGACCAACAAAGAGATCGCTTTCAACTTGGATCTCAGCGTGCGCACAGTGAAAGGTTACCTAGTGGATATTTTTTCGAAGTTAGGAGTAGCCTCCCGAACGGAAGCAGTCATTGTGAGTCTTCGGGCCGGTTTTCTCACCCTTGATGATCTTGAGTAAGGTTAGTTTCTGTAAATACCATGATAAAGCGCATTACGAGACAAAGCTGCCTTCTACATAACCCTCATTTTTGGGTTCTCGTCCTTATGACCGCAGCTCTTGTTGTCTTATACCATGCCTGGCCGTGGCGCGATTATGCTCCTTGGCTCAGTAATTTTGCATTGTTTGAGCTGAAGTATGACATGGCTGGTAGCCTTTTCATGATACCACTCACCTATGCTATCCTCACTTTGTGGTGGCGGGGTGCACTCATTATCTGGTCGTTATCATTTGTCGCAGTGCTCCCACAAATGATTCAATTGACAAGCGACTTCGGATTTTGGCTGCGTAATATGTATCTTTTCTTCCTTCCTTTATCGCTTATACTCATAGCTAGTTTGGTACTGAAGTGGCGTCACAAAGAAACAAAAACTACGGCAGAGCGGGAAACGGAACGTCAGGCCTACATGTCACAAGTTTTCAAATGCCAAGAAGACGAGCGACAGCAGATCGCCCAAGAAATCCATGATGGTAGCATACAAACATTATTGGCCGCAGCCAATCGTGTGGGGTGCCCCCATTTTTAGTACCACCTACAATGAGAGACTTCCCGCTTTCTCCACTGGTTGCTTAACCTCTGTTACCTGGTTCTTTTCGTAGTATCGCCCGGCAAACTCTGCCGGTGTCAGGTAAT
>Ga0209986_10003900_pt1 | contig 12852 bp, 9 predicted proteins | sample BlataG_FD_183168 | JGI IMG/M metagenome (GOLD analysis project Ga0209986, IMG submission 183168) | Deep subsurface microbial communities from Black Sea to uncover new lineages of life (NeLLi) - Black_00105 metaG (SPAdes) (version 2) | ecosystem: Environmental > Aquatic > Marine > Oceanic >...
GCCTGAGTTAAGTTCGGGTCCAGTTTGATTGCATAGTTGTACTGCGCAATCGCCTCGTTGACCCATCCTCGTTTAGTGTATGCATTGCCGAGGTTGCTGCGCGTCTTCGCATCGTTTGGATTTATTTGCAGGGCCGTCTGGTATTCGTATAGTGCGTCCTCTATCCGCCCCTTGTTTAGGTAAAGATTGCCCAGATTCGCCCGAGACTCGGACAATGATGGATTTATCTCGACTGCCGTTTCAAGTGCCAGCAATGCAGACTCCGGATCGCCAATATCGCAGTAGCTGTTGCCCAGGTTATTAAGAAAACAGCCTAACGTCTGGACCTTACCGAGCTTTTTCATATAAATACTGTCGTCCTCCTCCTCCGGCACGTTGAATTTAGTTATGTAATGCTCATCAGGAGCGTTGCCGCCTTTACTTGTTGTTTCAATATTGAATTGCACCCGCCCGTCATCGTATTTGACGAAGAAGTGTCCCGGCACGACAACTCCGTATAGAGGCAGCCCGAGGCGCTCACCGAGTGAAAGATAAAGAATCGAAAGACTCAGGCAATAACCTCGTTTTCTATCAAGCACTGAGTGCAAGAACAAGTCGTTCGGGTCACTTGCCTCTGAAACCGGTTTAAAACCCAGCTCATCAAACAGATACTCATTTATCATCCGAATCGCACGGTAGTTGGCACTTAGCTTTTTCTTTTCGAGCCGCTCGCGAATCTCCAATGCCATATCATCTAATCTTGACAGATACCTTCGACCGTGCACCATATCGCTCCACTGCTCCGAAATAATCAAAGCAGCGGTGGCCAAATCGACTTCGTCCTCTCTTAACCGAAGGACTTGGTCAATCGACCTGGCGTACAGACCTGATTTGCCCTCGTTGGCCAGCGGTTCATCGCGGCCGAAAGATACCGCCGCCGTAAGGGACGCAACGCACAAAATTAGCATCAAGACTTTTTTCATAGCTGTTCCGTTGCATTTAACAGTAATCCAAGAGGACTCCTTACGGAGAACAATAGAATTTGTCGGCTTTTTGGCGGTTTAAGATTAACCTGCAATAGAATTCTATGCCGAAATGCCGATTTAATCCACAAAAATGATTTCAATGAGATTGTTTAAAGCAAAAATTTGCTTTGAAGTTACTAATTCGGGGGCAAATCTGTCACTGTGATTTTCGCTGCTGGCAAGGTCGTCGTCGCTCCAATGTTGTCCGTTGCCTTGGCGGTAAGGCTGTACGTGCCCGGTGTATAGTTCTGCCAATTGGTTTTCCACCCGTCATAATCCTCACCGATTTTGACTTGCTTCCATATCGGCTTTTCTTCAGCCCGGCCCTGGTCCCGTAGTCCTGAAGCTCCAAACTTCACCGGTGGTTTGTCCCCAGCCGTTGACCGAATCGATACGCCAGTAGTACGTAATACGATAACCCATTGTGCCGGGGTCGAATATAGTATCAGTCTGGTTGTCTATAAACGGTGGTGGACTGCTCGTGCCGAAGTAAACGTCATGTGATGTGGCATCGGAGCCGGCCGTCCAGTTCAAATCAGCGGTTGTACTTACACCTATTGTGTTATCGGCTGGACTTGGATTGCTCGCCGGACCAGGTAGTGGTGGTATAGTCGTAGCTGTCAGCCATTGTTCCGTGAGGACACTCAGGTCGGCGAAATCAACATCACAATCCGGCTCAAAGTCTGCACCTTTGCACCAATCAGGCGAGCAGCAGTCCCTTGCACCAAATTGGCTGGCTAAGATGGCGAAGTCAAAAAAATCCACGAAGCTGTCACCGTTCAGGTTAGCATTCGGATCGGGTTCCGGCCCCACCTCTATCTGCCATTGGCGTGTGTCGGTCAGCCACGTTACCCTGGCGGTATCTTCGCGAACTCGCGTAGTGTTGTCCACCGCTGTTACTGCCACATCATGAATCCCTATCGGCAGCGAGGTCGGCGTAAAGGTCAATCCCGTTGCACCGGGGACATCAACGCCATCAACCGACCACTGAACGTCCAGAGAGTGGTCTATCGGCTCCATTGGTGTTACGTGGAAAACTGTATCGCCTGGAAGTGGTTCTTGCGAAGGCGGCGTTGCCTCATCCATTGGCGAAACCAGCTTATAGAAGTTAATCACGAATTGTTCAACGTTAACCGCCTCGAAAGGATTGTTGAGTGCCTTCATCTTGGAGTTGTACGTAGGCCGGTATATCCCGTACTGGTTGTAGTAGGCTCCCTCAAAGGTGTCCACATTGGGAAGGTCCAGCCAGCGATACCATTTAGTCTCTAAGGCAATCTGCTCATCGGCGTCATAGATGCTCACGTTTTGCTCCGGCCGTTCAGACCCCGTATAAGTGGCGCCATCGGAGTAGTGATACTCGTCGGCTAACTTGGCCAGCGAGTGCCCGCATTCATGCAGGGCAAGCTCCACGGACGAGCTGTTGTTTCCTGCCATCGTTGCTAAATCGGGATATCCCGCACCGCCATATCGCGTGGAATTAGCTAATGCAAAAATCAGCTCGACTTCCGGTGCATTACTCGCCGCTGCCACAGCCTTACCTACGTCGATGCACAATAGGCGAGGTGTATTGTAGCAGCCGTACGCCATATCTAAAGCTGTGTCACGATAGATGCCATTGTCCAATTCGTCCACACCCGACTCGTTTGAGACCACATCCACCCGATGCACGTTAAAGTAGCCGGCATAAGCAGCCATAGGTTCTTCGGCGAAGTAACCGCTCACTATATTCTGAACGTGCGTGGCGTAACTGCCAAGTTCGGAGGCTGTATAGCCGTCCCCGACAAAGACTATATCGATGCGGTTGCTCACCGGGCCGTTATCGATTATGGTGGTTACCGGCCATTCAGATAGTGGGCCAATCAGGCTATCAAGATTTACTGCCGGCAGCAGCGTTGTAACCACACCGCCCTTAAGCTGGCCGTTTTCGATATAGTCGTAGTAGATAGTAACTTCGCCGCCGCTGATGAGTTCGGAAAGAGCGCTGCGCTCAACACCGCACCAATTAGGCGTGTCCGCCACCAAAAGAGCTTCGGCTCCACCGTTTTGGTGCTGGGAGGCTGTCGTTTCTGACCGATAATCCGCAGGACACCTGGCGGTGGAAACGACTAATAGCAGGAATATAAGGGCAAGAACCAGCTTTTTAATTTCACGAACCTCCATCTTTTATCCACCACGAATATTGGCGGATTGAAAGCATTTATCTAATGAGTATTATACCATAATTTTTGTCAGTGGTCTTTAAAAACCGAGTGGATTCAACTATAAGTCTGCATTCTCAGCTATATATCGCCGGATCCGACCAAAGTTTATCCGCCAAAGGGGCGTGGCGGATTTATCGAAATCGCCATTGCGTGCGCATACACTATCGTTTTGAACAGGCCGCGAACTTTCAATTTGCCCTTATGGTTCAGCGGTTTCAGGTTAGATTATCCTAAGATTTTATGCTAAAACACCCTTATGACCCGCAAAAATGTTTTCAGTGACATGAATGTGGGGAATTTTGTTCGGCCCGGCACCAAAAATCCGTGTGGGAAAGTCCATGAGCGTAAGGCTTACGGCCCTGTTATTTCAGATTAAATTCGGAATAAACACCTATTCAAAATAATTCAGCCAGTTTCCAACAAATACGGAAAGATCCAGCATATTGATGAAAGGTTCAGCCGTCTCATAGATGTCACAGTCCGGATTCCAGTTGCCATCGCTCGGGCTGCTCTGCCAGGCCAAAGCAAAAATGCTGAGATCGTACATATCCACATTGCAATCCGACTCGAAATCTCCCACAATTGGCTGGGCCGGCACGGTCGAGATGAGTTTTATGTTTGGAACGTATGTGTCGAGTCCCCTGGGGACATTAGCCCAGTTAAGCGGGTCACCATAGCCATCGATATCATCAGCATATGAAAACAGGACGCGATCACTGCCTGTATTTGAAATAATACAACCGCCATCGGTGGAGTACGAACTGTTGTTATGGCTGAAGTCTATCAACAGGTTATCGGTGCCGTTATATTCAAAAGGTGTATCGAAAGAAAAGTATCGCCAGCCGGTCGATACTACTGATACATTATGCTGGAAAACAACAGTCCATCCGGTTGTCTCGAACGGAGGGAAACCGGAATAAACGTTTATACTCGTGTGTTTCATCCGAATAGTCCAGTTGTTCAGACTTTGCCCGGGCAGCACATAGACATCCAGAGCCAGGTCTGTTATCGTTTTGGGTTCTGCTTCTATATCATTGGCGAGATAGATAACCTGTGTTCGGCTGTCGTCATAGCTCGTGTGCATCGGCAAACTCCCATAGACGCTTGATGATGGAGCGAAGGTTGTGTTTATGATGTTGTCGACATTGATGGTGATGGTAGCCGGTTCTGAGTCACCGCCTTGGGGAGGCGTGCCGCCATCGTTTGCCTTAAATTCGAAGGAGTCCTGGCCGGTGAAGTATGAGCAGGGCCAGTAGTCGACAGTGTTACCATTATTTACCAGCGTGTAGGGTACGGTTGTTATTCGTGAGGCGGCGGGGTCTGTTAATGTGCCGTTGGCTGGCAGCGATGCTATAATATAACTCAGTTGTCCCGGGGGATTGGGGTTGCCTTCATCGTCGGCGTAGAGAGTAATCGTCTCGGCCGTACCTGAAAGGGCCGAGGTATTTTGGTTGTGTGCGGTCGGTGGAGTTGAGCTTTGAGAAACGAAATTCACACCCCAGGCATTGCCGGAAGTGCTTGACCAGTCAGAAGACGCACCTGTTGAAACATATTGGTTTGTGAAAGCGTGAGGGGGTTTGCTTGCACTTACTGTAAAGCTCGTATTTGACGGGACATTAACTAACGCGTAGATGCCCTGGGCATTGGTGGTTGCATGGTACGTTCCGCCGCCGGATGCCGTGATGCTTACACCGCTTATGGCAAATCCCGCCATGTCGACCGCTCGGCCGCTGATTATCTCGCCGGAACCCGAGGTGAAGAGGTTGTATATACACCCGTCCATAGAGTTGTATGTATGATATGCGTCTATAAGCGGGAGGCTGTACCAGGCATTGTCGGTGCCGCTCCAGCCCATATTAAGGTGGTGATATATAGTCGAAGTGTTGTAGCCGTATCCATCACAAACAACGGCATGTCTACTGATCGGACCTTCAACGCTTAATATAACAGGATAGCTGGCATCCAGATTCGGGTTGATCATGCCGTACAGCCCTCCTCCGATGTTGTTATTATGATTCCAACCGAAAATGGAATTGCTGTAGCTAAACGTATCCTTGAACGCCTGTTTCGCATCACTGGGGGATGCACTCGAACCCGTGGAAGTGTATATCGTGTTAATTGACTCAGCGGCATCAAAGCAAAGGTGTCCGATAGCCTGTCGCTCCGCTACGGTAATGCCGGGGTAGGGCTGCAGCGGCATATTGCTCCAAACATATGTTCCGCTGGGCCCCGAGCTGGGATACTCATGATACCGCAGCATCTGAGACATTGCTGTAGCGACGCAACCTGTGTAATAATTGTAGGGATCGCCGTCCTGTGTGGTGAAGGGCGGTGTGTAATAGTTATAGCAGCTTATTCCTCCGCTTTCTGGGGGGACACTACCGATATTCCTCTGGTCCCAGGTGCTTTGCGTTAGCGCGGCGACCCGCACATCGGATATGCTGGAGAGGCCCAGAGTCCCCACGCTGTCTGCATAAGCCTGAAGGTTGTTCCATTTGCTTTGGGCCTTGGCAGAGGCTTTTTGAAGGGCCGTTTCCTCGTTGTTCGCGTCTTTCTGCGCACCGCTGCCTGCGGCTGCATGAAAAGCTCGAACCACAGCAATACGCCCTGGCACGTCCCGGCTGACAAGCGCGCCCAACGGATTATCGTCCGACGGGTCATACCTGCCTATTGGAGCGAAGCATATAATCGGCTCCACCAAGTCATCGCCTGGGACAATCACAAATCCTGATGGCTGCAAATAGACTACATAGTAAGTCGTTTGGCCGGTTTCATCTGAGAAAGCCTCAACGCTCATAATTTGCTGACCAAGGGCTGTTCCGAGAGGTTGCACATCGGCCCTTAGCCAACCTCTAACTACCTTTTCAGCCTGTCTGGCGCTCACGGGCTTTGCCCATAAATTGCCACTGCACAAAAGCAGCGAGACTGAAAAAGCAAGGATTATTAAGGGGCGCAATTTGACATGGCGCCCAGGATTTCGGGCTTGGCTGCTGCGTTTCATGTGTTCCTCCTTTTTAACAGGCCCACAATCTCGTAATTTGAAACCGTAAATGTAGGCTGTTTTACCTATTATAAATTGTATTCATCGCGTCGAGTTTTGTCAATAAATTTCTGCTGCAAAAACCGAGTTTTTTTGGGCAAATAACTGTTGTATAATTTAGTTTTCAACGTTACTTTATTCAACGTAGTTTTTTATTGTAGGAGTCATATTATGAGCTGCAAAAGTCACAATATCGAAAGCTTGTCTTATCGTGCATTGCGCAATACACCATACGCAATATTTCTGCTGTTCATTCTTATGCTGGGCGCCTGTCGTGACTCTGGTGGTCCCGTATCACCAAATGAGCCGAATGAATCAGCCGTGGCCGGCAGTTTGCAGCCGAGCGAAACCAGCCTTTTCGACGGCAGGACACTGGGCCGCTGGGCGATTACCGACTTTGGCGGCCAGGGCAATGTTTACGTAAAGGACGGCTGCGTCTTTATGGAAATGGGTAACGACATGACCGGCATAAACTGGACCGGCCCGGTCGTAAAGATGAACTATGAAATCAGACTCGAAGCAAAGCGAGTCACCGGCAGCGACTTTTTCTGTGGCCTGACCTTTCCTGTAGGTGACAACCCGTGCTCACTCATCCTCGGCGGCTGGGGAGGCGAGGTCTGCGGCCTCTCTAACATCGATTACTACGATGCGGCAAATAACGAGACAACTCGAATCATTCAATTCGAACAGGGAAGATGGTACTATGTTCGCCTGCGCGTCACGCCCAGCAAGATTGAAGCATGGCTCGACGATGAAAAGATTGTTGACATAGAAACGACCGGCCGAAAAATAGATATTCGACCTGAGATGGATTTGGTAAAACCGCTTGGAATTGCAACATGGCAAACGGCCGGAGCCGTTCGCAACATTAGTTTGCAGACAATCACCGACCTAAATGCTGATTCCTGAGTGGTAACCAATTAACCAAATACTACTCTACCACCGCTCCGGTCTCGACCGGTACTCCGACGGGACGACGCTTGAACAAATCTATCTTCATCCACCTGTTGCTCTTGAACCGCCAGTAGTTCGCCAACCCCACGGCAATAATACTAATTGTAGCGACTATCCAAGGCCCTATTGCCTCAAGCTCGCCAAAAAGCGTAACTACAAGTAGACCGCCCACACCTAATATTACCACTGCTCCCACTGCTGAGACAATCGCCAGCCATAACGTATCACCCGCGCCGCGTAAAGACCCGCCGTAGATGATTCGTGCCGCATGAAACACCTGGTATACAGCGGCGCAAATCAAAATGTCAGCTCCAATTTTGATGACCTTTTCATCGGACGACCAGAACGCCATCAGAGAATTTCTGAAAACAAGGAAACAAATCCCCACTAATCCCATATAAACCAACGCCACCTTCAAACATACATGGGTTTGCTTGGTTGCCAGCTCCTTTCTGCCCCCGCCTATTGTCTTGCCTACTGCTGCAGCTAAAGCCGTACCTATCCCGACAACGGGCATCACCGACAGGCTTGTGTAAGAAAGCACCGCACTTGTCGCGGCCAATGCCTCTGTGCCGAATCGTCCGACTAATGCAAACAGAATCATTCCCCAGAAAGCCACATTCATCATTAATCCAAATCCTGCAGGCAGTCCCACTTTCAACAAATCACACATCTTGCCGAAATCCAGGTGCACCGCTCTCCTTGTCTTAAAGGCCGTATTCATTCCGCGACTCAAAAACACAGCCATATTTATAACAGCCGCGACAGCTATCCCGATAAATGTCCCCCAGCCTGCGCCTGCAATGCCCATCGCAGGAAAACCTAACTTGCCGAAAATCAATACGTAATTAGCTGCCACGTTGACAATCTGCCCGCTTAAAGAGGCACACATTGTGATGGTTGGCCTGTGTATACCCATAAAGAATTGGTTGCCTGACCAGTTGATGACGGCCAGAATATGGGCGTAAAGTATGATTCGAAAATATATCACTTCCATCCCAGCCACCGCCGGCGGTTGTCCCATCATCTTAAATATCCACGGTGCAGCCGGCCACATAATTGCCACGACAAACAGAAAGTACGCTAAACCCATGTATATTGTCTGCCAGAAATAATTCGAGCAGCTTCTCTTATCGCCTCTGCCAAGACTCTGGCTCACAAACGTGCTCAGACTTGCCGTGGCGCCGATGGCGAAGGCGCTGGGCAGGAAACTGGCAAAGCCGGCCGGCAGAATCGCCGCCAGCTCCTCCGTACCCAGACGGGAAACCATATATCTGTCCACGAACTGCATAATGGTGAACGATATCGTCGTTACTACCATTGGTGCCGCTAACTTCAGCATATATCTTATCGAAGACTCGTCCACTATATGGTCTTGTGGAAGCAGAGATGATTTGTCAGTCATTGGTCGGAACTCTGTTTATTCACATTCAGTTTGTTTGATAGTTGTTCGGCCGAGATCCCTCGAACTTGCACGTGTTTTACGGCGATTGTCTTGCCGGAGATTATACTAACAGCGTTCTTTTTCACACCAAGTTGTTTCGCCAAAAAATCAAGCAAACACTTATTTGCTTTTCCTTTCTCCGGCGGGGCCGAAACCTTAATCTTCAACATCTCATCAAGCAGACCGCAGACAGCCGTCCTGCTGCTGCCCGGCACAACCTTCACCTTAAAAACAACACTATTGTCAATTTCTTCGACTGTCAAATTGTTCATAGACCGGATTGTAGCCGGTTGGATGGATACAAAGAAGAAAATTTTGTGGGCTGTTCACTCAATATTTTCCCTGATGTTCCTGCCTATCGCCAGTTGCACGTACTTCTCAATCTGCTCGGCAAGCTCACCTAACGATGCAAGCTGGAAATCTTCGTAATGGCCCGGTACAAATTGTTCATTCAGCGCCTTCTTGAAGATTCTGACTCGTATAACAGCCGGCTCAGCATCAGCCTTGCTGAAGTCGCTTTCTTTATGCTCGCTGAGTTCGACACGCCAGTCTTCGCTTATAAAGACCAGGCACTTACCGGTAAAAACCGCCGTCGGAAAATAATCGCGTAATAACTTAAGAGTTTCCATATGTTTTATTGATATATCCTAAAAAACCCAACGTTCACCTTGTCTGATTGTTGTCCAGATAAACTGCGTTCTCTTTCGTCTGTCTTCCTGTTTCCAGAATCCGTTTTACTTTACTCATGTTGTTGTTTATCAAGGTAATCTCATCTGACTCGTTCCCGTCCACTCGGACAAATGTTGTAACAGGATTGCGCGGACTGCATCCATGGATAAAGGCCCCGCGCACTTGCTTAAGCCATATCAAAGCCTTCGTTGACGCAGTGCTTTCCGCGTCGAAATCGAAAATCTCCAGGTCCTTTACATCATCTAAGACCAGCCCGGGCCGGTATTCCGCCTTGTCAAATCCCAGATCCAGATGATGAAACTCAATCCTCTTCGCGTGACGGACATAAAATCCGTAAGCCGGAAGGGTTCCGTACATTCTGCAGCCTGGATATGCTTCTGGACGTTCCGGGATTTCTCTGAGCGTATCCTCTGTTGTGCCGCCCCCCTTAAAGCGAATCCTGATGTTCGAGAGAGTAACGTCTTCGATTGGAAATCCCGGTAGTCCGGTGATATGGCATCCGACAACCCTCTTGCCCACAGGTTCGATCCAGCCGCCCACTCCGGTCGCCTGAACATTGCTTATCATAATGTTCCGCACCTTGCCCACCCCTGGTTTTTCCTTTCTGTCGTATAGCCGCCCGCGATTTCCCAAACGGATGAATATAGCGCTTCCCTTTACATTTCTCATCGTGATGTTGCTGATGTTAACACGCTCAAGTGTCCCGCCATCGACTATCAGAAGTGCGATTCCAGAGTTACGAGTATCGTATATGGTACAGTTGCTGACCGTTATATTTTGAAATCCGCCCCCGGATTCAGTACCAAACTTAATGGCCGAGGCGTTGCTGCTCACGATGCAGTTCGTTATAGTTATATTCCTGCAGGGACGGGCCGATGTGCTCTTGAGTACAATGCCGTCGTCGTCACTGTTTATCACGCAGTTGGATACCCGCACTTGCTGACTACTATTAATATTAAGCCCGTCTTCATTCCGTCCGGGGGCGCTTGCATACCGTGGCTTCTCTATGTCCGGGTTAATCCTGCTCTCGACCGTGACGCCGTCAATAACAAGATTGTCACATTTGAAGTAGTGTTGTACCCACGTCGTGGAGTTGCGAAGAAAGATATCTTCAACCTTTACGTTCTTACACTGAACAAAGTGGATTGGGTGATTTCTTACTTTCGGAAACTCCTTGCTGGCCCCGCCGTGCCCGTCGATTGTGCCCCGGCCTCCGACACTGATGTTCTCTACGTTCTCGGCGTAAACCAGACTTCGGTGTGTATAATCTTCTTTGTTTCTGCTTGCTAAGAGAACAGCGCCTCCTTCGATATAAAGTCCAACATTATTCTTTAGCTTTATGCCTCCGCACAGAAACGTGCCCTTGCTCAGATAAACCCTCCCTCCACCGGCCTGCGCACAGGCGTCAATCGCAGCTTGGATGGCTTTGGTGTCTAATTTTTCTCCATCGCCCACGGCGCCGTAATCGCGCACGTCGAACAGCGCTCTTGCCCGTTGTCCCTTCACTGCCGCCAAAGCTGTCCGCTCGGACGTACCGACCGACATCACGCCAATCAAAAAAACAATGCAAATGAAGCGAACTCTAATGATACCAGACTCTCCTTTCAGCTTATGATGTACGTTCCAGAACTAATGCATACTCGACTGCTATCTTGACGAACGATTTAATTTTCGCCACGCGCCGATTGACCGCTTCAGGTTATCGTAAGCATCGCCGCCTATGCCATATCCCTGCAGTCCTATAGGGCCGGTATAGCCTGCGTCTTCCAGCGTCTTTAAAAACCGGGACATATCAAAGCTGCCCCGGTCCAGTGTTTGAATTAATTGCTTCCAGTCTTTTCCTCCGCTGTCCGCACCGTTGATACTAACTACAAACAGGTGTGGCATCGCTGACTTTATCAATGATTCCATACGGCTCTCATCATTGACCCTCAGCCAGTGACACAGATTAAACGTTACTCCTACGTTTTTCCTGTCTACCTTTTTGGCCACTCGCACCGCATCTTCCACCCGTTCAACCCAGAAGCCGTGGTGCGGGTATAGCGCAACGCGCAGCCCCGCCTCAGCCGCCTTATCTGCAATCTCGCGTATGACTTCCACCGCACGCTCATCGCCTTCAGGTGAAGACGGCTTATGCTTTTTGCTTAGAACGAACAGCCACAGTATAGCATTGCGTCCCTTCAACACCTCGATTGCTTCTTTCAATTCCGGACCGTACTTGGGCTGGTCCGCATCTATATTTGCTCCAAGATAAACCGCAAAAAGTCTCAAGCCGTTCTTATCCAGCTCTTTGAGCATCTCCGCCAGCCCCGGGCCCGCGGTGCAGCCGATACCGTCATACCCCAGCTCTTTGAGCATCTCCGCTTGCTGTTTTGCGGTCCGGTGTTTGGCGTCTTTCGTTCCCGTGTCCATCGCGAAGAACGACAGCGCTCCTGCTGGTTCGAGCCATATATTACGATACGCCACCGGCCCATGGTCGCCTTGCAGCATCAGAGGCCCGGTCGGTTTCTCATCGTTATACGTACTGGCCCGCGTCGGCCCGGTAAGCTCCAGGTCTGCGTGCACAACAATGCCGTTGTGTACAACCTTTTCAAATCTGGCATTTGAAATTTTTCGCCCGTTCTTGTCGAAACGCGGCGCCCGGAATATCACGTCAAACGTTTGCCACTGTCCCGGCGCTCGCGAAGCATTGACGCGCGGGGAATGGCCTTCAAAGCCCTGATTTCTTTTATTATCCCACCGCTCATAAATACCGCCGCACTCAATGCCTGGGTATTTGTCTTTTTCCACACCGTAGCTGTCGTAGACCTGAATTTCATATCGGCCCATAAAGTAAACACCGGAGTTGGACCCTTTGGGAACCATAAACTCGATATGGGCCCGGACATCACCGAACTCCGCCTTGCTTATTATGTTGTTTGTTCTTCCGGTAGGCCCATTCAAAATGACCCCGCTTCCCGGCTTGCTGCTCAGCAAATTCAAGTTCTTCGGATTTGTAAAGGTGTCGCCGACAATTTCCCATTGTCCTGTGTTACCCCGCCATGCGGAAAAATCATCACCCACTAAGGAAACCTTCGCGCCGGCGCTTCCGGCCGATAGTAAACAGCAAATCCCACTAAACAACAAAATCACCCAAATCTCTTTGCCTCGAACTTTCATAATCCTTCCTTTTCCAATAATCATTTATCATTAATCATCTTACAGATGCCACGGACTCCGCATCGACCGGGACAGCATCCTGTTGGCTTCATCGTCATTAACAAACTGCTCTTTCTCCGGGTCCCATTGAAGTTTTCTGCCTAAAAGCATAGAAATATTACCGATATGTGCAATTGTAAAGCATCGCTGGCCAATCTCCGGCGGGAAATAGCAATCCTTCCGAGATTTCACGCAGTCGAGGAAATTACGTTGTTCCCCGGCCCGGCACGTATAGAGATGAATTTCGTCCGGACCAATTACCGAATCCAGGACCGATTTAGGCTCTGCCTGCAATGGCGATCTCCAGCCGCGATTGCCTAT
>Ga0209986_10003902_pt1 | contig 12846 bp, 15 predicted proteins | sample BlataG_FD_183168 | JGI IMG/M metagenome (GOLD analysis project Ga0209986, IMG submission 183168) | Deep subsurface microbial communities from Black Sea to uncover new lineages of life (NeLLi) - Black_00105 metaG (SPAdes) (version 2) | ecosystem: Environmental > Aquatic > Marine > Oceanic >...
CACCTTCTGCGGATAGAAAATAGCTTTCCCGGTCAATCATCTTCCCCGCCACCATACTGAGCAGAACCACCACCGCATTTTGACCCTTGATGGCACAGCCCAGGAAATCCTCAAAACCGGTGCCGAACTCAGCCATCTGTTCCTCCAGGATGCGCTCCAATGAGGTGATGGTGTCCCGGATACGAGCGGCAGATTCAAAGTCCTGGTCGGCGCTGGTCCGCTTCATCTTCTGCTTGAGTTGTTGCAAAAACCTCTTCCCCCCACCCTCCAGGAATTGACGCAATTTTCTCACATTGCCGGCATACTCTTCCTCGTTTATCCCCCCCTGGCAGGGAGCCATACAGCGATTGATGTGAAAGTTCAGGCAGGGACCCTTCCGTCGTCCTTTGCCGAATCGTTGACGGCAGGTGCGGATTTTAAAAATTCCCCGAAGCAGATGGAGGGTTCCTCGCAAAGCATCGGCGTCAACATACGGACCTAGATAGACGCTTCCATCGGAGACCAACTTTCTGGTGAAATATATGCGGGGGAAACTGTCAGAGGTTATCTTGACGAAGGGGTATTTTTTGTCGTCTCGCAGGTTTATGTTGTAGCGGGGGTGGTGCTCCTTGATGAAGTTGTTCTCCAGCACCAGTGCTTCGGCGTCGCTATTGGTGACGATGAATTCAACATATGCCGTCCGCGCCAGCACCACCCTGGTCTTAACATCCTTCCCCCCTCTGCGGTAGTAGGTGATGCGCTTGCGCAGTGACTTTGCCTTGCCTATGTACAGGGGTTTCTGGTCTCTATCACGCATAATATATACCCCAGGCGTATCGGGGACATCAAAGAAGGCGGAATCCCCGGCTCCAATCTGCAAAACCCCGGAGGACTGCCCCGGGTAACGCTTAAAGAATATCTTGCCCTCCCTATCTTCCATAATTATTCTTCAAGAAAGACGGTCCTCAGCCAGTTGATAGCCCCAGTCGGGCTTCCTTGCAGTAGCTGTTGGTCGGCACCGGTTATTCCCCTCTCGGCTCTATCAACTATTGTGGATAGCCCCGGTGAAAATTCGTTATTTTGAACATTTTCAACGAGTTCTACAATGCGTTTTTTGGCTGATACTCCCTTTCCCTCAATGGTGAAGGTTGCATCCAGGCCGTATCTTTTTGCCTCCTCTCGGTTGGCAACCGCTTCCTCTTCTGTTGGTAGGGAGATGGGAATGTCAGCGCCAGAAGTAATCAAGCCATCCACCCGTATGAGGATGGAAAGTATCAGTGAGGCGACAGCTAAGGTAGCGGGAAGGTCGGCTTGAGTATCCATCACCCTAAACTCAAGGGTGTGTATACCTTTACGATGGCGGACATCCCAATATATGTCCCGCTCCTCCTTTATACCCAGGTGAGCCATCTTTTTGATATATCGCTCAAGGTCGCTCCATCTTTCTAGAGCAGGGGGAATCCCTACCGTGGGGGTGGGATCGTAGCGGTGCAGGCGGGAGGATTTGTATCCGCTGAAAGTCCCCTCGTGGAAAGGTGAGTTGACGCTCACCGCCACCACCTCGGGGATGAAGAGCCGAACCAGGTTGACCAGACTCACCCGCAGTTTGTCATTGGGAACTTCGTAGTGCACATGCATCCCGAAGTGCACTCCCTCAGCCAGAAGAGCCCCCCCGGAGATCAACCGTCGGTAGCGGGGATTCTCCACCAGGACCGCCTCCTGCCAGGGGGAGATGGGATGGGTTCCGGATGAGATAAGCCCCAGCCCTAATTTCCCCGCAGAACGGTAAGCGGTGCGGCGCAACTCCCGGAGTTCGTCGTGCATCTGCTGATAGCTGGTGCATATTCCCGTGCTTACCTCCAGGATGCACTCGTGCAGGTCGGGCTTCATTCTACCGTCGCGCAGAGGGAGGTGTAGGATTTGCAGGACATCGTTTATGGAGTTGTCCATCCTGCCGTCAGGCAGGGTAATGAGACAGAACTCCTCTTCAATGCCGAATTTCATTGGGGGTGGGGTTTGGTTTATGCTTGACATTTTAGTTAGATTTTGTTAGCATCCCAACCAATCTAAAAATAAAACTCAGGAGGAGAGAACTTGCCTATTCTGAAGTCTTCCAAGAAGAGGATGCGCACCTCTGAGAAGCGGTGTCTGCAAAACCAGATGGTCCGCTCTCGGGTCAAGACCTATTTAAAGAAAGCTCGCATCGCCGTTGATTCCGGTGACGAGAAATCTGCAACAGAAGCACTGCAGGAGGCGTATTCCGCACTGGACGCCGCCGCCCGCAAGGGGGTTATCCATCGCAACACCGCCGCCCGCAAGAAATCACGGCTGGCGCGTCATTTCAACCGTCGTCTGTCCTCCAGAGAGTAGAGAAGAGAGAATGTCCTTGGAAAGCCCAGCTTCAAGCTGGGTTTTTTTATCTCCAAATATACTGAATTTTGGGATTGTCGTCAAAGATGCGGGTGCTATTCTTACCGAATATGCCCTCAAGTATGCTTTTTGGTTCCTCAAACCGTATCACACTGGGCTCCCCTTTTATGCCTATTTCATCCGCCACCGCCCAGATGACATCTTCCAGAGTTCCCAGTTCGTCTACCAATCCGTAATCCAGCGCCTGCCTGCCGGAGAAGACCCGTCCGTCAGCAAGCTCGTAAACCTTTTCAGTGACCAGAGCCTTCTTATTCTCCGCATCCTTTGGGAGGGAGAGTATTTCACTTATCGCCTCCAACCGTCCATCAACTACCGCCTCCACAAACTGGTCAAAGACATCGTCTATCATATCCTGCAGGATAGTCTTCTCCTCCTCGGTCATCTCCCGAAATGAGGAGCCGATGTCCTTATATTCTCCTGTCTTTATCACCGTGAAGCGAAGTCCGATCTTGGAGAAAAGTTCCTCCATATTGGGGAAGTTGAGGATAACCCCGATACTGCCGGTAATCGTGCCCGGATTGGCGTAGATTTTTTCACAGGCGGAAGCGATGTAATAACCACCGGAGGCAGCAATTCCACCCAGGGAGGCAAAGACGGGCAGGTGATATTCCTCCCGGGTGCGTAGTATCTCCTGATATATCTCCTGGGAAGCGCCTACGGTTCCGCCGGGACTTTCAATGTGCAAGATTATCGCCCCCACGCTTCCATTTTTGCGATGGCGTTTGAGCTGGCTGATTATGCCATCTGATTCATATAAGGTTCCTATTACATCAATTACCGCAATTTTCTTAGCCGAGACCAGGGGAATGTAAATCCCCTCTCCAATCCCAAAGAAACCCAATGCCAGTAGCACAAGGATAGTTCCCACAGCTATCATCACGCATACCACTGAGATGATTAATATCGGTAGTATGCCGGTCTTTTTCCTCTGGCTCATATCTCTCCTCCCACCTCTAATCTTTTGTGAATCTCCCGGTTAAAAGTCTTGAATACCAATTTGTAGTATGGCGCCTTTTGAATATCAAATACGAGGATGCCTTCTATGTTCTCGCCGGCGTGGAGGTCCATAGTTCCCAAAAAATCATTCTGGGCGGAGCTCACCTCCTCATTACACAAAAATATCCGTTCGTCTTCTGTGTGGATGCTGAAATACTCGGGCTCAATGTGGATACTTTGTGAGCTCTTGTTCTCTACGACTGTCCGGCCAACGAGATAAGCAAAACCCGCAGTGGGTCTATAAACTAATCCCTTGCCAGCGGGAAGGCTTTTATATATCTTTGCCTTGCTGACGGCGACACCCAAATAGAGATCATACTCCATCTCGGTCATCTTCTTGCTTTCGCAAGAGGAGATGAGAATTGAAGCCGTCAGGATGATTATCAACATCCTGCAAATGGAGATATTTATTCTCCTTCCCCCATCCACCTTCCAAAGCCGGTCAATATCCCCGTATCTCCTGTAATCTGTCTCTGGCATAATCAGCCCATTTGGCGTTGGTTTCCCGTATATAAGCTTCCTTCCAAGCCTGAATGGCACCTGCAATGTCCCCGCTTCGCTCGCAGATAATCGCCTTAGCCCTCCAGGCGGAGGTGTCATCCGGGTCTATTTTAATAAGTGTGGAGAGTTTTTCCAACGCTTCTTCTTCCTTTCCCTGTGAATATAATACCATAGCAATATTGAACAACGCTACCTTGTGCTGGGGGTCTATCTGGAGAGCCCTCTGGTATTGTTCCTTAGCGGTCTCCAGGTAGTCCATCTTCTGGTATAAGACTCCCAGGTTGATGCGGGCGGGAAGGAAATCCCTGTCCACCTGTAAACAGTTGAGATACTCACTTATAGCTTTGTTCAAATCTCCGCTATATCGTCCCCCATCCCCCATCTCCCATATCACCGCAAGGTTGTACTGGACGATTGCCTTGTGTCCGAACTGGAGATTGACCTCATTGAGCTCCTGGTGAGCCCTCTCAAAGTCACCCAGGCGAGCGAGGTCAACTGCACCATCCAGTCTCTCCTCAAAGGCCAGCTCTTTGACCTCACCTTCATCAACGCTTGGAGTGATAGATTCCCCATTCTCCTCGGGGGACGGAGGTTGAGTCGTCAATACCTGCTCTTGGCTGAGGGAGGGCTGGGAAAAAACTAAAGGGATGCTTAGAAGCACTAAGCATCCCCATATCTTTACCCGTTCTATCATTCGGTCAATCCCAGGAGGCTGTCAATACTACTTGAAATTGAGTATTCCCCTTTTCCGCCTTTTTCACCGCTCTTGACCACATTGCCGTCGCCGTCAAGCCAGGTCAGGCTCACTGTATAAGTGCTTCCGGATTTGGAGATTGAGCCGTAGATTATATTTACGGTATTCGGAAGCTTCTGACCCATCTTCACCGCATTCTCATGACCTACCTTTTCACCCAGGGATACATCCGCCCACTCCATCACCTTTTTGATATAGGGGATGGGCCAGAGCTTGTATCCCATATAAAGAATAGCGGTGCGCAGGTAGCTGGTAGATACCTCACTGAGTTTTATCTTATCCTTTCCGACATAAAGATAGAAGATGGCGGTATCTGCGTCAACATCGGCTTCCTGGGCAAAGACGGTAAGGGGTAGAACGCTCATCACCAGAAGGAAGAGTAAAGATGTTTTTACCATACGACCCCCTTTTTGGCTACCGCAAGATAAACTTGTGGTAAGTTTTTATCCTGTTTTGCATATTTCTCAGATTGTTTAGAATCAAACTGCTGTCAGTTTTCCGAATCTCTTTAATGTAAAGTAGCAAGCGGTCATCCAATTCCTCATTAGAGTGGGCGAACTCGGATAGGGTTACCTCGTGGCGGAACATTCTGCGGATACTTCGGGAGTATGAATACATGGTCTCCACTAAATCAACATAAGCCCTCTCCTCAACACTTATATCAGGGGGAAGGGAGACATTGCTCCCACCTAAGGACAAGCGGGCATAGAAGCGGGCGTTCTCCAGGGTCAATACCAGCATCTCTATCTCTCTAAAAAGCTTGCCCTCGTTTTCTGAGACCTCTTTTGGGAAGATGGCTACGATACGGTCCAGGAGTTTACAGGCGTGCTCAAAATGGGCGTCCCGCTCTAAGATAAAGAGTTGCCGGTTCCTGAGAATCTTGGAGACCTCTTCATGACCGGAATCTTTGGTTTTGCGAGCAGGCGGTTTAGAGCGTTTCTTGATACTCTGGCTCATAGTTGGTGATGATGGTTCCGGCGATAAAATCGCCTATTCTGCGTCCGTTCTTGGAGAAGAATATTATCAGGATATCTACCAGTGTTAGAGGGGGCACCAGGAAGAAAAGGTTGCGAATGAAGGAACGGAGTACTCCACAGGAACGACCATTTTTTCTGGAGATATAGATACCGCTTATCTTCTTCCCCAAGGAACCATTTCGGGTGAACGCGTCACGGAACAAGAAGTAAAATAGGAATATCCCCCCACATATTGAAGCTAGAAGTATTTGGTCCTGATATTGTGTCTCCGATGGATAGAAGGGATCATAGTTTAGGGCGGAAAGCACCAGTAGGACGACCATGAATATGCCGGCGATGATTAATGTATCCACAAAGATAGCGAAAAGACGACGGAGTTTGGTGAGTTGGTTATAAACTCCCACCTTTGCATCAATGGTATCCTCGTCAATCATAGCTGTAGGGATGAGGAAGGCTTTGGAGGGTTTGACGCCGGAGACATCAATCTTATGAGTCTCTTCCTCACTCAACCAAGCCGGCTTTTTTGCTTTGGCTTCCGCCTCTGCCTCCAACTCCTCGGTGACCGCTTCCTCCGGAGGGGCGGTCTCCACAGCTGTGATGGGAGGAGTAATGTCGGATTCGGAGGTTCTCTCCCCCACTTCCAGACCCTCTATGTCTTCGGTCTCCTCGGGAGCCAGGTCCAGAGGCGGGACGGCAGGCGGAAGGATATCCGCCCCGGTGGTTGGGGGAGTGGAGGACGGTTCAACAACCGTGGCTGGTGGAGGAAATTCTTTCACGGGGGGGGCTGGGATAGAAGGTTTCTTAGCATCCGGCGGTATCGGTGGTCGCAATTGCTCAAAGAGCTTTCTCATCTCAGCGGAAGCTTCAATCAACCTCCATTCACTACCGTCATAAAAATATGTCTTAGAGGAGATCTCGCCCCTTGCCGCCAGCTCTTCCAGCTCCTCCCGGCTCAGCGGTCCTTTGGCTTCACCCCGAATGCTGACGAAATACTTTTCAGCAATCGGCATTTTAGCGAATATGTCCCTCAGAACGGAAATCTGCTCTGCCCTCTCCCAGGCGTTGCTGGTCATATTCCAGACCATATCATCGGGGGATAATTTTCCCTTGCCGGCTAGGTCCTGCAATTCGTCTAACGAAAGCGGACCGAGAACTCTACCGTCTATGTTGAGAATATACCCCGCTTTCTTCTTGTCAACGAATGAGCTCTGGAAGAGGGGAAATTCTTCCAGCTTGACCCACCGATTAACGTCCTCATCCCAGACCAGGTCCTCTCCCTTAACCCTGCCCTGGGAGATGAACTGAGCAACTTGCTCCTCAGTATAAGGTCCGTAGCGTTTGGAACCGATGGTTAAGTAATGGCGCATATTTTCCTCTCTTGTATTACAACCAGGCTCCAATAGATGCCTATTCTAGTTAATATATTTTACCACGTTTTGGTAAAAAAATTCAAGTAATTCTTTTAATAATGGGCTCACTCTCCGTTTGTTTAGAGCCCCCCAATAAAATTTGGGGGGCTTGAGCCTGCGCCCGAGTGGACTCGAACCACCGGCACGCGGCTTAGGAAACCGCTGCTCTATCCTAACTGAGCTACGGGCGCTCTGTCTTTACTCATATTTGACCAGGCTTATGATTTCGTAATCCTCTATCTTCTTGCGTCCCTCCAGGAATGCCAGCTCAATGACGAAGGCGATGGCTGAGACCACTCCGCCAGCTTTCTCAACCAGGCGGGCGGTAGCCTGCGCGGTTCCTCCAGTAGCCAGTAGGTCATCAATAATTAAAACCCGTTCCCCCTCCTTTATTGCATCAATGTGCATCTCCACGGAATCTGTGCCGTACTCCAGCTCGTAGCTCTCGGTTATAATTTTATGTGGTAGTTTACCCTGTTTGCGCACAATAGCATGGCCACAGCCCAGCTTATGAGCCAATGCCCCACCGAAGATGAACCCCCGGGATTCTATAGAGGCAATCTTATCAATCTTTTTCCCGCTCAGCGCCTTTGCAAAATCGTCAATAGATTTGCGGAAAGCCCGGCTGTCAAGCAGGAGGGGGGTGATATCTTTGAAGCCGATTCCCGGTTTGGGAAAATCCATCACCTCACGAATGTAACTCTCAAGATTGATGGTCATTATGTGGTATCTCCTTCCTCCAACCAATCTATTAGTTTCTGTCTCTCCAGGGCAAGTTCACGCATCTTGCGAATGGCTTTCTCCTCCAACTGGCGCACCCGTTCTCGGGTAATACCCAGCCTCTTTCCAATCTCCTTCAATGTCAGGGTTTCACCTTCAAAGAGCCCGAAGCGCAACTCAATAACACGTTGTTCCTTGGGGGTCAGTTTTTTCAACAGTTCCAGGAGATATTCATTGCGGAGGATCTGGAAGACCGCATCCGAGGGGATCTTGCTGGATTTGTCTTCCACAATATCCATCAGCCTTATCTCGTTGTCGGGGTCCAAGTAGGTGTCCAAGCTCTGGGTCTGCTTTTCCACCGCAATCACCTGCTTGACTTTATCAAGGGAAACATCCATCTCCTTGGCTATCTCCTCCAGGGTCGGGTTACGACCGGGGATATTTGAGAGCTTCTTTTTGGTATTGAAGTAACGGTTTATTAGCTCCACCATATGCACCGGCAGGCGGATGGTTCGGGCTTTGCTCGCCAGGGCTCGGGAAATGGATTGACGAATCCACCATGAGGCATAGGTGGAGAACATAAACCCCTTACGATAATCAAACCGTTCCACCGCCTTTATCAATCCCAGATTCCCCTCCTCAATCAGGTCCATGAAGGAGAGCCCCCGGTTCAGATAGTTCTTGGCGATGCTTATCACCAACCGAAGGTTGGAAAGTATCATCGCCTTCTGTGCTTCAATATCCCCCTCAAAAACCTTCTTTGCCAGGATACGAGCGTCAGAAGGTGAAAGAACCGGTATCTGGGACAATTCCTTCAAATATATTCCTAAAGTGGAATACCCCCTAATATCACCATCATCGGCTTTCTTTCTTCCCTTCTTCTCCCTCTTCTCCATCTTCACCCCGCCTATGGCGGGGAGGGATTCCGGTGTTTTTTTTATCTCCTTCATCTCCACCCCGCCTATGGCGGGGGGGGATTCCGGTGCCTTTTTTGTCTCCTTCTTCTCGGTTCTTGTCAGGGTCTGTTTGCTGGTTCCCTTTTTGGTATTGTCTTTGCTTGAGGAGGATTTCTTTTCTTTCCTCTTCTTGGACATCTATAGTTTTTTCACTCTCCGTTAAACGCTGGGGTGGACATCAAAATATCTGAACTCACCGATATATTCCCGTTCGTCAACAATCACGTCACTGATTCTGGCACCGCTGGGTCCTTGGCGGATTTCCTCAATGAAAATGGAGATGTTCTCATCCTCCCCTTCAGCCATTATCTCCACATCACCGCTTCTGCAATTGCGCACCCATCCCAACACTCCAAAAGCATCTGCCTGACGGACGACGAAATACCTGAACCCGACTCCCTGAACCATTCCCTTGATCAACAGATGCACCCTGCGCATACCCTACTCCCCCAGTTGAGCACCGCCGATGGTTGTGAATGCCCAGTCAACCGCCTCTTTAGGGTTTTCTGCTATGTAGACGCCGGGGATTTCCCAATCCAGAAGCAGACCGGCGACGGGTCTGCCGATATTCAGCGCCAGGGCAATCTCCGAGAGGGTGCCGTATGAGCCGTCAACCGCTATGACCGCCTGACCACAGGCTGCCACCAGAACATTACGAGCCCGATTGAGGCCGGTGGGGATGATGATGTTCACATAGGGATTGGCATGGTGGTGTTCATAGGTGGGTAGAATACCCACCACCATTCCACCGGCTTCCTTTGCGCCCCGGCTGGCTTCCTCCATCACCCCTCCCAGACCACCGCTGAACAACACTCCCCCGCCTTCGGCTATCAGACGCCCCACCTCAAAGGCTGTTTCCCGGGCGTTCTTCTTAGGCGATGAAGCTCCAACAACGCTTATCTGGGGAGGAGAGGACATATTTTTCAAGATAAAGCCCTGCTTACCAGAACTGCCTGGCCAGCAGGGGGTGACCAAGGTTTCGGGGCGAGAGGATTTGAACCTCCGACCTCTTGAACCCCATTCAAGCGCGCTAGCCAAGCTGCGCTACGCCCCGATGATAAAATGTTTAACAAGTAATTCAAAACATAATATCCTGAATCAATTTTGTCAAGCTCAAAAGAATCGGGGCGAGAGGATTTGAACCTCCGACTTCCTGATCCCGAACCAGGCGCGCTAACCAGACTGCGCTACGCCCCGCCGGAGGATGATGCTATCATATTGATGGTGCAAAGGCAAGTAGTTTTCGTTCCGTTAATCCAACATAGATAATATATCCTCCACTTCCCGCTTCAGCTCCTTGAGCTCGGTCATCAGTTTTGGCTTCTTTTTCGGTGCCTTCCCACTCGCCAACACCTGCCGGGCTCCTGCTATGGTGTATTTTTCCACATATAATAATCTGTTTATTTTCCTGAGCAGTGCGATATCCTCGGCGACATATTTGCGCCTTCCTCCACGCCCCCTGCGGGGGTTGAGTTGGGGAAACTCCTGCTCCCAATAACGCAGGACATAGTCCCGCACCCCCAGAAGGTCGCTTACCTCACGGATGGAGAAGAACATCCGCCCATTCTTCGGATTTTTCCCTTTCTCAGCCAGTATTATAAATCTCCTTGTGAGAATCAAACTCCGGCTTGGCTTCCCGGGTCATCAGGTCTCTGATGACCTGTCGGGCGTCCTTGTCCTCGTATAGGGCTTTATACACTTCATTGGTTATGGGCAGGTCCACCTCATATTTCTGCGCCAGTAGATAGCCCGCCTTGGTGGTATTAACCCCCTCTGCGACCATGGTCAAGTTTGCCAGTATCTCCGGTAGTTTCATCCCCCGACCCAGACACTCCCCCAAATAGCGATTGCGAGAATGTTTGGACATGCAGGTGGTTACCAGGTCGCCCAGGCCGGATATGCCCATAAAAGTGGACTGCTCAGCCCCCATCTTGACGCCCAATCGCATCATCTCCATTAAGCCCCGAGCTAGAAGGGCGCCTTTGGTGTTATCCCCGTAGCCCAGCCCATCCACTCCCCCGGCGGCGATGGCGATGATATTCTTCAACGAGCCCCCCAACTCCACTCCTATGACATCGGGATTGGTGTAGACCCGCATATAATGCACCATAAAAGTGTTTTGCACCTCTTTTGCCACCTGGTGATTAGTTGAGGCGGCAACTATAACCGTGGGAATTCGGCGGGAGACCTCCTCGGCGTGTGAGGGTCCATAAAAGGTGCAGATGCGGTCGCTGTTACCCAGAACCTCGGCAACTACCTCGGACATACGCTTTAAGGTGGTGGTCTCTATTCCCTTTGACGCTATGGTGATTATCCTATCCTGCGGGATATACGGTTTTGCCATCTCCAGAGTCTGGCGAACGGTATGCGAGGGCACCACAACCAGGACCATGTCCACATCCTTCGTGGCTTCAGCGATGTCGTTGGTCACCACTATCTCATCATCCAGAGTTACACCCGGAAGCACCTTGGCGTGTTCCCGTATGGCAAGAATCTCCTGTACCACCTCAGGAGAATACTCCCAGACCTTTACCTGGTAACCATTTTCGTGGAGCAAGCGACTTAAAGTAATTCCCCAACTACCTGCACCGTAAACGGCAATTTTAGAGATGGACATAGAACTCTCCCAAACATAAAGTAAAACTTTAAGGGAATTTTGTGATAATTCCGGCAGGCTGTCAATATAAAAGGGTGGTTCTCAGAATATATTTTTTACAATGCAGTTTGTCCGCTCTATTCACCGGTTGATATTTTCCTTTTAAAGCTGAATCTATTCTCCTCACCTCGCACAAGTCTCTTTATGTTTGACCGATGAGCGATTATCACCAATATTGCCAGCAGGATGGTGAACCCCAGAAGCCAAAAATTCAATCCGCCTTCAAAGTAGTAGCTATACAGAGAGGAAAAGAGGAGGAAGCTTGAGGTGGCGATCATTGATGAAAGGGAGATATATCGCCATATGATGAAGACGATAACGAACAAACCAATAGAGGCTAACGCAGACCAGGGTGAGAGCATCAGACAGGCTCCGAAACCCACTGCCACGCCTTTTCCGCCCTTGAACAGAAGATATACGGGGAATATATGTCCAATAATTACCATGACTGCGGATACTATCTCCGCCAGGTTGATGTCGCCGGTGATGAAGAAGATTGGCAGAATGGCTACGGAGAGAGAGCCCTTGAGCACATCAAGGATGTAGGCGATGGTGCCGGGTAGGGGTCCCGCCACCCGATAGAGGTTGGTGGAACCGATATTTCCCGAGCCGCGCTTACGTATATCCACCCGACAGAATATGAGCCCTATCAAGAATGAGAAGGGGATAGCCCCAAATAGATAGGCGATTAGGGCAATAATTATGAAGTTACTCATCTCTCTTTCGCCCCCTGAAGTGCATTCTTATGGGAGTGCCGATAAAATCAAACTGCTTGCGGATTCTATTTTCCAGAAATCTCTGGAAGGAGAAGTGTGCCGTTTTGGGGTCGTTGACGAAAAAGGTGAAGGTAGGCGGTTTGATGTTCGTCTGGGAACAATAATAAATCTTCAGTTCCTTTCCTCGTAGCGCAAATCCGGCGAACTGGCCGATAAAACGGTTTAGCTGGGGGGTGGGGATCTTACTCTTGCGCTGTTCTTGTACTTTGACAGCCACCTGGAGGATATTTCCAACCCGCTGACCGCTCTTTGCCGAGGTGAATACGATCGGCGCGTAACTGAGGAACTTCAGGCGATGGTATATCTCACGCTCATACTGCACCGTGCTCATGGTGTCCTTCTCCACCAGATCCCACTTGTTGACGCAGATGACACAGCCCTTACCCTCTTGCTCTATATAACCGGCGATCTTGGTGTCCTGGGAGCTTATCAGCTGTTGGGCATCAATGACCAGTATCGCCACATCACACCGTCTGACGACGGCTAACGCCCCCTTCACTGAGTCCCGCTCCACCCCTTCCTTATCCTTTGCCACCTTCCTCTTCTTGCGCAGTCCGGCGGTATCCACCAGGAGCAGTCTCTGACCGTGCCACTTGATAACTTCATCTATTGGGTCTCGAGTGGTTCCCGGGGCTTCGTGCACCACCGCCCGTTCAGAACCGAGGATATAATTCAATAGCGATGACTTTCCC
>Ga0209986_10003909_pt1 | contig 12826 bp, 18 predicted proteins | sample BlataG_FD_183168 | JGI IMG/M metagenome (GOLD analysis project Ga0209986, IMG submission 183168) | Deep subsurface microbial communities from Black Sea to uncover new lineages of life (NeLLi) - Black_00105 metaG (SPAdes) (version 2) | ecosystem: Environmental > Aquatic > Marine > Oceanic >...
TACGCTGCGTATGTAAAAGAAATTGCAGTACAATGCTTTAGTGTATTAACAAGAAGAAAAAGGACGTTTAAGAAACAAGCAGAAGATAAACTTAAACGTTACGGAGCCAAGATGAATGGATTATTCTTAAATCTTTCAATACTTGGTGTGGATATTGATGGAATTCTCGAAAGAATAGGAGAAATGGAAATAATAGAGGTAAAAGAAAATGACTGAATATAAGTGTCTTGACTGTGGCAATAAAATGGAATACGAAGGAGGACTGCTTTGGAACGCGTCGCTGACTGAATGTTTTTACGGATTCAAATGTCCTAACTGTGGGAGTAGTTTTAATCACAGATTAACGAAAGAAGAGGAAGACGAATCAATGGAATGGGCAAAAAGAGAAAAAGAAGAAAATATTAAGACGAAACAGAAAGAAAACGAAAAAGAAACATTCTCTCTCTTATCTCTTTTTACGCCCAAAATAACAATGTTTATTCTTTTTTGTGTTATGTGGTTTAGTATGATTTTTTTTATTGCTGCTGAATATACTCAAGGCAGAGGAGAAGTATGGATAACACCAATAGTTCTGAGCACGGCTGGGCTGGTTTTTATGCTGATGAAAAACAGAAAACGGGGTGAGAATAAGGAATGAAAGACGAACATCTTAAAGAATTTAGTGAAATATTCCAAGGAGAACTATGCGAAGAAGGGCAACGATTGTGGGATGCCGTGAATTACCACAAATCAAATAGTTATGACGATTATAGGAGACATTTGTTAGTATGCAAAGAATGTCAGAAAGAATTAGAACTCACAAAAGGGGATTTAGAAAATATAAAGGGAGACATGAAATGAATTATAAAGTAATTGAAATAAGGCTAAGAGAGGATACGGATGAGAAATACGTGGAATTGACGTTAGAGCGAATACAGCGAAATGTGAAGAGAGAGTTATTACCACCTTATGTACCACAACCAATAAGAACGGGTAGTTCGGGAAGTTGTAGCGCAAATACCGATGGAGCGGACAACCTTTCAGTAGTTCCAGAGCCAGAAAGTACAGAAGAAGAAATTGCTATGAACTACATAAAAGGAATGAGGAAGTATGCACCTGAATTGTTTGATGGTGCAATGGAAATTAAAAAGTTTGTTCCCCCACCTCCATCAGTTTCAATTATTAGAATGAATTCTGTGATTTGTATGGACATAGAGGACTATATTAAAAAGGGGATATTAGTTGATGATACTGTCACAATAGGAGTCAATGCTGAAGTACCGAAGGAGGAACAATAAATGTTAGAAGAACAGGTTAAAACCGCTTTTATAGAAGGCATTAAAAAAGACTGGAGTAATTCTTTACTTCAACTACGTAAAATAAAAGAAATAGCTACACATACGTTCAGTCCCGCATCGGAAATAACTGCTGTGTATGAAACCTTAGACCAAGAAGAACGAGATGACATAATCACTTCTAATCTTATCTATATGAGTGATGAAATAACCGAAACGTTTACTCAAAAGGCACCGGTATTCGCATTGGAAGCAGCATTACGGCAGGACTTGGAAACGGTCAAACGAACTAAGAAAATATCCTCTGTAAAAATACAAGAAGCGTTCAAACAATATGGGCACAAATTACCAGGGACAGTATCAATTAAACCTATCGAACAGGACGTACAGCAATTAATAACATCAGAAGGAGATATATTTTATTACCGCCGTATTGAAAGTAAAATCTTCTTTAAATACGATACGTATGGTTCGTTACTGTTTAAATTCCACGAACCTGATTTTTACGAAGCGATTATATTAGCAGTAACACCTAAATATCAACGGTTAGTACGAGATACGTTCAGTGATATAATAACTAAAATGGTATCATTATCCGAACAGAATATAAATAGATTAGTAGACACCCTATTCGCACGGCACGATGCGGAATTTGACGCGATATTCGAACAGTTAAAACAGAAGAAAGCGTTACATTTAGACGGTATGAAACAGCAACTGCTTGGAGGACTCCACGAACAGATTGAACAGACATATTCACACTCAGAACGGGAAATCGCAAAGGTATATAATACATATTTAACAGAAGAAGAAAGAGACTTTACCGTTGAGCATAACTGGTTACTGTTACAGCAGGAAGCAGATAAACTCGTAACTACGTTTGGTTTAAACTCGTTAGAAAGTTTTTTTGTTTTTATACACGATCCGGAACTGTTCTTAGGACTGTTGTTAGCGTTTGATAGTAAATATCGAGAACTTGTAACAAACATATTAAAGAAAGTGTATTGCATATTGTTTCCACCGTTTTATTTAGATAAAGATGGTAAAAAAGTAGAGATGTTTGCGTTTTCTAAGAAGATATTTGAAGATTATTTAAAGTGGATAGAAGAAAACAAAGAAGTAGAAAGAGCAAACAATAGATAACTCCTACAAATCCCGTTATTTCGTTAAGAGTTAGCAAGCAATAGAAGCGGTTCTTCTGGTTCTTCTAACGACACTAATATCGAACTAAGGTACATAAATGTAAAAGAAGCACCAATAGTACCCATAAAAGGTTCGACTTTATACAATAAGTAGCTCAGTCCGAAACCCAAAGTTACCATTCCGATTTCCCTACTGTGCTGTTCTACAAACGACATTTCTTATATAAATAAATAATAACTTTATATAGTATAAAGTAAATGTTATAGCAGAGAACAAAAGTTACACAAACTTGGGTGTGAGGATTATACTACACAGGTAGAATGCACCCCGGGGGTTGGCGGTTGAACCGTATCAGGTAAGAAAAAATGTTGACATATCCTAAATCAACCAGGACCGCAAGATATATAGGCAATGATAGTTGGAATGCGGTGCGTTTCCCATCTACATCGCCTGCTTTAACGTGGGGTGCTCTGTCTGACATATTAGCAGGCATACTTACAGCAGGAGATATAGCATGGCGATTTAATAGTTCAACTCAATCATGGCAACAACCTTCTGAGGTAGAGCGTTCATACACAGTTAAACAGCACGAATGGATATGGGTATATAAAACCGGTGGTTCCTACTTGTGGGACTTATCCGAAATGGGTTATGAAGAATCCATTCAACTTACTATGATGACATTTTACGCGGGGTTTAATTTTTATGCGCCATTAGAGGAAACACATCGACATATAATTGAACGTTTTTTAGGCAATAAACTAACAATGATATATTATATGCCTGGTATGACTGGTGATTGGATAGAATGGACGCCAGAAATAAGCGATACACTATATCCAGGATTACCTTATGTTTTTGAAGTAACCGAAGAAGCCTATGGATACTTACTTAACGATATTACAAAACCACACATTAACAAGGTTAGTTTGACAAACAAGGTAACAGGGGATATTTTTACTGCTGTTCGTGATGGTGTAGTTAAGGTTCCTACAGGAACATACGACGTTGATGCGGAGATAGAAAACCAACGCTTATTTGGATGGCAATTTAATATAGAATTTCATGGACCAGCAGGATTAATAAGTAGCGCAAAAACTTCTGTTATTTCACAGGATAAGGTGGATACAATCAAATTCGCTGATTTAGACCTAACAATAATTCCTGATACCCTTTATTACACTATTAGTGCTGAAGTGTGATGAAAGGTTTATATATATAAAAAACAAAAAGAATAATAAGTAAGATGGCAGATACATACAAAATCGGAATAATACAAAAGCCAATATAATTAAAGAGGAGATAAAAAATGGATATATACTATTTCGGAATGGAAGAAGTAGTACCTGCTTATATTGACATACAAAAGGTAGAAGTAAGTATAGATGGATTAGCTTTAGACAGTGTGGACAAAGTATGGACGGTAATCACAACAGAAACAGAAGATGCTACGGTATACATAAAAAAAGGCACAGTACCTGATTACAGAGTAACAGTGAAGAATACAGGTGGAGTTGATTTTGCTGTTGCCGATTATACGTGGGGTGCATCTATCGTTTTGAAACATCACACTGATACAACCGTCCTCTCCGAAGGAGACATATCATTAACGGATATTGCAGCAGGCGCGTCAGAAACTTATACTTTTAGCCAAACCACTGGTGTAGTAAGAGGAGATACATACAAAATATCAACATATGCTGATAAAACTCACGACACTTTCTCATTCACAATCGCCGAGCCTGCGTTCATAGATATAACAGGATTACAATATCACAATCCAGAGATATTTGATCCGGCAAGTGGAGAGCCGATCGAAATATTCCCACCGTTTGAAGAAGATTTACCTATTATGGTAAGAGTTAATATGAAAAATATTGGTGACTATCCTCCTATAGGGGTACACTGGATTGGTTCTTGGGTATATATCAGGTATAAAGTTCATGGAGGCAGTTGGATTCCTTGGATAAAAGCAAGTTCAATTACGCCTTTCCATGCAGGATCAACTAATGATTGGCTGTTTTATGGTGATACGTCACTATTCTCCATGCCGAATCACTCTATTGACATTGAAGCCCGAACAGCAAAGATAGAAGATCCAACGGATTATTGGGATGAATATGCAACGACGATATACGAATCAATCGAAGGTATATTTACAGGCACCATAACCGTAGACGGCACAGAAGTAGCACGAGAAGGCACTATTAAAAAACAACCGACTTCTAAAACCGTTGTGGGCACGATAAAAAACACCAGTGGAGAAACGAAGAAACTAACTATTACTCTTGTGGAGATTGATCCCGTGACAGATGAGGAAACGATAATTGCAGGTCCAACCGAAACAGCAACCGCTGTTGCACCCGATGCAACATTAGAAGTAGAAGCAACGTTCTCGTATCCTGGTGGCGATAAGAAATATGGATTCCGAGTAGACCCGTAGAAAAAATGTCAGACATATATCCATTTTATATAGAGGAAGGAGAAGAAGCAGTACCAACCATACCAATAGAACTCATATTAGCTATTGGTGCTGTTGTTGTTATTGGAATTTTCGCACTAAAATAGGATGTGAAAAAAATGGATGAAGAAGAACAAAAGAAATATTTTATATATCCTCTCGTAACGGAATTGGACATAGAGGGAATACCCGCATTTAATTTTGGAGAAATCCTTGCAACAGAACATGAGTGGCATTTCTTCAAAGACTATAAAGATGTCGTGGATAAAACCACAATATATTACGACTTCGGCTGCTCTGGTGACGAGTGTAGCGAATCATACAAAGGAGAAATTGGTATTGATGTAACAACGAATCCACCAATAACCACTGATGCTGTTATGTTTTATCATGTAACAGCAGGCGATACATTCACGGATGACGAAATACTCCAAGCATACGACGCATTGACACAATACTTTATTGAGCCACCGATAGAACCAGCAGGAATACCCACAGAAATTATAATAGTTGCAGGACTAACAATAGTTGCTGGTATTGTTTATTTTCTAACGAGGAAATAAGTATATATACAATAACGAATTATTATAATTATGCCAGAAGGAGGAATAGTAGGAATCTTACGCTTCTTAAAAGATGCAAGAGCAGTACTAAAAGAAGCAGATTCGTTCGCTGATGATGCCGAGAACATCATATCAAAACACAAAAATGCAATAACCGAAGTATTCGGTGAGTTCTTACCTGAAATCGGATCACGCGCAGATAGCGTGGTGCAAACAGTCGGTGAATTAAAACATATAGAAGAAGAACTACTTGTTGACGTAATTACAGAGAGTAATACGATACAGGTAATAGTATCATCTTTTGCAAACCAACCAGAAGTGGAACTGAACGAAGATAACAAATCAATAACCATTCATTATGACGACAAAACGAAACTTGTTCAATTACCGTCAATAGTAGAATACAAAGACAAATATCTGTTTGAATGGAATGATTCAGATAAAACAATTATATCCGCTTTAAAGGACGAATTCGATATCGATTGGATAAACGAAGCAACCGTAAAAACAACAGATAAACTCAAGTATATTTATAAGGACAAACAACATAAGCTGTCGATATTAATAGACGAAAACGACAAAGCCACGTTAAGTCTTGATAATGAACGAGTGTTCGATTTGAAAATAGCGAGAGACAATGGTGAAATAAAAGTGTATAGAAATAGTTATACGTTTGTAAACGGAGTACTGAATTTAGTATTTACGAAGAAGGAAGAGGAAGAGAAATGACTGAATTCCCTATCAAGGAAACTGCAATTTACGGTGGTTCTGCCGCAGGATTGTTTATAGCTGGAACGGCTGTAAAATCCGTCATTCCGAAGTACAAGTCACGCACCCTGCTCTAAAGGGCGAGGCATGAAGTCTCTGCGTGATCAGGGAGCGTAAAAACATGAAAGAAAATACGCAGCAGTTGGGAAGAAGCATCACACCCAGAGATGCCGTTCCAGTCTCTGGCTCTGTGGTCGAAGAGTTAAAAGCTCCGAGGGGTAAGAGCGGTGCTCTCGATGTAAAAACGTTTCCCAACAATCCCGAGGAACATTATTCCCAACATAGAGGGAGTTCTGACTTGAGAGTCCAGAACAATATAGTCTATGTATTGAGCATGCGTGGCGAGCCATTGATGCCAACAACACAGCAGAAAGCAAACAAGATATTAAAACAAGGCAAAGCGAAAGTAGTTCGTCGAGAAGCATTCACAATACAATTGAAATACGCAACGGGAGAAAACAAGCAGGACATTGTATTGGGTATAGACGCTGGTTATTCACATATCGGTTATAGTACGATAACATCGCAAAAAGAGTTACTTGCAGGCGAATTAGAGCTGAGAAGCGATATAAAAAGGTTGTTAGATAAGAGAAGAGCGTATCGAAGGGGTAGGAGAAACAGATTGTGGTATCGTGAAGCGAGATTTGATAATCGAGGAAGAGGAAAAGGTTGGTTAGCACCGTCGTTGGAACACAGGTTACAAAGCCATATCCGGCTGATAGAACGCATAAAGCGAATACTGCCGGTAACGAAAACGATAATAGAAGTAGCAAGCTTTGACACTGCGAAGATGCAGAACCCTGAAATTAACGGTGTAGAATATCAACAAGGTGAGTTAGCGGGGTATGCAGTTAGGGAATACCTGTTGGAGAAATGGGGACGCAAATGCGCCTATTGCGGAAAGACTAATGTACCGTTAGAAGTAGAGCATATCGTGCCGAAGTCACGAGGTGGTAGTGACAGGGTTTCTAATCTGACTATAAGCTGTCACGAATGCAATCAGAAGAAAGGTAACAAGACCGCGGCCGAGTTCGGGCATCCAAGAATTCAAAAGAAGGCAAAAGAATCGTTAAAAGCTGCGGCGTTTATGAATGTCATTCGCTGGCGACTAGTGAATACGTTAGGCAGCAGATGGACTTACGGTAGTATAACTAAGTTCTGGCGTATTCAACTCGGGTTAGCGAAGAGCCATATAAACGATGCATTTGTCATTGCTGGCGGTAGTCGTAACCACGAACGAGCAGGAGGGATTAACATTGGCAAACAAGTAAGAAGACAGAACCGGAGCTTATACAAAGCGAATTTACTGAAAGGCGGAAGAAGGAAAAGAAACACCGTAAAAGAAGTAAAAGGGTTCAGGAGGTTTGACAAAGTATTATATGAAGGCGTAAAATGTTTTATATTCGGATTAAGAACACGAGGTTATTTTGATTTACGGGATATAGAAGGAGAGAAGGTTGGTGGCGATATTAGCTATAGGAAAATAAAGTTGTTGGAAAGAGCAAGAGGGATAATACAGGAGGTGAAAGCGTGATTCCTCTCCGGCGCGACTGTTATACCCATTGGAATGTTGGGATTGTTGCTGTACGAGTATTTTAAAGAATTTGAATTACCATTCGGAACGGAAGAGTTGGAAATGTTAGCTTCATACTGAACGTCAGAACAATCTTTATATATTCGTAATTTCAATATTCTTACCATGGAACTCTTCACGTCAAAAGCAGAGTGGATCGTACTGGTAGTGATAGCAGGAGTGGTGACTGCAGTAGTTGCGGGGTATTTGGAGCATACGTGGTACGACACAAATGCATTAGAAGAGTTAGCTCAGGGATAAAGAGAAAAATGTTTGATATTAAAACAAGTAAGATAGCCGCAAGCATCATATTAGGATTCATATTGGTTCCCAAAACAACAATTGCTTTACTGATTGTGTTTTTGGTGTTATCTTAAAAATGAAAACCGCATTAGAAATACTCGGAGAAGAGAAATATAGTATTTTCGACCCAGTTACAAAGGAAGTTATGGTGTTATATGGTGACGCACTTAAAAACGATTCGACAATAGAATACAATAAATTGTTAGATACGGTTAGATTACGACGATTTATACCATTAAACAAATGCATAATGGGAAGAATAGTTGTTGAACAATGCTCTTTTTCCGAAGGACAACCTATTGAAGTAACATATAATTTTATGACGGATAAATTCATAGTTAATGACGGTAACCATCGTTTTGTAGAAGCATCAGAACGTGGTGACGAATACATTGACGCATGGATTATGGGCGATGGAGAAGTATCAGTAGAAGGATGGATCCACGAACATAAAATTGATCTTATTGTTACGTGCGCTATAACGCTAATAGGATTAGCAGGATATTATTTTTTGACTAAACGATGATAGGTAAAATAGTATTGGGAACAAGCATATTTGGCGCTGCAACATACATACTAAAAGAACAAATGGAATATGCAGTCAAGAACGAAATATACCCTGATGTAGATATGGATAAAATTGGTACCGTTTCAATACATCTAGGTACGTTAAATGAAGAGAATTTCATATATGACACTCTGAAGTCACTAACAGAACAACGATTATACCAGGAGAACCGAGATAAGATTGAATTGGTTCTGGTAGATTCGTACTCAGACGACAACACCGTAGAAATAGCTAAACCGTACGTAGATAGAGTTCTGTTGGTTAGTAGAGGTCGCTTAACAGCTCGAAGAGAAGCGATAGAACAAACGGAAGCGGATATAATAGTTGGTGTCGATGCTGGTGATTATTACAGTCCGAACTTTTTACATTTACTGTTACGGTGGTTTGAAGATCCAGAAGTAGTTGCGGTAACGGGCTCGGAGTTACCCGTCGCAACAGCACCTCTTTACATTAAAGTCGCCCAACTATGGTCGAACGTTTTGTGGTTCCGGCTACAGGGACGTGGTATGGCAATGCGAAGAGATGCTTTTTTTAAATGTGGTGGTTGGGACGAATCAATTGATCAAACAAGTGTGACAGTTTTACAACAAGAAGAGGAATTCGCATTATATATCAAATTAAGTAAAATCGGTAAAGTAATAAGCGATCATAGCGCTGCTGTTTATGGATCGTCAAGACGGTTTGAATGCACTACCCCAACAGAAGAAGTAGCAGCGTATTGCCAGATGATAGACGAAGGACAACGGTTCTGACGTTATAGCAAAGTTTATATGTAAGAAGAAATCGAAAGTTACTTTATTACCGAGTCCATTATATAAATACAAGTAACCATGCCTATATGTCCTAAATGCCACAGGTTTATAAAAAAGAGAAATTATAAGAGACACACGAATGATTGTGTGCCAAGTGATGAGGATATAAAACATTATGTAGAATGCAGAAGTAGTGTAGGTAAAAGTGGAAGGTAAAAAAATAAAAAAAACGAAAGAAGCAATAAAACAGAAGATTAGTGCGTTCTGGGAAACACACAAAGATTTTAACGATAGAAATCCTGACGATATAAGAAATGCAGATAACCTTTGTAGAGAACTTTTAGATACGGTATCGTTACGCGGACTACCACCTACTGTACTAATCGAAGCGATCGAAGAACTGAAAGCAGAAATAGCAGTAGAAAAAGCAAGAAAGGAATTCTATAACAAATGAAAGAACTCAAATTGTCATTAACAGAACGAATCAACCTGCGTACTTCTAATCACATCCAATATGCTACAACCGAACACTTTGAGAATGGAGAGAAAGTCGTAATCAAAAAGGTCGGAATTTGCACGGTAAAAACAAGCGGTATAAGAGGTTTGATTACGTTAAAAATAACACAGAAACAGTGGATGTATAGTAAGGAGGGAGAACTAATCAAAACACCAGAGTGGGGTTTGACATAGAAGCAGAATGAACAAAAACAAAAAATGGCTAAATCAGGAAATAGAACGACTTGGCACACTTAAAGAAAACACCAAGCCACAAAAGGTAAAACGAATTATCGAAGAGCAGATAAACCAACTCGAACGTGAGAACAAAAGAAGAGAAGGAGGATTCTTAGTAGGATGATCTGTCCAATAGACGGAGTGGAGTTCCGTGTCATAGATGCGGAACTAAAGGATACTGAGGAAGGAAGATACTGCTGCCGAAGATGTTTTGAGATAGCACAGATACAGAAACAAATGAAGTTTGGTGGTGATGCACATAAAGTGTGGATTACAAGGAAGGAGAAGGAAATGGGATTACAATGAGAAATGCGCAAGTAGCTAGCGTCTTGTGATTTTTGCGTGGGACGCTATGTTTCGACTTCAGATTTAGCCCAGATTCCAACCAAGTGATTTTTGCGTGGTTGGTTGGAATGCGTTGTTCGCTGATCGTTAGGTTTGTGTTATAGTCATAGCGTTATGGTAAAGTAAAAACTACAATTATATGATTATCTGTTCATTCTTTATAGACAAAATACATTTTGAATGGTTCAAACAATCGTAACAGCCAACGCTTAGCGCATAACGCCGAGCGAGTAAGGGACGCGCGAAGCGCAACAACGCACAACAATAGGGGGGCAGTCCTAAATAGGGGGTCTGTCAGGGGGACAGCGTCCCCCTTGCACCATAACGTCCGACGCCTTGTTTTATAATGCAGAAGGGTTTTTGTGATATGACTATGGAAACAAAATGAAACAAAAGAAGCTGGAAGATTTGGACTGGTGTAAACTACCTTTACACTGGATACAACAGCAAGACGGTAAAATCAAAGTAGTTTCTATGTCAGAGCAGTACGTGCATTTGCGCTGTGACGGTGGTGATATATATCATCGGATTGAATAGCAAAACTATTTATATAAGAAAATATCGAAACTGTCTTTATACATTAACTCCATAACAATTATCATGGCTTCGAAAGAAAACTAAAGAGGCTTCGCTACTGCGTAAGTTACGTGCAGTAAGAGAAGAGATAGAAGTGGAAAGAGGACTATGAAAATGAAAGAAGAAAACCAAATCATTGGGATATGCCCTTATTGTAGAACCCACTTTTATATGCCTATGGTTGCTGATGGGATATATCGATGCACACACTGCAACAAACTTTCGGAATGTGTTTCTGGGAGATTAATAAAAGTAAAGAAAGTCAGCTTCAGGGTGCGCAGAATATATTATGACCAATTCGTCGTGGGAACTAAACATGAGGAGTTGCGAGCGTTAAAACGTTATTGGATTAAAATCCTATGCCCTTATGTTCCACAGAAGTTCTGCAATCATCCAGAAGTACGTAACAAGGATACTTTATCTGGATTCATGCTTAGCGAAATCAAACGATGTAGGCAGCCAAAGATAGCAGTAATTTCAACTCCAAGACAACCAACATTAAGATTCAAAATAGATTCAATTTGGATAGACGAACCAGAAAGCATCTTAGGCAGAGAACTATCAGAACAAGGCAAGTTGGATATTCCAACTGAACTATGTATCGTGACGAGGATGGGAAAACAGATAGAATGATATTCGACAACAAGCTAAAACAATTCATCAATAGCCAGGTGCGAGATTCACTATTAGAGATGCACATGGACAATATCATATATGTAAGTAATGCAACCGAAGGCGACCTTATAATTATGCACGCTTGCTTAACGCTTGAAAACGATTTTAGTGATGACAGAGTACCAACTACGCAAGACGTGAACCGAGCGATAACAAAAGCATATTTAGAGATGTACCCGCCGTCAGAAGAACAGAACGAAGTGCCTTCTCGATTTGGTTTGAAACCAGAGGACTTTGCAGAGTTGACGGTACGGAAAAGAGCGAAATGAACTATTACGAAAAGTACATTCTGAATATTCAAGCCGCGTTTGATTCTGTTGTAACGCCCGTAGTCGAACCGCCACGATATAACACGTTCCCGTTTCAAGAGACGTGGGAAGGTCAGAACGAAGCAATTGAGACTATTATGAATAACAAAAGAACCGTACTATGCTCGCATACGGGTAGTGGTAAAAGCGCCGCTATGCTGACGGCTGCTGCAGAATTAGAGATGGCAACGCTCATAATAGAACCGCGTAAGTTCTTAGAAGCACAGTTACAGGGTTACAACATGCCATCGTTGTTCGTACTGTATGGTAGAGCAGAGTACAACTGCAACTTTACGAAAACCGCAGCACAGGCACCGTGTCTGAATCGTTATATGAACGAAGATGAGGACACAGGTAAAAGCAGAACAGTATTTGACGTATTTCAATACGTTTTAAATGGCTGCGACAAAAGCTATTTCAGCGTGGAAGAAGCGAACGAGCATATTATAAACTGCAGCAGATGTAACGCCTTTACAAAAATATTATATCACGAAGCAAATCCGTTTCCCTGTTATAACTGTCGTTACATAGAAGCATTAAATAAAGCTAAACATACGTTACTTCATAACGGCATACTGGTTGTAAACGCATTTAATTTCTATCCCTATCGAGATAAGGCGAAGTTCGTTATAATTGACGAGAGCGATGAGTTTTTTCGTAGCGTTACGTCCAGCATAATGCTCAATTACGTCACTCTGATTGACGATACGGAAGAAATGCTTCGGTTAGAGTACACTGCTGTTGAATCAGAACTTAAAAAACTACGGGAAGAATCAGATCAAACT
>Ga0209986_10003910_pt1 | contig 12824 bp, 13 predicted proteins | sample BlataG_FD_183168 | JGI IMG/M metagenome (GOLD analysis project Ga0209986, IMG submission 183168) | Deep subsurface microbial communities from Black Sea to uncover new lineages of life (NeLLi) - Black_00105 metaG (SPAdes) (version 2) | ecosystem: Environmental > Aquatic > Marine > Oceanic >...
ACAATCGTTGCTCATACTGAGGGATGGCGCCTGAATAGAAGAAAATTTTGGATAGAAATTTCCCGCCTCAAAAGAGAACTTAAAGACGAGAACCAGATCGCCCTTGACTTTCAAGGATTGGCAAAATCCGGATTTATTGCTTTCATCTCTGGCTCTAAAAAAAGAATTGGCTTCCATCGGAAAAACCTGAGGGAATCTCTGGCCTCTCTTTTTTACACAGAAAAGCTCGAGGAGATACCTGAAACCATCCATGTCATAAGCAAAAACCTGAAGCTTTTGACCAGGGTAGGAATACAAGAGGAACAATATGAATTCCCTCTGGCTTTGCCCGCAGAAATATCGGAAGCAGTCAAAGCAAAACTTCAAAAAACAGGCTATGATGAGCAGAAAAAGCTCGTTCTTTTTAATGTGGGAGCTGCTTGGGAAACAAAAAGATGGTTTCCTGAAAAATGGATAGAGCTAATCGAGATCATGAAAACGAAAGAATTTTTTTCCCTCCTTTTATGGGGAAATGAAGAGGAAAAAGCACTGGCTGCCCAAGTTCACAAAAAGACTCAAGTCCCTCTGGCGCCTTTCCTTTCTCTGAAGGAAGTTATGGCTCTGATTAAAGAATCTTCTCTACTCGTAAGCGGAGACACATTTGCTCTCCAGGTCGCCTGTGCTTTCTCCCGACCCGTTGTCGGCATATTCGGTCCCTCAAATCCCCGGAGAAACGGACCTTTTAGCCCTCATGATAAAGTGGCTATTCATGAAATGGAATGTAGTAATTGTTATAAAAGGAAATGTCCTACTATCGAATGTCTTAAAAAAATAACTCCGCAGGAAGTTGCTGCCTTAAGCCATCAATTATTGAAAGAGAATGCCTAAATTCAATTTAGAGAAAATAGTATACAGATGGAGAGTAAGGGCTGCTTCTATCGGTCTTATTCTGGCAATTATTTTTGCCAAGCCCGATCTCACTTCGTTTTTGACCGGTTTGGGTGTTTGCTTTTTGGGGCTTCTGATAAGAACTTGGTCTGCCGGTCATCTCAGGAAGGAAAAGAAACTGGCAATTTCCGGGCCTTACCAATACACCAGAAATCCTCTTTATTTGGGAAATTTTGTAATAGGAATCAGCGTTGCCTTCGCATCTCGCTCGTGGTGGGTACTTGGGTACTTTGCTGCTTATTTTCTCCTCTTCTACCCTCTTGTCATAAAAAGGGAAATGAAAAGGATGAAGGAGCTTTTTCCCGATGAATATGATGGATACAAGAAAAAAGCTCCACTTTTTTTCCCAACGTGGAAATCTTTTTCTCTCTCGGGAAAAAATAAGTTCAGCTGGAAGCTCTTCCGGAAAAATAGAGAATGGAGAGCCCTAATAGGAGCCTTTTTATTCTGGCTGATTCTGGCCCTAAAAATAACCCTCTAATGACCTATTTATTGTAGGCGTTCGATTCATCCTCATAGACCTTCCTTATCATTTCCGCCCAGCCTCGGGAAGTAAAATGAGACATCATCACGAGCTGAAGTATTAGGGTAATCAGGGATAAGAATTTAGTTTTTGTACTTGCCACAATTAAGTCTCATTCTTGTTCAATTTCCACCCTCTGACATCCTCTATTGCTTCTATTACAGTGAAAAAACATATTCGGTCAAAGCGAAAATCATATAAAAAAGATAATCACGATGAAAATCACATGATAAGCCCACTACAGAATAGACCTCCCCGCAATTAAAGAATATTACTCGTCGTTCCCCTAAAAGAAAAAATAATATAAAAGACAAAATTCACTTCATCAAATCTTTCCTGCCAGCTTCAATCCCTAATTCTTTGAGTTTTATGAAGCCTACTATTCTTTTACCCACTTTCCTGAATCATTCCGCTTATTATTTTTATAAATAAATCGGGATCATCAGGACTTATGACGATTATTCTATCTGATTTAATGAAAATAGCATTATTCTCATTGGTAAAATAAGCATAGTAAATTCCGATATTCCAAGAAAGTATTTTACCAAAAAATCCGAATACACCTCCTACTCCTCCTCGCGCAACACCTCTAAAAAAATCTTTTTTAGCTATTCTCCTCACTTCTTCTATCTTTGATAAAGGTATTTTTATGTCTTTTATTTTTCTTTTTATAATAAGATCAGATTCAGTTAATTTATAGCCAACTGGTGAAAATATATATATTATCATAGGAATAAAAATGAAAATAAAAACTCCTATTAGCTTTACAGATAAAAGAGCATTCGGATTATTTATAATTATTAATAATACAATCATAAAAAGTACAACTAAAAAAACAGCTGTGATTAATCTCGCTGTTAATGATAAAGCAGATGCCCGAAAATTCATTTTATTCTCTTCCTTAATGAAATCTTTCGATTTATATTAACAAAAAGATATTTTAGATAGACCAAAAAGAAAATTTTTTCTATTTTATAATTAATACTAATTTATTTCATTACTTTTTTCAATATCTTACCATCAATATAGTCTGGAATCTTTATTTCCAATAAATAAAGAACGGTGGGAGCAATATCTCCGATTATTTCACTTTCTTCAATAAAGTCTCTGTTCAATCTATATATTTCCAATTTAATTTCTCCCTTAATTTTTATTCTTAACTCAGCTAAAGATAAAAAATTCTCTAATATAATTATTTAATGAGTGGAAATATTTTGAAATAGCTTTTGCGAATTACAGTTATATCTGAAATTTCAATATTAAAGGAATTTGGTTTTAGCGGTTGCCAAAGATCCCTCACCATTTCCGCAATTTCCACCCGCTGACAGTTAGGAGGGCTTTCAGCTCGAAAAGTCAGCTTGAAGTGGATGGTTTTATAAAAGGGATATCCCAGGGTAAATTCCAATATATTAATTTTTTTAAAAAAAAACTTGACAAATGGAAGTTCTAATATTAAAGTACTTTATATATTAAAGTATATTAAATTAAAATTAACTTTAATAAGGAGGTAAAATGAACGATTTACAAGCAAAGGATGAGATTCGATTGATCCAGGAGATGATCGAGAGAACAAAAAAGATCACTGCTGGATCCTGGATGTTTTTCCTGGTCTGGGGAATTGTGGTTATTCTGGGCATAGGCGGCATGTATACTCTGGTTTTCATCGAAAAATTTAGTTGGATTTGGTTAAACTGGGTTGTTTTTATGGGCATTGGAGTAATTTTCTCGATTGTGTATGGAAAAAAGTTTGAAAAATTAGAAGGGGCAAGGACCTATGCTAACATAGCAACTGGTCATGTCTGTTTTGCCTGTGGGATGGCTTTTATTCTTGTGGGTTTCATCTTTCCTCTTCTAAAAATGTATTCCTGGGGCTTGATTTCTGTGCTCACATCAATGGTTGCAGGAATTTTGGTTTTTACCCTGGGCGGAATTTTCGAGTGGAACCTGTTGAAGTGGTGTGGCGTGATATGGTGGCTAGGCGCAGTCGGGATGATTTTTGTCCACGAGAATTACAGAGGACTTCTTGTCATACCCCTTTTGCTCATCGGATACATTATGCCTGCGCTCGTTCTCCGTTCCATGTATCAAAAGCAAAGGGACGAAAATGCATCCTGAGAAGTTTGAACAGCTTGATCCTGTCATTCATTCCCGGATAAGGCTTGCGGTGTTGTCAATCCTGATTTCAGTCAAAGAGGCGAGTTTCAATTATCTAAAGGAAACAATCGGGGCAACGGATGGAAATCTGAGTGCAAGCTTATCGAAGCTTGAGGAGGCAGGATATATTTCCATAAAGAAGGCATTTAAAGGGAAAAAGCCTTTGACGACCTGTTCCATCACGGAGAAAGGAAGAAATGCATTTTCAGCGTACTTGAAGGCTCTGGAGACTTATATTGGCTTTAAGAAATAAGAAAAAGGAAAGAAGATCAAAAACTCCAGATTCAACTTGACGAAATTCATCATTTGAATCTAGAATATTCACAAATGGTAAAACTTAAAATTTTAAAAAATATTCTTCCCATTTTCATTGTTTTCTTAGCTACCATATTAATATCTTCCGCTTGGATGAAAAGCTGGGCTCTTCCGAATAGGCTCAGTTTTTCAAATAGATTTCAAGAATCTGACTATCAAATCCTTATTATAGACTGCGAATCAACAATATATTCTGAATTGTGTGATTTAGCTGGCAATTTTTTTACCCAAGAAAAAGTCTCACATGTAATTACTAAGAGGAGATATGATAGTCTCAAGGATATTGTCAAATCAAAATTAAAAGATTTTGATTTAATAATCATTTCAGGGAGCAGCACTTTTTTTCCTGACTCTCCGGAAATTAAGGATGTAGCAGAACTCTTGCAAGCATCAATCAAACAGAACAAACACGCTTTTGGAATATGTTTCGGCTTGCAACTCTTAGCTTATTTATTAGATTCGAAAGAAGGAAGGCTAATCAAAACAGGTTATTGGGATGAGGATGTTTTGATTCATATCTTAAAAGATGACTCGATTTTCAAATGCGTCTGTCATAAAGGCGACACATTCATCACTCGGCAATATCACAAATATTCAGTGCCATTCAATAATAAGGAAGATATTGGTGAAGGAATTGTATTAGCAAAGAGCAAGGATGGAATCGAAATAATAAGAGTAGGTAATGTAGTGGCATCACAATTTCATCCCGAAAGTCGCTATGCTAGTCCAGAGGCTAAGCAAATATTTAAAAATTATTTGAGAGAATTTATCTTTAAAAAAAAGAAGTTATAAATTAGAGAGTTTACTTGTTTTGCTTTTTACGAGACTGTTTGCTATATTTTTCTTGTGCCGACAAAAGAAAGAATTGAAAAAGTCAAAAAGGTTCTCTCTCTCCGGCAGCCAGACTTGAGGGTTGTCCTGGAAGAGGTAAAAAACACCCATAATGCCAGTGCTGTGGTCAGAACCTGCGATGCAGCAGGAATTCTGTACTTGGATATTATATCCGCAAGCCAGGAAACCTTTCCCGTGAACGAAGCCATATCAACCAGAGCCGAAAAATGGATTCAGTTTAACTATTACACATCAACTTCAGAATGTCTTAAGCGATTAAAAAAGGAAGGATTTAAAATCGCTGCTACCCATCTCAGTAAAGATTCCATTCCTCATACTGCTCTGGACTATACTCAGCCTCTTGCTCTTGTGTTCGGAAATGAAGCTGAAGGCATCTCGGAAGAAGCTCTCTCTCTGACTGATTACAAAATCAAAATTCCCATGGTAGGCATGGTTCAGAGTCTCAACCTCTCGGTGTCGGTCGGAATAATCCTCTATGAAGCTATGATGCAAAGAAAGAAAAAGGGGTTCTATAAAAAAGAGAGACTATCTTCAGATGAATTTAAAAAATACTTGGAAAAGTGGCTGGGCTCCTCCTCTAATCCTTCATCTAAAACTGACTGAAGACCGAAGAGAAAAAAAAAGGGAGGCAAAGGATTTTTTTTCCTCCCCTCCCCGTCAAGAAATGAGAACTGGAGCTGGTTATACTTTTATGGCTTTATGTTTCTTTAAAGCTATTCTCAACTTCTCTGCAGATTCTTTGTAATTTTCGCCTATTTCCTCTAGCTTCTTATTCAGCCTTTTCATCAGTTTTTCATGCTCCTCAGAATCCTGCCACTTTTTATACTGTTTCTCCAGATTTTTACTGTGACTATCCCAGGAATCAACATAATCTTCCCAATCTTTATACGAGTACGAAAATCCGGATCTTTCTTCTTCAATTTCAACCTCAACGCTCCTCACTTTTTTATTCCTGAGGAGTTCTAGCTTGATCCTCTCCCCCTTTTCTTTATCCTGTATTACTCCAGTCAAATCTCTCGCTTGCTCAGTTCGGATTCCATCAGCTTTGATGATAACATCTCCCACTTTCAATCCCGCCTTTTCAGCAGGGCTATCCTTGGTGATTTTAGCTACCAGAAGTCCCCTGCCCTCTTTCACGCCGAAATACTCGGAAAGTTCTCTGTTGATTTCCTCTAAATAAATTCCTATATACTTTCTGTGTTCAAGACCCCAGCTAAATAGCCTGGGTTCAGGAGGCTCAGGAGGTTTGGGTAGTTTTCGTATTTCTGGTAGTTTTGGGATACCTGGAGGTTTTGGCGGCTTTGGCGCGATAAAAAGCCGGGGAAATTTAGACTCAAGCTCTATCCTCACATTTTTTTCGGAGTATTCACCCAATTTCACCTTGACATCTATTTCTTTTCCATTTCTTTCAATTTTTAAGGTTATGGTCTTACCAGGTTTCCTCTTTCTTATTTCCTTCGCCAGCATTTTGGTACTGGTTACTTCTTCACGCTCGATTTTGAGAACCATATCTCCTTCTTTAAGCTTTGCAAGTTCAGCCGGACTTTCTTTTTCAATCGCAATAATTCTTACCTTGCCTTCCTCATTTTCCTCGATAGAAACTCCTAACCATCCTCTTTCTACTCTTCCTTTCTCCTTTATTTCAGAAGTAACGCTCTTTACTATATCAATCGGAATAGCCTCTGCCATACCGGATGAAGGGGCTTCCGCTTTACTCAAGACTATTCCCGTACCAGCTATCTCTCTCTCTCTAAACTCAACAATGACTGGTCTGTCACTCGAATAAACTCCTCTGAGCAACCCAACCATGCGGCCCTTTTTGTCCACAACAGGGCTTCCACTTGAACCTTGCACAACCCAAACATTCAACCGGACCTTTTCCGGAGAAATAGAGTTTACAATTCCTTGAGTGATGGCCGGCGTATTCTCGGGAGAAATGCTGATGACACCAATCCATGAACCGGGAGAAAGCTCCTTTGACACTCCTAAAGTTATCGGAGTCAGATTTTTATCCTTAACCTGAATGAGTGCTAAATGAGTTTCTGAATCCATGCCCAGAAATTTGGCTTCCATCTTTTTTCCCTTAGAAGTGATAACTGAGATTTTATCATTGCGTGGATAAATGAGGGCAGTCGTGACAATGTGCCCAATTTTATCAATAACAACACCTGTCGCGACTTTTCTTATCCTGTTCCTTACTTCAACTTTAACAACCGACGGATAGACTTTCTTGGTTACATCCTCAATCTCCGTTTCACCACGCAAACCTGCGTTGGACTCTGCATTCAGGGTTGGAAAAAGCGCAACTAAAAAAACTGATAGCACGATAATAACTTTGAGTTTATTGGTCATTTTTAATTAACCTCCTTAATATTTGATTCTTGTGCTAGTACCTTCAGAAACCTGCTCCAGAATATATATTGTCTGAGGTTCCCGAGAAGCAGACTGGATTTCCCCAGCATAATCCACGGCCTCAATGATGGGGATAGTTTCTCCTTTTCTTGGCTCTCCTCTTCTTTGGAATGTTGAGGGAGAGGCGAGGCCTTTCTCGAAATCAGCAACTTCTACAGGGCTTTTCTTAGGCAGGATGAAAACATTCACTGCCATAAAAAACACTAGGGCAGCACTAAAAGCACCTGCTAATGAGAGACGAAGGTACTTTATCCTCAGATTTCTCCTTTTCCTCAAAGAGAGCTGAGCCAGTATTTTTTGTTCAAAATCAGGAGGGGCTTTGACCCTCTCTAACTTTTTTAAAAGATTAGGCACATCCATCTTGATACTCCTCTTTCTTCGTGAAAGAATTTTCCACGCACGAGGCTTTCTCTAATTCTATTTTTAAATAATTTCTTCCTCGATTGATCCTTGCTTTTATAGTACCGAGGGGCCTTTTCATGATCTGAGCAATTTCTTCCTGAGAGAAGCCTTCTATATCTTTGAGAATCACTGGTATTCTGTAGCGGGGGTGGAGAGAGTCTAATGCTTTTTTTAGGTTTCGGGTCAGGCCTGAATCAGGAGGGTTTTTTCTATAAGCCTCGATAGGAACTCTGTTCTGAACCTCATCAAGGGAAATAACTGCATATTTTCGCATTTTTTTCATCTCTGTTTTGGCTAGGTTTGAAGCAATGGCATAAATCCAGGAAGAGAAAGGAGCTACTGGTCTGTATTTATGGGCTTTAAAATAAACTCTCATGAAAGTCTCTTGAGATAAATCCACTGCTTTCTGATAATCACCTGTGAGTTTGCACAGGAAGTTTACTATCTTATCCTTGTAAATTTTGACTACTTCTGCAAAGGCCATCTCGTCACCTTCCTGAATTTGGCGTACCAGCTCTTGTTCATCCATCCTCATTCTATTTAAACTATCCTTCATCTGAAAAAGTTGCAAAATAAACTGAACTATTTACGTACTATATTTCTATTTATTTATTATATCGCATGTAGGGTATTTAACAAAAATGCTTCAAGAGGGGAAAAACGATAAATGTTGAGATGCGCAAAAATAGAGACCTGACCCCTATGTTTTAATTTTTATTCTTTAATCCCAAGCTCAATCAGGGGCTTCTCAGAATCGACCAGGTCCCCAGCAGATACAAAAATCTTCTTTACATAACCATCGATAGTAGATTTTATCTCGTTTTCCATCTTCATCGCTTCTACTACGACCAAAGTTTGATTCTTCCTGACTTCTTCTTTTTCGGAAACATCGATTTTTATGACTTTTCCAGGCATCGGAGCTTTGACCATTAACTCATCTTCTCGAGATCTTACCTCATCTTTCTGTAAACCCTCTCCACCCTCAAGAGGTTCTTGAACTGTGAACTGCTGTCCCTCGAGGGAAAGAAACCTTTTTTCTCTATCCCTGGCAAAATACACTCGATAGGAACGCCCTTCGATTAGAATAGAAATAATATTTGGAGAGATAAAACGGATATCTGCCTCATAGGTTTTCTCTCCATCGGAAACTATGAAGATATTCTCCTTCTTTTCGAGGGATACTTTGTGTAACGTGTTGTCTATTAAGAATTCGAACTCCACTTTACTTCCTCCCCCCTAGTCGCCATTTCCCGAGTGTCAGCCAGGGAGAAAAAACTTCTTTTTCTACATTTTCACCGGCTCTTCTTACATGCGTTTTATCAAGACTATCAAAGGCTGAGGCTATCAAGGCCAGTTTCAGATTTTCATCTGTTTTTTTCTTTCCTTCCCCTTCACCAAAATACATTTTGATAAAACTGGTAGTGGTCTTCCCAGCCTTAAACTGAGGATGGCTGATGACCTCTTTAAGAAAATGGATGGTTGTCATTATTCCCAGAACAACATAATCATCCAGGGCATTAATCATCCTGAGGCAGGCTATTTCTCTGTTTTCCGCCCAGACGATCACCTTGGCCAAGATCGGATCGTAATATATCGGCACCTCGCAACCGCTATAAATTCCGCAGTCATGACGAACGCCAGGGCCTACCGGTTCCTTAAGGAAAAGAACTTTTCCAGAAGAAGGCAGAAAATCTTGGTGCGGGTCTTCGGCATAGATTCGGCATTCGATGGAATGACCCCTCTGGAGTATCTCTTCCTGCTTAAACGGAAGTTTTTCTCCTGAAGCAATCAAAATCTGCTGGTGGACCAGATCCGTGCCTGTTGTCATCTCAGTTACAGGATGTTCAACCTGAAGACGGGCATTAACCTCCAGGAAATAAAAATTCTTGTCTTTATCCAGGAGAAATTCGACTGTTCCCGCATTATTATACCCGGAGACCTGGATGACTTTTTTAGCTGTCTCCCCCATACGAGCCCGAAGCTCTGGATCCAAAGCTTGAGAAGGAGTCTCTTCCACTATTTTCTGATGTCTCCTCTGTATAGAGCACTCTCTTTCAAAAAGATGAACTATATTCCCGTAGTTATCCGCTAAGACTTGAAATTCCACGTGCCTCGGCTCCTCTATGAACTTTTCCAGATAAACAGACTCGTCGCCAAAGGCTGACTTTGCTTCTCGCATCCCCGCTTCGAGAGAGGATTTCAATTCTTTTGGATCATAAACAACTCTCATTCCTTTTCCGCCCCCGCCTGCAGACGCTTTAATCATAACCGGATAGCTTATCTTTTTAGCCTCTGATTCAAACTCAGCGAAATCCTTGGCAATTCCTTTCATTCCCGGGATAATCGCCACTCCAGCCTTCTCCATTGTCTGGCGGGAACGAACCTTGTCTCCGACCAGCGCCAGAGCCTTGGAGTTCGGTCCGATAAAAACAATATTTTCTTTTTCACATCTGCGGGCAAACTCTGCATTCTCAGACAGAAAACCATAGCCTGGGTGAATGGCTTCAGCACCTGCATCACAAGCGGTCTGTATAATTCTGTTCATATCAAGGTAGCTATCAATGGCTGGAGCCGGTCCTATACATACAGCCTCATCTGCCAGTTGAACATGAAGGCTTTCACGGTCAACCTCTGAATAAACAGCTACTGAAGGGATACCCATCTCCTGGCAGGCTTTTATGATCCTGACGGCAATTTCTCCCCTGTTTGCTATTAATATTTTTTTTAGCATGTCAGTCTTTTTGCCCCTACAAGCTTATTTTGTCCATTTGGGCTTTCTCTTCTCCAGAAAGGATGCCATTCCTTCCTGGCCTTCCTCGCTTATTCTCAAATTGGCAATCATCCGGGCGGTGTATTCTTTTACTTCGTCAAAACTCATTTCAGGGACTTTACGAATCAGCTCTTTACAAGCAGCGATAGCCTCTGGCCCAGATGAAAGTAGAAGACTTGTTATCTCATTCACTGTTTTTTCAAGCTCTTCATGGGGCACAACTTCGTTAACAAGGCCTATTTCAAGGGCCTTCTGGGCTGAAATCCTTTTTCCTGTCAAAAAATATTCTCTGGCTTTGCCCTCCCCTATTCTGCGGACGACATAAGGAGAAATGGCAGCAGGGACGAGCCCAATTTTAACTTCGCTCAATCCAAATTTTGCATCTTCTGAGGCGATAGATATATCGCAGGCAGAGAGAAAACCATTCCCTCCTCCGATGGCCGCTCCATTAACCATGGCTACAGTCGCTTTGGGCAGCAGGTAGATTTTGTGGAGGACTTCTGCCAATTGGAGGGATTCCTCCAAATTCTGCTCAAAAGAATAGTTAACAATCTCTCGCAGCCAGTTTATATCGGCCCCAGCGCAGAAAGACTTCCCCTTTCCAGACAAAACAACAACTCGAATGGATTTATCTGCCTTGATTTTCTCAAAAGCAACGTCAAGCTCTTTAATCATCGTGGAATTGAAAGAATTATGGACTTCAGGCCTATTAAAGAAAATTCGGGCAATTTTCCCATCCTTGGAAAAAATAATTGTTTCGTATGTCATTTTTTCATCACCAATTCGGGCTTGATAAATCAAGCCCCTACAATCTATAATTTACATCCTGAAAATCCCAACTTTATAATCAGGAACAGGGGCATTAAGGCTCATGGATATGCCCAAGGCAAGAGCTTCTCTCGTTTCTAAGGGGTCGAGAATACCATCGTCCCAGAGTCTAGCTGTACTGAAATAAGGACTGGCTTCCTGCTCGTATTTCTCCAGAATGGGCCTCATTAATTTTTCCTGTTCTGCCTTTGACATCTTTTCCCCCTGCTCTTTTAGCCTTTTTATTTTCACCGTTACCAAGACATTGGCTGCCTGTTCTCCTCCCATAACGCTTATTCGAGCATTAGCCCACATCCAGAGTATGCGCGGAGCGTAGGCCCTGCCACACATGGCATAGTTGCCGGCTCCGTATGAGCCGCCTACAATCACCGTAAACTTGGGAACATCGGCATTAGCCACAGCATGAACCAGTTTGGCTCCATCTTTGGCAATTCCTTCACGTTCATACTGTTTTCCGACAATAAAGCCAGTTATATTCTGAAGGAATATGAGAGGAATTTTGCGCATGGAGCAGAGAGTAACAAAATGAGCTCCTTTTAGAGAGCTTTCAGAAAACAAGACTCCGTTGTTGGCCAGGATTCCCACAGGATAGCCCATGATGCGGGCAAAACCACAAATCAGGGTTTGGCCGTATAATTCTTTAAATTCTTGAAATCTGCTTCCATCCACTATCCGCGCGATAATTTCTTTCATGTCGAAGGTCTTCCTTAAATCCTGGGGAATAATACCGTAAATCTCCTGCGGATTATAATAGGGATCTTCAGGCTCGGCAACGTCCAGTTGGAATTTCTGGGGAGGATCCAATGTTTCGACAATATTTCGAGCAATCTCTAAAGCATGCCCATCGTTAAGGGCATAATAATCTGACACTCCTGAGATACGACAATGAACATCAGCTCCTCCTAAGTCTTCAGCTGTAACTTCTTCGCCTGTAGCAGCTTTCACCAGAGGCGGACCACCGATAAAAATCGTCCCCTGTTTGCGAACAATAACCGTCTCATCGCTCATAGCCGGCACGTAGGCTCCCCCGGCCGTACAGGATCCCATGACGATCGATATCTGAGGAATACCCAGAGCAGAAAGGCGAGCTTGATTGTAAAAAATGCGGCCAAAATATTCCTTATCAGCAAAAGTACCAGATTGATGAGGAAGAAATATCCCCCCCGAATCCACTAAATAGACACAAGGGAGACGGTTTTGCAGTGCAATTTCCTGAGCTCTGACATGCTTCTTTATTGTCATGGGGAAATAGGTGCCCCCTTTAACAGTGGCATCATTGGCTACGACTAAAACTTCACGTCCATGGATTACACCGATTCCGGTGATTACACCTGCCCCTGGAGCTTCGTTATCGTACAAATCGTAAGCAGCCATGGGAGTCAGCTCCAAAAAAGGAGTGTTGCGGTCGAAGAGTTTCTCTATTCTTTCCCTGGGCAATAGTTTTTTTCTGGACTTATGAAGCTCTCTGTATTTTAAAGGACCACCTTCTTGAATCTTGGCCAGTCTTTTTTTGTATTCAGCAACGATTTTCTGCAGCTGTGCAGAATTCTCTTTATATTCTTTGCTCTTGGTGTCTACCTTGCTTTCGATTCTGTACATAAGAAAATCTCCTCTTCTAAATGTGGGCTTGATGAATCAAGC
>Ga0209986_10003912_pt1 | contig 12820 bp, 11 predicted proteins | sample BlataG_FD_183168 | JGI IMG/M metagenome (GOLD analysis project Ga0209986, IMG submission 183168) | Deep subsurface microbial communities from Black Sea to uncover new lineages of life (NeLLi) - Black_00105 metaG (SPAdes) (version 2) | ecosystem: Environmental > Aquatic > Marine > Oceanic >...
CCTTGGACTCGGACGTCAAGGAGTTCTCCTACCAGAACGTCAACACCGTCGACGCCGCTGGGAACTTCGTCATCGTGCGGGCTCTCAACATGCTGGCCGAGTACCTGTATCACAACGCCGATCGCCAGAACTTGCTCCCCGTCGACTGGGCGGTCAGCATGAGACCCGAGCTGTGGACCGAACTCTCTGAGATCTGGCCCGTGGCATATCTCACGACCCGCAATGTCGTACTGCCCGCCGGGAACACTAACTTCCTGGATGCTACCCGCATCAACGCGATGCGTGACGACATGCGAAGCGGGATGTACATCTATCTCATGGGACGTAAATACCCTGTGGTCACAGACGACGGGATCTTCGAGTACACCAGTGCCAATGACGCCAACGTCCCGGTGGGAACGTTTGCCTCTAATATCTACATCGTCCCACTGAATTACATGGGTAATCGCCCGGCCACGTTCATCCAGCACAAGGACTACCGGGCAACCCAACCCGAACTCGCCGCGTCCAAGTACCAGGACGAGTTCTGGACCGACGCTGGACGATTCCTGTGGACACACGAACGGCAGAAGTTCTGCATTACCCTGAGTGGTATCGTGGAACCCCGCGTCGTGCTCAAGACCCCGCAGATCGCGGGGCGTCTGGATCACGTATTGTACGCGCCGTTGCAGCACTTGCGCAGCCCGGACCAAGACTCCGACTACTTCTTCAAGGGTGGCGTGAGTGAACGGACGGCTCCATCGCTGCACAGTGACTGGAACCGGTGATAACAACAACGAGAAAGTAGAATGACTAGCTAGGGCTCCGGGCTCACCGGAGCCCTAGCTAGAACAAACGACAACAGCATAGGGAGCTCTCACTATGGAAAAAACCATCTGTTACGTCGGTGGCTGTGGTAGACTCGGGCTTTCACTGGCTGTGTGGACCGCGCACAAAGGGTTCAATGTCCTGTGTGCTGACGTGAGTAAAGCTGCGGTCGCCATGGTGAACTCTGGTGAGTCCCCAATCTCAGAGCCCGGTGTCCAGGAGTTAGTCACCAAGTACCACGGGACACGTCTGAGCGCGACTACTGACGTTGTGGGGGCTGTCCTGCACTCCGGGCTTAGCTTTGTCGTCGTCCCCACGCCGAGCCAAGAGGATGGGGTTTTCTCTCTCAAGTACATCCTTGCAGCTTGTGACGACATTGGTACGGCCCTTCGTCAGAAAGACGACTATCACGTTGTCGTGATTGTCAGCACAGTGATGCCCAATGACACAAGCTCAAGCATCTGCCCTCGGCTCGAATACAGCAGTGGGAAGAAAGCTGGCCCGGACTTTGGTCTAGTTTACTCGCCAGAGTTCGTGCGTCAAGGCTCTATTATCCACGACTTCGCCAACCCGGACCAGATTCTAGTTGGACAGCTTGACGCGCGGTCCGGTGACGTGGTGTGTCTGCACTATGCTCAGATCGTTGAGAATCTCGCGCCACAACATCGGATGAGCCTCACTAGTGCCGAGATCACGAAACTGGGACTCAACGCGACGGTCGTGATGAAGCTAACACAAGCGAACGAGCTGGCTTGGCTCTGCCACATGTCCGAGAGCGCCGACGCTCGGGATGTACTCAAAGCCATTGGTTCGGACCGGCGCGTAGGGCTGAAGTACTTCAACCCAGGGCCTCCGCCCGGCGGTCCTTGTTTCCCCCGCGACTGCCGCGCTCTCGTCTGTGCGGCCCAGAAGGTGGGTGTGAGAGCGACGATCGCGGAAGCTGTATCCTCTCCCGATCCCCAGTTTCAGAATATCGTAGGCTTGGCCCGGGCCCTATGTCCCCGTGGTGGGACGGTAGGGATACTGGGACTCACGTACAAGCTGGGTGTCGATATCACGAAAGAAAGTGCCGGGCTTGAACTCTGCTCCAGGTTAAGGGCAAAGGGATTTGGGGTAGTTGCACATGACCCCAGGGTTACCTCGTTATCATTGAGAGACTGCATCTGGGACTCTGACTTGCTCATACTCGCAACACCGTGGCCTGAGTTCTTGGCACTCCAAGAGATGGACCTGGGTGGCAAGGTAATTCTCGATCTATGGGGTCTCTTGGACGAGGAAAGGTTAAACTGTGAGAGGTATGTCAGATTTGGGAAAGGCGGGTGAGGTGATTAGAGTCTGTGTAACTGGTGCTGGTGGGTTCATAGGAACTCACTTGGTCCGTCGCCTGAAGGCAGAGGGGTTCTGGGTCCGTGGTGTGGACTTGAAACACCCTCAGTGGTCTAAATCCGAAGCTGACGAGTTTCTCCTGCTCGACTTACGCCAAGCTGACAATGCGGGAGAGGCGTTGGGAGACGTCGATTGGGTCTTCGCCTTAGCTGCCGACATGGGGGGGGTGGGCTTTATCTCCCAAGAGCAAGCCGAGATCATCAGGAACAATACGCTGATTAACGTTAACTCCATCGAAGCAGCCCGGGCGTTGGGTGTCAAAAGATACCTTTTCTCGAGCTCTGCCTGTGTCTACCCGGTCCAGTTGCAAGTGAGTGATCAGGCAAAACCTCTAGCTGAGTCCGACGCCTACCCGGCGAATCCACAGATGTCCTACGGCTGGGAGAAACTGCATACTGAACATCTCTGCCGTGAGTACCGTAAAGCTGGTTGGCTAAACACACAGATTGTTCGTTTTCACAACTGCTACGGGCCTCTGGGAAGCTGGAACGACGGTCGTGAGAAAGCGCCGGCTGCACTCTGCCGCAAGGTTGCCATTGCAAGCCTGTCGGGGAGGCCCGAGGTCGAGGTCTGGGGCAGTGGTCAGCAAGTCCGCACCTACATGTATATCGACGATTGTGTGGAAGGATTGTTACGCCTGATGAGATCCGGTTTCGCCGGGCCTCTCAATCTAGGCCGCGATAGAGCAGTCACAGTGGATGAGCTTCTCGACGTCATCGCCGGGATCGCCGGGGTAAAGGTCGAAAAAGTCCACGTCGAAGGACCCGAGGGGGTCCACTGGCGTAACTCCGATAATAGTCTTTGCGAGAGAACCCTGAACTGGGAACCCTCTATCTCAATTGAGAGGGGACTCGTAGAAACTTACCGCTGGATTGAGAACCAGGTGAGAGAGACTCTGCATGTTTGACTATTCTTACCTTCTCAAAGCAGAGTGGGGCTGTGGTTGTTTCGCCGAGGACTATTTACTCCTGATCGGGATCGTCGCTAATCTCAAGCCGCAGACAATCCTGGAGATCGGGACTCATTCTGGGCTGGGTGCAGTCGTGTTGGCTCATGCTGCATCTCAGTGGCATAAGGACCCGCGAGTAACCACGGTTGACGTAACACAGAAGTTGGGGAGATCAAACTTGCATCTCATACCACACGTTGATCGGTATATTGAGTTTATCGAAGGCCATAGCGATAATGTTCTACGGAGCTTCCACGAACAAGGCCGTACTTTCGATTTGGTGTTCGTAGACGGTGCTCACGACTATTACCAGGCTAGCCAAGACTGGGTTAATAGCCAGGACCTAACTAGCACTTGGGTTCTGCACGATACGACACAGTTCACGGGACTCCAACGACTGGTACGAGAGATCAGGGCTACTTACCGGTATGAGGTGTTTCAGTTCATCACCGCCCCGGGACATCGGAAGGAGAAAAAGGTTGGCGAGACCCTATTACACAAGCACTTCACCACCGGGCTGACGCTGGTTCAGCAGCTCAGTAACTTGGATGTGTTGTTCAGACAGGCACATCGGGGTGACACGGGTAAACTGCTACCTGGGCATTTTGACTAGGAGGAGAACTGAGCATGTCAAAAGTCATGTTAGTTGCACCTTGGTTCTTCTACTTCGAGAACAAGAGACATCGCCCGGCTCGTCGTGAGTGGCGCAGTGGACCGTCGACTATTTTGTTACTCGCGACAATCCTGAGAAACAAAGGCCACGAAGTGGCAGTCGTCGATCTATTTAGGGACTTGGCGTCCTTTGTTGGTGCGGTGGAGCCTTGTTTGGCGAACTTTCAAGACAAAATTGCTAACTTCAAGCCCGATATCATCGGTATCTCCTTCTTCTCCCTACATTGCTTGGAGGTTCAAAAGATTGTCACTGCTGCAAGACAGCAGTGCACGCGGTCAGGGTTGAGTACTCTTCTCGTCGCGGGTGGTATCCACGCCACGGTCGAACCCAGGATGACTGTCGAGACCCTAGGTTTCGACTATGCCTTCGTAGGCGAAGGTGATATTGGGATCGTTCGCTTGGCTGAGGGAGAGGACCCGAACATCATCCCTGGTATCGCCGGACCGTCCACTGCTGAGATCACCCAAGGCGACCCACCGGAGAGCTTAGATACTCTCCCGTTCCCGGACTGGTCTTTGTGCGATTACCACTACTATGACCAGCCTTCTCTCGCCAGGATAGGGACCAGAGAGACGAGTGGCCTTGATATGACGGCAGGCCGGGGCTGTCCTTTCCGATGTAAGTTCTGTGCCTATCCTGCACTGTCCCCTGTACGTTTTCACTCCGCCGAGTATCTCATAGCCCACATGCAGTACATGCTCAAGGAGTTTGGGACCCGAGGGATCTACTTCGTCGACAGCTCGATCGGCAACAACAGAAAACTGCTGAAGATATTCTGTGAATCACTAATCGCCAAGGGAATTCCAAACCAGATGGAGTGGTACGGGAACATACGCGCGGACCAGGTTAACGAGAATCTGCTCACTCTCATGTGGCGAGCCGGGTGTCGGTTTCTGTTCTACGGTTTCGAGTCCGGGAGCCAGCGTATGCTCGACCTGATGCACAAAGGTACGAAGGTCGAGGATAATCTCAAAGTAGCTCGACTCCACGAGAAACTGCGGTTTCCTTATCTCGCCAGTTTCGTCATCGGTTATCCCGGTGAGACCGAGGAGGACTGGCTCAAGACCATTGCACATATCCGGGAGACCAGACCGCCCCGCTGTGGGATGAACTCGTTCACACCGTTCCCAGGCTCCCCGGTCTACGACGAACTCAAACAGCAGGGAAGATTGGACTTGGATAACATGTTGGTGTGGCGACAAGTCGGTTGTATCAATAACCCGGGATGTTACACTGGCATACCACGGGCCAAGCGTGGGTCTTTGGCTGGTGCTCTGCGGGCTGCGGTCAAGGGAGCTTCGGAGGAGGCAAAGGCAAGATGGCAAGGAAAAGCCGGATAGACCTGTCAGTTGTGTTCTCGGGTCGGAACGACGACTATGGGGGTGACTTCGCCGAGCGTGTGCTCGCTGCATTTGACCGGAACCAGAAAGAGGCAAGGATAGCAGGGGTCTTCGTTGAGTGGCTTTTCATAGAGTGGAACCCCTTGAATACTGACTATCTCTCGTATCAGCTAGCACCGCTTGGCTGCAAGTGTATCGTCGTGGACCCGGGTTGGCACGAGAAGTTAATCGTGCCTGGGCAGACTTTTGCACGGACATTCGCCAAGAACGTCGGTATCCGACGGGCGTCGGGTAATTGGATTCTATCCACAAACCCAGACGTGGTATTCGATGACCAAGTCTGGTCGAGTATCGCAGGGGGTCTCGATCCCGGGTTTCTCCACCGGACCGTGCGCAGTGATGTAGATTGGCACTTCTTTGACGAGCCATTTCAGATATTACGTGACACTGCTATCCGCAGACACACGCCGAGACACGGTAGTTTCTGCGAGGCAGCAGGTGATTTCCTTCTATTCCCGATTCAGCGACGGTTTGGGTTCGATGAGGCAATCAACTATACCGAGATCCACTGCGATGGTCGGTTCTGCGAGAACTGGTCTGCCATAATGAGTAACGGCCAACTGGGTAATACCAAGGTATTCCGGTTCATCGGTGATATCTTTAAAGCAGATCACCCTCTCACTTACTTTCACTTGGCTGGTACACAGCCTCGCTTGGAGAAATGGGACTACCGAGAGCGGACCTGTGACGGTCCCGCCCTATACGAGAATAAGCTAGACTGGGGTCTCCGGGACGCCAAGCAACACGACGTAGCGGAAAGGATCTGGTACCTTGACTACTAGTATCGAGACTGTCCGTGACTACTGGGACACAAGGCCCTGCAATGTCCGGTACTCGCCGTTACTCATTGGGACAAGAGCTTACTTTGAGGAGGTAAGGGCCAGGAAATACTTCGTGGAATCACACATCCCCGAGTTCGCCCAGTTCCCACGGTGGACTGGGCGAACCGTGCTCGAGCTTGGCTGTGGGATTAGAACCGATACGGTAAGCTTTGCCTTGGCTGGCGCTCACGTCACGGCGGTTGAGCTCTCGCCCAGGTCACTGGGACTCGCACGAGCCCACGCCCGTAGTTTTGGGGTCCAAGATAAAGTCAGGTTCCTTGAGGGCAACGTCGAGAGTCTATCCAGTTTTCTCGAACCACAGACGTTTGATTTGGTCTATGCCTTTGGTGTCCTGCATCACACGCCAAATCCTGTGCGTGTGATCACCGAGATCCAAAAGTTCATGTCTGTGGACTCCACACTCAAGCTCATGCTCTATAACCGTCACTCTTGGAAGGTTCTCACGTCACTCGTGAACTGGCGTCCCGGTCTATCGTTCGACCAAGCCATAGCCAAACACTCGGAGGCCCAGCCAAGATGCCCAATTGCGAGTACCTTCACACCTAAGTCTGTGAGGGAACTTCTGTGCGACTTTGACCCAGTTCTGATCCGAGCTGACTTCATCTTTCCCTACCGAGTCCGCGATTACATCCAGTACCGTTACGTCAAAAGGTGGTACTGGCGTGTCACGCCACTAAGACTATTTCGCTATCTCGAACGACACATCGGTTGGCACCTGCTGATCGATGCCAGGAAGTCATGACGTGGCTTATACACTAGCGGGTGACAGGGTTATAGAGTATAACTACGTTCGGAGACGTCTCCCACGGGGTGAAGGGGCTGTGCTCGATTTCGGCCCGTCGCGCTCGGCGAAGATGAGCTTGTTTGCTGTTGGGCAGGGATACCGAGTGACGGCGGTTAGTCTCGAGCAGATCCAACCTCAGCATCCTAACCTGGTGTTCATCTTGGGAGATGTTCTCACAGTGAAGATAGGGGGGAAATTCGATTGGGTCCTGAATATCTCGACTGTCGAACATTGTGGACTTGCTGGTCGGTACGGAGTCGCAGTTCACGACACTGACGCTGACCTGAAGGCAATGGAGATTCTCAAGGCTCTCCTAAAACCACAGGGCAAAATGCTGCTAACAATCCCGGTTGGCTTGGACACTGTAGTGGGACATTGGCACAGAGTCTATGGCAAAAGAAGACTACCGAGACTTCTAAAAGGCTATAAAGTCCTGCACCAGGCGTTCTGGGCCAAGTCGGGTGATGCGGATACTTTCCAGTCGGTCTCCAAGCTAACTGGGCTCAGCACAGAGCCAATCAAGAACCCGCCGCGTGGGAACTACTATGCGCTTGGCGTATTCACTCTGGGATTATGAGTGAGCTGATGATTGAGTTTAGCCTTTTTACCGTTCCGTGTGGGTTCTCGGGTGCATACAACGTCAGGCAGTGTAACGCCATTGACACTTGGGTTCGACTGGACCCGAAACCGGAGATACTACTAATTGGTGATGAGTGTGGTACTGAGTCAATCGCCGAGGAGTACAATCTCGTCCATGTGCCGGGAGTCGAGCTGAGTCCACTGGGTGTGCCACTGGTCAGTAGCACGTTTTGGCTTGCGCAGCAGTCGGCGAAATATGATATAATATGCTACGTTAACGCCGATATTATGTTATTTCAGGGCTTCGTCACCGCGCTAGCACGGGTAGTGGGGCAACTTGAGCAATTCTTAATGATCGGACAGCGTATTGACTTAGACCTTGACACGCGACTTGAGACCAACAAAGAGAGCTGGCAACGGGACTTGATGCTCTTGGCGAGAACCCAGGGTGAGCTTCACGATGTCCGCGGGATTGACTACTTCGCATTTCGCCGGGGTTTGTATGGAGATATACCACCCTATGTGATAGGACGGTACTGCTGGGACAACTGGCTTGTCGTCGATGCTCTGGAACGTGACGTCCCGGTTGTGGATACAACCCAAGGGCTGTTTGCGATTCACCAGAACCACGAGCGTCGGTCCAGGAATAACGATGACTACCGCAGAAACCGGGCGCTGTACAAGGGCCGTAAAGCCAGCGGGAAACACGGTAGAGTCTCGAGTGCCACGTGGGTTCTCGATGGTGAGGAGTTAAAGAGGAAGTGAGCCGAAAGTCAGATCGTCTCTCTGTAGTGACCATGACTTGGAACAGAAGTGGACCCAGGCTCCGTAATCTTCTGAGCTCCCTCTTGGTATTTCAGAGACCCAGGCCAGAGGAGTTCATCGTGGTTGACACGAGCACCGACCCTGAGAGCCTGGCCCAATCCAAGGAGATTGTGGCTCAGTTTCGCATGGCCCGTCTGATTCACTTTGTCCAAGACACCTTCAACAAGTGTCAGGCTCTCAACGTCGGTATTCGGGCCTCAACGCGACCTTACGTTGCCTGTGCCGACGTGGACTTCATATTCGGACCCGGGTTCATCAATGCGGCTCTACCGTGGCTAAAAAATGGTCACTTCGTGGTCGCGGAGGGACGCAGACTACCTGCCGAGCTCGACCTAGAGACACTACTTGATGATGGCATTGAGCCTCTCATCGGTCGATTCATGGAGAGCTCCGGGTCCTTCGGGCGTCACTGGCGTGGCAAGGGTTGTTTTCAAGCTATGCACCGCGACTGGTGGTTCAAAGTCCACGGCTACGACGAGCGCTACGAGTTCTTGGGTGGAATGGATGGTGACATGCTCCGCCGAGCCCGACACGACAGGTCTATCGACGTCACTGTTCTCAGATTCCAAGACGTGCAAGCTTGGCACCAATACCATCCTCCATCGCCTATGAAAGGACATCAGAAGATCCTCCCCTTCGCTGGTGTCGTAAGAAACCCTGTATCTTGGGGCCAGCCTCTCCAGAAAGTTGAGGAGTTCACACCGTGAAACCAACTTGGGTGTTCGTCGCCGGGACTTATCGCACTGCCTCCACGACACAGTACCTCATCACCAGGGACATCGTGGAGGAGACCAAAAACGGCATTGGCATCGGTTATCACACCGAGGGGAAGCTCGTGGACCGCGATGGACCCAGGTCGGGCCGTTACGTCGTCTGCAAGGTGTTCGTATTCTTGCCCGTAACTTCTCCACATGGTAAACGGTTTCTTGAGGAGAAACGGCTTAAGGCTGTCTGTACCGTTCGTGATCCGCGTGATACTATGGTCTCCATCTACACCAACGCGATACGCTTAGGTGTTGTGCGTGACGTGGGTGGCAGGGAGCGCAAAGGTGATTTCAACTTCGTCGAGCACGCGACGATCTTCTTTCCTGAGTGGCTAGGGCGGCTCACGAGGTGGATTGATCTCGGACCCGAGATCACCTACTACTCCCGTTTTGAGGATCTTACTCTGAATCTCTTCCGTGAGACCAACCAAATCGCCCGTCACCTCGACATAGACTTGGATGAGGACTTAGCTCACGACATTGCCTCCCGTTACACCGTTCAGGCCCAGAGAGCACGGAAGCGGCAATTGAAAGCTCAGCGATCGAGAGCCCCGGACGAAGCGAAAGCAGAGGACCCTTGGCTGCCCAGCATCCCGGCTATCAACTTCGGCACGAGCGGTCTCTACAGAACCTGGCTCTCTGGTCCTGAGGCTAGCTTGGTCGTGGAACACAACGAGGAATTCATGAAAAGGTTTGGTTACATTGACGATTAAACTCACCATATTCACGATCCCTCGTGCGTTCGTCGGCGAACGAGCCGATCCGCTCAGGCAGAGAAACGCAATTATGAGCTGGAACCTACTTGAGCCAAGGCCGGAGATTATCCTCATGGGCCACGACAAAGGTGTGGGAGAGTACGCCGAGGCCCACGGTTGTCTCTACGTTCCGCAGGTGGAGGAGAATCACCTCGATCACTATACCATCAGCTCCATGTTCGCCGTGGCTCAGAGAGTAGCCTCGCACGGGCTCTCTCTCCACATCTGCGCCGACACTGTACTCTTGAGTGACTTCATGCCAGTAGTGTCCCACGTCACAGAGAACTACCCGGGCCAGTTTCTCGCGATAGGAGCCCGGAAAGGCGTCGTGGTAGACCACGAGATTGATTTCGACGACCCGGGCTGGGAGAGAGAGCTCTTGGCACTCTTCGAGGGAAAGGGGCGTTCTGGTTATCTCAAAGGGAGTGATTTCTTTCTCTTCCGCACTGGATTCTTCGGGGATATCCCCCCATTTTCACTCGGCCAAGCTGTTTGGGATGGGTGGGTAATGAACTATGGACTCCAAAACGGGACACTTATTAATGTCCAAGACGCCTGTTCGGTGATTCACCAGAACCACGGACCGGGAAACCAAGATCTCACCGCGAGGAGGGAGAACAAAGAACTTGCTGGCGAACGATTAACTTGGGTACAGGACGCTGAGGTTTTTCTCACAAAGGCGGACTTAGAGACATGAAAGTTCTGATGACACCACAGCCGACCGAGAGAGCAAAACGGGAAGCCGCGAAAGGTGGGACAGAGAGCGGGCTGAACCAAGTTATAAAGGCTTATTTCAAGTACTTACCTCGGCTTGGTGTCGAGTTAGTTGATCCGAAAGCTACCTCTTACGACTTGAGAGCCGCACACGCTGGTTCCGTCACTGACGCCGAGGTAGCCCATAACCACGGGCTCTACTGGACTGCTGACTACGAGGCTTCCGAGATGGAGTGGCAGACCAATGTTAGAGTCATCGAGTCCGTCAGGAGAGCTAAGGAAGTCACGGTTCCTTCCTCCTGGGTCGCCAAGACTTTCCAGCGTGACATGAGATTTACCCCACACGTCATTCCCCACGGTATTGAGTGGGAGAGCTGGGCCAATCACGACGAACCAAACGGTGGCTACGTTCTGTGGAACAAGAACAGGCTCGTCGACGTTTGTAGTCCTGGGCCGCTGGTAGAGCTCGCCCGGCGGAATCCCGGGATTAAGTTCGTTAGTACTCTCGGGCCCGAGGAGAGCCCTATTAACCTGAGAAAGGTTGGGCTGCTCCCACACGACCAAATGAGACCCTTGGTCCAAGGTGCTAGGGTTTATCTCTCGACGACTAAAGAGACATTCGGCATCGGGATACTCGAGGCCATGGCTGCTGGGGTTCCCGTTCTCGGGTTCGCCCAAGGCGGAATCTTGGACCTCGTCCAGCACGGGGTTAGTGGTTACTTGGCGGAGCCCGGGAATCTGGACGATCTCTCCCGAGGTCTCAGCTTTTGTCTCAAGCACCGGTCGAGTCTAGGCCAAGCAGGCCGTGAATCTGTGAAGCCTTACACCTGGCTAAGAGCTTGTGAAAAAGTCGTCGAAGTCTATGAGTTAGCTCTCCTCGTGGAACGGCCTGCGGTCAGTGTTGTCATTCCTTGCTACAACTACGCTGACAAGGTAACGAGAGCCATAAAGAGTGTTCTGAGCCAGGATTTTAAGTATCTCGAGAAGGTCGTGGTCGTCGACGACGGCTCCAAGGACGATGGAGCGACCGAGAGGGCGGTCCGGTCTCTAAGGGACCCCAGAGTAGAATACTTACGCCAAGAGAACCAAGGTGTTGCGGTTGCCAGAAACAACGGAGTCACGAGAACAAACTCCAAATACGTCTGTTGTTTAGACGCCGATGATTTCTTGGCTGAACCGGGTTTCCTGAGCACTTGTGTCGAGGCTTTGGAGAGAGATAATTCACTTGGTATTGCCTACACCGGGCTGACACTCCTGACGAGAAACGGAAAGTTCAGACACGGTCGTTGGCCAGGTGAGTTTGACTTCGACCGCCAGATCGCGGGTCACAATCAAGTCCCAACCTGCTGTGTCTTCCGTCGCAAGATGTGGGAGAGATTAGGTGGTTACCGTCGTCGCTATTGTCCCAAGGGCTTCGGTACGGAAGATGCCGAGTTCTGGCTGAGAGCCGGTGCCATGGGCTGGGATGCAAAGAAAGTTACCCAAGCCGAGATGTTTGCCTACTCCTTGGGTGGGCTCACGACGGGGGATAGGTCCTACAAGGAGCCAAACTGGTTAGTGTGGCATCCCTGGACGAGGGATGGCTGTCATCCTTTCGCCTCTGTCGCTACACCATCCAGACACAGCCACCCCGTTCGGCAGTACGACGAGCCTTCGGTCAGTATTGTGATCCCGGTCGGGCCAGGGCACGAGCAGTACCTCGTTGATGCTCTGGACAGTGTAGAGGCCCAATCACACCGTGACTGGGAAGTCGTGGTCGTCAACGACACGGGTCACAGGCTCGAGCTCACACCTTGGCCTTTTGTCGAGACCGTGAATACGAAAGGAAAGACTGGAGCTGGGCACGCCAGGAACGTCGGAGTCGAAGTCGCGAAAGCACCACTCTTGGTCTTCCTAGATGCCGATGACTTCCTGCAACCCGAGTTCTTGGCTCTGACACTCGAGGCTCAAAAAGCTCTCGGTGGCTGGGTTTACACTGACTTGTATATTCTTCACAGTGATGGTAGACTAGAGACGTACCGGACGCCAGAGTGGAATGTGAAGAAGCTATGGCGCAGTGGGTTAGCCTCGGTAACCTGTCTTTATCCCAAATCAGCTTGGGAGGAGGTTGGTGGATTTGACGAAAAACTATTCCGCGAGGACTGGGATTTCCAGCTCAGGCTCGCCAAAGCTGGTATCTGCGGTCACCGTATACAGGGACCACTGTTCACCTACCGTCACGCATCGGGAAATAGAAGAAACGAAGGATCCCGGAGACGGGAGATTCTGCGGCTCCACGAGACCTACGAGAGAGAGGAGTTAGAGATGGCATGTAGCGGATGTTCTAAGTCAAACAACCCCCG
>Ga0209986_10003913_pt1 | contig 12817 bp, 11 predicted proteins | sample BlataG_FD_183168 | JGI IMG/M metagenome (GOLD analysis project Ga0209986, IMG submission 183168) | Deep subsurface microbial communities from Black Sea to uncover new lineages of life (NeLLi) - Black_00105 metaG (SPAdes) (version 2) | ecosystem: Environmental > Aquatic > Marine > Oceanic >...
CCCGGTACGATTACCAGATTAGTTCTGCCCGGCGGTCCCGGCGTCAGAGTCGATACGCACGTTCATCAGGGCTGGAAAGTCTCGACAAGTTATGATTCGATGATTAGCAAGGTCATCGTTCATCAAAGAACGCGAACCGAGGCCATTGCCACAATGAAAAGGGCTTTGCGGGAATTTGTTATCGAGCCAATCAAAACCACAATACCCGCCTGCCTGGATATCCTCTCCCATAACCTTTTTATAAAAAATAAAATTGATACCGGCTTCGTCGAGCGAAATTTCTGAATTCAGTTGTTATAATGTTAACAGATAACCGTTATTAAACAGTGGATTTGGGAATATTGCCCGAGTGATGCCAACGAAAAGGAGGAACCGATGAGTCATTTACGGTCAATTGTAGGAGTATTGGTTGTCGTTATTATATTATTGTCTGTATGCAAAGCGGACACTTCCCATGATAAAGACGATGTTTTCATCATCGAGAAGTTTGCGCCTGGCGGAACGGCTGAAAACCTCGAGTCGAAGCACCTCAAGCTTATGCAGGAGTCGTTCGACAGCGAGCCTCAGTACCGGCAGAAGCAGAACGCAGTAACAGTTACCACTGTCGACAAGCTCGCGCTTAACCGGGCGGTCGTCACCGGCATCGATGATTCCTTTTCCTGCAAGCTCGACGATTGGGCGGTAACCAATCAGGAGAAATCCGGCCGCTGCTGGATATTTGCCGGGACGAACCTTCTGCGTGTTGGCGCAATGAAAAAAATGAACCTCAAGGAATTTGAGTTCAGCCAGAGCCACATTTTTTTCTGGGACAAAATCGAGCGTGCCAACTATTTTTTGGAGTCGGTCATCGACACGGCAAATCGTCCCGACGGCGACCGAACGGTAGACTTTTTACTGGCCAATGTGGTCGGCGACGGCGGGCAGTGGAACATGTTCGTCAGCCTCGTCAGGAAGCATGGCTTGGTGCCCAAAACGGCTATGCCTGAGAGCGAAAGTTCCTCAAATAGCCATATGATGAATAAAGCCCTTAAGGCCAAACTCCGTGAGGGTGCCAAGTTTCTACGCGATATGCATGCGAAGGGTGCTACTGTTAAAAAATTACGGAAAGCCAAGCATGAGATACTTGCCGTTATTTACCGGATTCTGAGCATTCACATGGGCACGCCCCCAGCGCGATTTAATTGGCAATGGCGCGACAAGGATAACAAGTTTCACCGCGACGGGCTGATGACTGCCCATGAGTTTGCCAAAAAATATGTAACCCTGGATCTGGACGAGTACGTTTGCCTGGTGCATGACCCTCGGCCGAGCAGCCCGTTTGGTCGTACTTTCACTGTGGCTTATCTGGGTAACGTGGTTGGTGGTGAGCCGGTCAAGTATTTGAACGTTGACATTGATACGATGAAAAATATCGCTATGCGCACGCTGCTTGATGGCGAGCCGGTATGGTTTGGCTGTGACTGCAGCCCGCAGATGGCCCGCGACATCGGACTATGGGACGCCCGCCTGTTCGATTACGAGGGTGTCTACGACACGCAGTTTGTCTTGAATAAGGCCGACCGGCTTATCTACCACCAGAGCAGTATGAACCACGCTATGCTGTTTACAGGCGTGGATATCGTCGATGGCCGGCCGCGCCGCTGGCGTGTGGAGAACAGTTGGAGCGATGAGACCGGCAAGAAGGGATTCTTTATTATGGACGATTCGTGGTTCGACGAGTTTATGTTCGAGATCGCCGCCCGCAAGAGCTATTTGCCGGAGAACCTGCAGAAGGCACTCGAACTTAAGCCAATAGTCCTGCCGCCCTGGGACCCGATGGGCTCACTGGCACGTTGAGCCGCTACTTGCAGTCTAAGAAGCGCTCGGCAGCCCGCGGCTAATTACTTCGGCGTTCTCTATTTCTTGTTCGATATTCGGCATTCTTCACGTGTCTTTTTCCCAAAACCACCGCACCCAGGCAGGGCACGAAAAGCGTGGCGGGATTGGGGCGGTAACGAGTAAAAATGACTGTATTTGTGAGGAATATTTGATATTCTAAGGAAACAAGAGATTTTGGGAATAGATGAATTAAAGGGGAATTAGGAATCTAAAATGAATATTCTGGCGTTAATCGGCAGCCCCAGAAAAGGGAGTAATACGGATATTTTGGCAGACCAGATTTTGAGGGGTTGTCAGAAGAGGGAGCATACAAGCGAAAAACTTTATCTCTACGATTTTGAAATTTCTGGCTGTATTGATTGTCGTTGTTGTAAAACGAAAAATTATGGATGTGCCATCAAAGACGGCATGATGGAGATTTATCCGAAAATGGAGCAGGCTGATATGCTGATTTTCGGCACGCCGGTCTACTGGTATGGTCCTACAGGCAAGATGAAACTCCTTATCGACCGCATGCGTCCCTTCATTGCCAGTAAGAAACTACGAGGCAAAAAAGGTGTACTTGTGGCCCCTTGTGAGGAAGGGCCGAACGCATGTGGGCCTTTGGTGGAGATGTTTCGAAAGTCATTTGATTATTTGGGGATGGAATTTGGCGGCAAGGTCTTGGCCACCGCCTATGAAAAGGCAGAGGTCGCAAAAAATCGGAAGGAACTGCGCAAAGCTTACGAGCTTGGAATTTCATTGTAGATTTTGACGGTTTTTCCATATCAAGGCCCAACATTTCACATCGGTTCTCTGGGATTCATTTTGGCAATTAACTCAATGTGGTCGTTGTTAGTCACAGCTTTTTGTTTTCTCTCCTTCTAAGCATGAGCGCACCCAAGCCCCGTTAGAAATCCACCCGGAGTCCGAGACATTATTTCTAACGTGTCAAGTCAAGCAGCAAAAGTGTAGATGCACTTTTGGAGGGGGTGTTGCCTAAGTGAAAACAGTCTTGTTTGTCGTTGAGTTAAGGAATAGATTGCTTCGTCCGCCTTTGGAGGACTCGCGATGACCCCACACCAAATTACGGCAAAATCCTTTTTCGTGCGGGACGAGCATAGATTCCTGCTTTCGCAGGAATGACGATTGTGGAATTCACCTTTCCAGCGTAAGCAAGTCTTCGTAGGTTTCGCGTTTTCTGATGACCGAGAATTTTTTGTCGTCGACAAGGACTTCGGCGGGTCGGCCTCGAGCATTGTAGTTGCTGGCCATACTAAAACCATACGCACCGGCGGTGAAGATAGAGAGAAGGTCGCCGCATTTTACCGGCGGCAAAGCCCTTTCTTTAGCGAAGAAATCCGCACTTTCGCAAATCGGGCCAACCACATCAACGACTTCAGTGCCGGTCAGTTTCAAATCTTTGTCCCGGCGGTCAGGCACAAATTTATTATCCACTTTCACGGGCCAAATGAAATGGAATGCACCATATAACGGCGGACGAATCAAATCGTTCATTGCTGCATCGACTATAACGAATTTTTTCCGGCCGCTTGTTTTTAGGTATAAGACCTGCGTTGCTAAAATCGCTGCGTTGGCGGCGATGCTTGCTCCAGGTTCAAGAATAAGTTTTAGATTTTTGTCCTTTAGTAACGGCACAATAGCAGCAGCGTAATCAGCAGCCGTTGGCGCTGTGCCGGTTATGTAATCGGCGCCGTATCCGCCGCCGATGTTTACTGCTTCGATTGTGAACCCATCGGTGCGCAGTTGTTCAATCAGAGCCAATATTTTTTCTATCGCCTCAACATAAGGCCCAACAGATAGACCAGCCGAGCCTAAATGAATATGAATTGCGCAAAGAGCCACCAAATTATTTTTTCCGAATTCGGCAAAAATTTTTCTTGCACGCTCGATGTCAACGCCGAATTTTGTTTCCTTTTTGCCCGTAGTGGTATATGTGTGTGTCTTCGGGTCAACGTCGGGGTTGACACGCAGGGCAGCTTTAGGTCGTTTATTTTTTTCTTTTGCCAGCCGAATCAGGTTGTTTAGCTCAGCTTCTGATTCGATATTAAAATAGCCGATGCCGGCATTTAGTGCTTCTATGATTTCGGTGTCGGTTTTACCGACGCCGGCATAAACGATTTTCGATGGGTTGCCACCGGCTTGTAGAACGCGATACAACTCGCCGCCGCTGACAATATCAAATCCGCTTCCCGCTTCGGCCATAAATTTTATGATGTTTATATTGCCGCAGGCCTTTACGGAATAACAAATCGTAGTATCAAGCTCACTATATGCCTGTTGAATGCTTTGCAGATGGTGCTTGAAAGTTGCTTTGCTGTAGATATAAAGCGGTGTGCCGACTTCGGAGACGATAGTCCGGACGTCTACCTTCTCAGCGAACAGTTTGCCATTTTGGTAGTTGAAATAGTCCATATTGGCGTAAGTCTTTTGTCATCAAGGGCTTACAAGGCCCCTCGTTGGTTTCAGCAAGTAGTATACGAAATCCTGGACCAATTGCAATAAGAGAGTATCTGCTATGTGTAATTTTAGTTGGTGCGGTTACGCTGATGGGGCTGGATTCAGGGCCATGCATATAAAATGAAATGGAAGGTTCACCCGTTTGAAGTGAACCTTCCATTTTTGGCAAAGCTGCCGCATCGTTTCAAATTTTGAGTTGCGGCCAGGCTCCCATTTTGCCCGTCGTCGGACGGATAGCAAAGTGGGAACCTTAGTCAAATTGCTGCACTATTTCTTTTTCTTCCTTTTAGCTTTCTTCTTTGTTGCTTTCTTCTTTGTTGCTTTCTTCTTTGTCACTTTCTTTTTTGCTTTTTTCCTTTTCTTTGCCATCATTTACTCCTTTCGGTTGATTAAATTTTTCTGTATTCAACAAGTTAACATCGTAATACTAATTTAATACTAAAAATTCTGTCAAACAAATTATGAAAAAAGTTAAAATATTTTCATATTTTTTTATCGTCCAAATGTTTACAAATACTTCATAAATTTTTTGCCATCGGAAGTTTTAAGCAACATGTTTATCAAGCTCTTTAATGAAATGATACAATTTGTTTTTGTTGTAATTTAAGTTTTTACTCAAACTGAAAAGCTGCTTTGTTATAATTAGCTCTATTAAAGGCAATATATTAAACTTATCAGCTGTTTTTAATCGTTCAAGAAAAAGTCTTTCTTTTGTCATTGGGTATGTTACTATGGTTCTACTATATTATTAGAAGTCAGTGAAAACTGAATCTTCCTTTGAAAGTTTTCATTGTTTGTTAGTATTTTTAGTTGGTTAGAATTTTACATTTTCATTTGCGATATTTTTTCAATAACACACAGTTTGCTTGTTAGTTTTTTATGGTGAAGAGAAAAATAGCCTTGCTTGGTGGTACATTTGATCCGATTCATCTTGGTCATATTGCTGTTGCAGCCGACGCGGCTAAGATGATTGGCGCGGAGAAAATCATTTTTGTCCCGGCAAATCGCTCTCCGTTAAAAGGTTTCTTTCCGAGAGCAGGTGATAGTGATAGGTTCAAAATGATATCTCTTGCAATCGCCCATAATAAAAATTTCCAGGTGAGCGATTATGAATTGAAAAGGCCGGAGCCGAGCTATACTTTGGAGACTGTACGCCAGTTTCAGGCCCGCTATGGAGACGAAACATCAATATATTGGCTCATAGGCGCCGACAGTATTGACGAGCTTCAACTTTGGTATGGAATCACTGAGCTGATTGATGCATGTAACCTGTCGACGATGTTTCGGGCCGGCTGTAAGCCCCCAAATTTCGCTAAATTTGAGGATATTTGGGGTTCTGACCGCGTTGAAAAACTCCAGCGAAACGTTGTCCAAACCTCCCTTGTTGATATAAGCAGTACGGAAATACGAGATAGATTCGCAGCCGGAGGTAATGTAACCGATATGTTGCACCCGGACGTTGCTGATTATATCCGCAAACACGGCCTTTACCAATCAGGAACTAAACCTGAATCCAGAGAGTAAGGAGCGTAGCGAGATACGAAATACAGCGAAATGCTAATCAGGATTGTATTTTTTTAACCTCTGTTTTCAGCCAGTCGTACCAGTCGGTCATTCCCCTGCCGGTTTTGGCTGATATTGAAAAAATCTCAATACTCTTATTTAGTTTGCGGGCATCGGCTTTCGCTCGCTCAATATCGAAGTCTATCTGTACCCCTGCCCCCAGCAGATCGATTTTGTTTATGAGCAGTGCCTTGGACTTTGCAAAGATGGCGGGATACTTTGCCGGCTTGTCATCACCCTCTGCGACTGAGAGCACAGCTATTTTGCCGGTCTCTCCCAATTCAAAAGCCGATGGACAAACCAGATTGCCTACGTTCTCTATAAAAATCAAATCCAAATCACTAACGGGCAATTTATCCAAAGCACTGTTTACCTGAGCCGCTGATAAATGGCATGCACCGTCGGTGTTTATCTGGACTACTGGCGCCTTGGTGGCTCTAATTCTCTCGGCATCTATGTCAGTTTGAATATCGCCTTCAATCACACCGATTTTAATTTTATCCTTCAATTCGGTTATTGTCCTTGTCAGAATTGTGGTCTTGCCAGAGCCGGGAGAGGATATCATATTCAGGCATAATTTCTTCTGCTCGGTTAGAAGCCGACTGTTTTTGAGTGCGTATTCTTCGTTTGCACTGAGGATTTTTTTGCCGACATTAACTTTGTACATATCATTGCTCCGTTTGAAATTCTATTTCTTCCAGCAGCAAGGGCGCGTCCGTCAGTAATTCAAAATCCTGGCCGCTGCACTTTGGACATCCCGGCTGTGACAGTTCAATGTCGAAGTTTTCATTGCAGTTCTTACACCGCCCTTGTATCGGCTTATGCTCTATTTCTAATTTCATACCTTCGCAAGGCGTACCTTTGGAAATGGCCTCGAAAGCAAAACAAAGTATTTCATCATTGATGACGTTAAGCATTCCACAGCTAATCCTGGCATTGACAGGTTTTGCATTTTGTTTCGCAGCTTCGGCCGAGATTGCCGCCAACAGACTTTCTGCTACCATCGTTTCATGCATCAGCATATCCTCGGAAGCTCTCGTCCGTATGGCATCTGGACAATTCTCTTTCCGCCGATTTTGGTTTTCATCTCCACTGTAGGCACATCACGAGTTTGGACAATTTCACCGATTATCCTTGCCTCTTTGCCCAGCGGATGATTTTTGCAGATATTCAGACAGTCTTCGGCTGATTCCGGCGAGACGATTGCAACGAATTTGCCCTCATTTGCAATTGTTACCACGTCAAAACCGAGCATATCAGCTGCCGCCTGTACCGTTGGATTGACGGGAATGTCGGCCTCTCGAATTTCGATACTCAGGGCAGTTGCTCTTGAGATTTCGTTGAGTGTTGCAGCTAATCCTCCGCGGGTCGGGTCCCGCATAAACTTTACCCCGTTAGAAATCCCTCTCGAAGCTGAGGTGGGAACTTCAGGCATCTTATTTCTAACGGGGTTTACACCGCTTGTGTTCTCCAGCAGTTGGCAGGTTAATCCTGCCAGACCCGCACAGTCGCTTTGCAACTGCGATTGAAATTTGATACCTTCTCGCTGTGAGATAATAGTCATGCCGTGGTCACCGATTGTGCCGTTGATAATGATTTTGTCACCGGCTGCAATCTTCTCGAATCCCAAATCCACGCCGGGTAATTTTTCTCCTATCCCCGCCGTATTTATAAAAATTTTATCAGCCGCACCTGTTTCAACGGTCTTGCTGTCACCGGTAACAATGTTCACATTGTTTTGTCGGGCTGCTTCGCTGATACTGGCTAAAATCTTATCAAGGGATTCAAAATCAAAACCTTCTTCGATTATCAGCGACAATGACAGGGCGATAGGCTTTGAGCCTGCGACAGCAAGGTCGTTGACCGTCCCGCAAACAGCAAGTTTTCCGATATCTCCACCGTTAAAAAACAATGGCTTGACGACGTAGCTATCCGTTGTAAAATACACAGAGTTTGAAGCAAGATTTAGCTTTGCCGAATCGCCCAGTTCAGCGAGAGTGTCATTCTTGAAGTTAGGTAGAATATGGTGGCGGATTAATTCATCTGTTAACTGCCCTCCGCCGCCGTGTGCAAGTAAGATTCTGTCGTGTTTAGCTTTTGTCATTGTTTGTGTTATCTCTCCGGGCCATACTTAAACCAAGCTGCGCAGGCCCCTTCAGAGCTTACCATGCACGGGCCGACCGGGCTTTCAGTAGTACAGGCTTTTTTGAATAGGCTACATTCCGGCGGCTCTATCAGTCCACATAATACTTCGCCACATCGACAGCCACTCGTATCCTCACCCGGCACTTCAGTCATGTTAAATCTTTTAAGGGCGTCGAATCGACTGTATTTGTCTCTTAATTTAAGTGTGCTTTTTTCTATCTTTCCCAGGCCTCGCCAGTAGCCGTCCGCTTCTTCGAAGCACTCGGCCATAATTTTTTGTGCGGTGGTATTGCCCCGCTCGCTTACCACCGCAGGATATACCGATTTTAGTTCAGCTTTGCCTGCGGACAGTTGGCGGCAGATTTCAGCGAGTCCCTCGATTATTTGCAACGGTTCAAAGCCCGCCACGACGCACGGCCGAGAGAAATGTTCCACAATCTCGGCAAAAGCGCCGTAGCCGATTATTACGCTAACATGGCCGGGGCAGAGAAAGGCGTCTATATTATGGTTTTTCTCGGATACAAGAGCTCGCATGGCGGGTACCACCAGTTTGTGTCCGCTCAAAATACAAAAATTGTCAATGTTCTGTTCAGCCGCTTCTTTTACCACTACCGCCGTAGCCGGTGCAGTGGTTTCAAAACCTACCGCGACGAAGACAACGGTTTTACCGGGATTGTCTTTTGCTAATTGCAGTGCGTCTTCACTGCTTAAAACAATCTTGACATTGGTCTTTGTATTTTTTGTTTCAAGCGAACCGCCTTTGCCGGGGACGCGAATCATATCGCCATAAGTAGCGATTACACAATCGTCACGGTCGGCCATTTGTAAAACAACGTCGATATAACTTTGGTCCGTAACACAGACCGGGCAGCCCGGCCCGGATAAAAGTTTTAGCCTTTTTGGCAGAGTTGACCTGATGCCATTGCGGAAAATAGCAACTGTGTGCGTACCACAGACTTCCATTATATTAATCTGTCGGCCCAAAGTCTTGCAGGCGGCATCCATAACGGTCTGTGCTTTGTGGATTCTCTCGAGCATAAGTATCGAAATCTATCCTGAAAGTTTGTTCTTTGTCTGGTCGAAGTCTGCAATTTCGGCAAGAAGCTGCCAGGTTTCTTTTGCCTCTTCTTCGTCGACAAGCGAGATGGCAAAGCCAGCGTGTATCAATACCAAATCTCCCAGTTTGGCCTCCGGAAGCAGGGTGGTTTTAGCTCTCCAGCGGTTGCCCATAGCATCGACAACCGCATTATCTTTCTCCAACTCTACTATTCTTGCTGGTATTGCTAAACACATAATTCGTATCTCGTTGTTCGTGGTTTGAATTACGATTCAATATTCATGAGTTTGGTGGCGATTGCCGCCTGGCCCAAAGATATCCCGCCGTCATTAGCCGGAACTTCACGGTTAAATAATACGGAAAAATCATTTTTTTTCAAGAGTTTAATCAAACGATTTGCCAAATAGTGATTACAAAACACCCCGCCGCTTAAAGCAACCGCGTCTAAGTTTTGGCTTTCTCTCGCTATTTTAGCGAACTGAAGCAGGGCATCAGCGAGGGTATTGTGGAACTTTGCCGAGATGATCCCGCTGGGATTGCCTTTTTGAATATCAGTAATTATCTGTACTATCATTTTACGCAAATCAAGCTGCAGCGGCTTGCCGGGGCTGCTTTTAAGTTCAAAATCGTAGTGTTCTTCAATACCGCCGGCAATGATTGCCTCGAGGGCCATCGGCAGTTCTGCTTCAAAATGGTTGTAGCTGCCTAAGCCGAGCATAGCGGCAACCGCATCGAAAACTCTACCCAGACTCGAAGTTTCTACAGTGTTAATCCGTTTTTCAATTTGTTCGAATATAATTTGTTGTTTATTTGTATCGGTTTCGAGTCGGTCAAGCAGCCATCTAAATTTCCGTAGTTGAAAATCGTGCCCGTAAGTTTTCTTTAAGAGTCCCATGACAGGTCTTATAGCCTCTTTGCTTGCCGCATCTGCACCGGCCAGCGTGTAGTAAGCCAAATGGCCGAATCGTTCAAAACCATCCAGCGAAGCAATCAAACACTCACAGCCCCAAATTGTTCCATCTGTGCCGTAGCCGGTGCCATCAGCCGCAAGGCCAATGACCGGTCCGTCAAGACCGTGTTCAGCCAGCACAGAAGCAATATGGGCCCAGTGGTGCTGGACCTGAATAACTTTTAAATCGGGTAATGAAAGGGCGTAACGAGTGGACAAGTACCCGGGGTGGAGGTCACAAGCTACAACTTTCGGCTCGACCTCGAATAGTTTTCGCAGATGCTCGATTGAATTGATATAGTGATGATAGACCTCTGCATCTTCCAGGTCGCCTATGTGTTCACTGCAGATGAGCTGATTTTGTTTTCCAAAGCAGAACGTGTTTTTCAAATCCCCGCCTGCGGCGAATATGTTCTGCCGACAATTTTCCTCTATCAAAATCGGCGTCGGCACATATCCCCTTGACCGGCGCAAGAGTACCGGGTCCTGCTCAATGAAATGCACAATCGAATCATCAACTTGCCGGTAAATCTCTCTATCGTGCATCAAAAAGGCATCGGCAACGCAGGCCAGTTTCTCCAGCGCCTGCTCGTTTTTGCAAATCAACGGCTCGTCTGAAATATTGCCGCTGGTCATTACCAGTACTTCTATATTCTGGGCGAACAACAAATAATGAAGCGGAGCGTAACATAGCATAAAGCCAAAGGTGTGAACGCCCTCGGCGACTGATTGTGCTAAAGGTGAATCTTTTCTCTTTGGCAGTAAAACGATTGGGCTTTGGGGGCTTTTTAAGAGTTTCTCAGCTAATTCACTTACAATTGCGTATTTTTTTATCGTTTCAATTGAGTCCGCCATCATAGCAAAGGGCTTATGGTCTCGCTTCTTGCGTTCTCGCAATCTCTTCACAGCCTCATTGTTAAGGGCATCAACAGCTAAGTGGAAGCCGCCGATTCCCTTTATTGCGACGACCTTTCCAGACCGAAGCAGGGTCGCGGTTTCGGTGATGGTTTGGTTCGTTTGTGTTGTTATTATTTTTCCTTTGCTATCGGTGAGCCATATTTTCGGCCCACATGTGCCGCAGGCAACGGGCTGTGCGTGAAAACGCCGGTCTGTTACATCGGTGTATTGAGCAGCACACTTATCGCACATCGCAAACTCTGACATCGTGGTATTGGGCCTGTCGTAAGGAATGGTTTTTACTATTGAATATCTTGGTCCGCAATTAGTGCAGTTTATAAACGGATAGCCGTACCGAAAGTCTTCTTTCTCGGCCATCTCCGAGAGGCAATCCCGGCAGGTGGCGATATCAGCGGTTACCTGTGAAAGGGTTGTTCCCTGCGAATCGCTTTTCTCGATGACGAATTTATCCTCGGCCTCGATAACGGCTATATCAACTGTTTTACAGGATTTTATTTCCGCCAACGGAGGCTTATCAGCCTCAGATTGCAGACGAACTAAAAATTCATCTATTTTTTCTTCTTCGCCCTGTAATTCGATTGTTACACCCTTTGTGTCGTTATAGACATTACCGGAAAGCCCCAACTGACAGGCCAGCCGATATACTGCCGGCCGAAAGCCAACGCCCTGAACACGTCCGGTGATAAATATCCTTTGTCTTTTAATCAAAATTCTTATCTTTATTCATTAACGCTGCCGATATGTACTATTGACGGGACCGAAACCCGAAAAGCCATTGTACTTTAACGGCTTGAGAAATACAATCGGCTGCTGCACAGTCAGAGGTCAGGAAGGACAGGGGGGATGGAAAATTTATTTGCCAAAGTCGGATTTCTGTGATAATATTGTTTTACTTCGGGGCCATAGCTCAGTTGGGAGAGCGCTTGCATGGCATGCAAGAGGTCGTGGGTTCGAATCCCATTGGCTCCATTTTACATATTTTCATCCTGCCAGCACAAGTGCTCGTATGCCATTCGGCATATTCACTCCCGAAAGGGATGCCTCTTGGCATTTTTGATTTCTGCTAACACCAATTCTACAACCTTGGGTACCGATGCCGAAATTTCTTCCGAAAGCTCCAAACCACAGCTAATGTCCCTGGGTTTAATGCCGAAAACTACTACATCCTCCGGCGCACATCCAAGCTGCTTGGTCATTGTCAAGGCCTCACCCAGCCCCAGCTCGTGCAGCGACATACCCACTCCGTCAGGCTGAGTCAAGTCGTCAGCAGAGAATCTAAGCACAGTCCCCGGCTCGCAATCGGCCTGGACCGCATCGATAACAATTACCTTGCGTCTCTCGGCCAGCACATCCAGCAAATCAGCGCCGGCCGTCCCGCCGTCAATCAGCTCCACATCGTCAGGCAGGTGCATTTTCTGCATCCGCTCTATCACGCGCACGCCCACGCCCTCATCACGCAGTAAAATATTACCTATGCCCAGAACAAGAATCGGGCGTCGGCTGCGTTCAAAACTCATATTTGTATTGTACCTCTTTAAATACTCGGCCGGGTCTGTATTACCACTTCCGGCTTGTCTTTGGCCGGCCCGTTTTGCTAAATTATAGCCGGGGCACAGAAAAGTGAATAACAAAAAGAACTTACAAAGAGTAAAACTGGTCTGAAATTGGGTTTGTTCCTGCTTCGCCAGAGGCTACGACAGGATAAATTGGGTTTGAATTGGGTTTGTTTTGTCCGAACCCAAAATCGCGTTTCTTTCATAATCCTTTTTGGCAAAAGGGGTTGCATTGGTTTTTGTCGTTTAGAAGTTTGGCTTTGTTTTTTCGGGGCCCGAATGGGCGGTTTATTT
>Ga0209986_10003915_pt1 | contig 12815 bp, 26 predicted proteins | sample BlataG_FD_183168 | JGI IMG/M metagenome (GOLD analysis project Ga0209986, IMG submission 183168) | Deep subsurface microbial communities from Black Sea to uncover new lineages of life (NeLLi) - Black_00105 metaG (SPAdes) (version 2) | ecosystem: Environmental > Aquatic > Marine > Oceanic >...
AAAATGATATCAGGAAAAAACGATACCATTAGTGAAATCAAACCATTTCACAAAACAATTTCTGATGCAAAAGACAAATATGCACAGAGCAAGGCCTATTCACCAAAAGTTTTACTAAAAGAAATCTGTGAAGATTGCGGAATTGATTGGACAGGAGGAATTGAATGTGGAAGTTAATAATCAAAACTGTAAGGAGGTAAGTTAAAAAATGGCAATAGATTATAAGACAGAAGCTGAAAAGCTTGATTCGTATAAGCCAGAAGACGCCAATGAATATTGGTCGCCTAAACCTGGACAATACAAAGTGAAAGCCCTATCAGAACTTGAACCAGCCGACCCTTATGAAGAGGAAGGCAAGGAACCAAAGCCGAGAATGAAATTGAAAATGAAAGTCGGCGAAGAAGAAAAGACATGGACAATGACAGTAGGGAAAACACCAAAGTCAACTTATGGTCAATTGTGTAATCTTGCAAGACACAAGGAAAACAAATTGCAGGATGTTGAGTTCACAGTTGTAGTCGTTTCAGACGGCAACAAGAACTCTTACACAATTGTAGCATAATGCTCAACGAATGTAAAGTCCGTTGAGGGTGACTTCTCAAACATTTGGGTTTCACCTCCTTTTGCCCTGTGCAGGCAAAGTGTGATTCAAAACCTGCACAGGGGTTTCATAATCAAATACCTCATCTCCTTGTGGCGGGTTGGAAGCCACTGATAGATGCCTAAGCTGAAGAGGTCGCAACTTGGAGGCTAAAGCCAAGCGGGTTGGAAGACCCGCATATCCTACTCATGATAGAACTCGGAAAGCACTACAAAATGGAAGAATTGCATTTGGAAAGTCTGGACAGGAAAGGAACAGTTCTTAGAAGAGGAATTTATTTAAGTCGGTGGGAAAGAGGAAGTGAAGTTTATTTAGTTGAAAGATGCTTTGGAACTTTAGTTCCAGTTGAATATTATAATTTTGAAACAGGAGAAATTCGGAGACTTGAAGATGCCTAAAATAGAAAAATCATGGAGGCAGGAAAGGAAGGAAAGATATGAAGAATGTGAAATGGATTGTGACATGACTTACCATTGCCTCCATCCAGAACTCCCAAGACAACCGACAAGATTGGAAAGATTTTATAGGAGATTTCCATGGTGGAATGACAGAGTTTATCTTTGCAACTTTATGAGAGTTAATGCTCATAATCTGAAAGATATAAATAAAATTTAAAATAAAGAAGAAAAGAATCTTGTCTGGTGAAGAAGTTAGGAAGTATTGGCAATAGCAAAAATATAAAAAGGTGTGGGTACTAATTAATTGAGTTGGATAAGGAGTATCCAATTTTAAAAAAAGAATGAAGAATCTAAATAGTGTTGGTATAATATTGATTTTAACATTTTTAATTATAATTTTTTCAAATTTTGTTAGTGCAACACAAATAACTTTGGGAACTGTTGAAAAAGGAAGTGACATTTCTTTAATGCAAACTTGTGGCAATTGTTCTTTCAACAACATAAGTTATATTGTTTATCCAAACAAAACAATTGAGATTCTCAATATTGCCATGACAAAAAATGGTGTTTCTTTTTATTATGATTCTGGTGATGCTTATACCCAAGATTTTGGAAAACATGATATTTGTGGGTTTGGGGATGTTAGTGGTGTGATAACAACTTGGTGTTATGATTATTTTGTCACGCCAAATGGTGAAGAAGTTTCTTCTGGAAAATCTATTTTTTATATTGGGCTTCTTGCTGTATTAATATTTTTTATGGTCTTAGGGATTTATGCTTTTGTAAGTTTTGATGGTTTATTAAGTAGAGTTGGAATGTTTGGAATTTCTTATCTAATCTTAATTGCAATAACTTTTGTTGGTTGGAATATGGCAAATGATTTTCTAACTTCTGCCCCATTCATTGCTAGTTTTCTAAGAATATTATTTTTTGTTTTAACTATTGGGGTTCTTCCTTTAGTTATTGGTGGTTTTGCATGGTTTGTAATTATGGCATTTAAGGTTAAAGAAATTCAAAGATTAATGGATAGAGGATTTTCAATGGATGAAGCTGAAAGAAGGCAGGGAAAGAAATACAAATGACAGGACACAAAACAAACAATCGAAGACCTTTGCAAGTATCTGATAAGTTTTTGCAAAGATTAAAAGAAATGCAAAAGAAAATGAGAATGAATACTGGAAACGAAGTTTCGCTAAGGGCTTTAACAGATGATATTGTTTCTTCCCCAATCTTTGCAGATATTGAAAGAAGTATTGTGCAAAATAAAAATATCAAATTTGATATAAAAGTGAAAATGGATAGGAGGTTTTTCCAATGAACAAGCGGGGCGGAATGACAGACATCTTTATTTTAATGATTATGGCTTTTGCAATAGTTTTAATTTGTGTAATCTTTATTTATATTGGAGGAAGAGCAAACACCGAAATTCATGCACAAATAGATGGAATGATGTTTGGTGAAGCGAATGGAACTGAAATTGTGGATAATTCTATTGGTGTTGTAAATGAAACTTATCAGGCACTTTATTGGATTTCTTGGTTTTTAATAGTTGGAATGATAATTAGCATTTTCATAGGTTCGTTTCTAGTAACTACAAAACCTGTTTTCTTTATACCTTATATTTTCATAACCATAATTGCGGTTATTGTTTCAGTTGGAATAAGCAATGGATATGAAATGGTAAGAGACGACCCAACTCTAGCTTCAACCTTTACTGGAATGTGGGGGGCTAACTTCATAATGGCACAACTTCCAATTTGGATAACTATAGTTTCTATTGTTGGTGGAATAATTATGTTTGCTCGTATGGGTTCTAGGGAAAATCAAATCTATGGGAGTTATGGATGAAATACAAAAAATTAGTATTATGGGTAACTGCATTTATTATGATAGCAAGTGTAATTGGATTGGCAAATGTAACAGCATTTGATTTCGATAACATAAAGAACACGAAAGAATTAGGTAAAGCAGGTTACCCTGACATTGAAATCAAAAATCTGTTTGGATTAGGTGCAACATTATGGGAAGGAGAACTTACAAAGAACACAGATACTTGTGGTTCAAGTTGTTCTGCTGAAAAGACAATTACTATTTATGATACTGGAAGTTTAATTGATGATGTTAGATTTGAAACAATAACTGAAACAGACAGGTATGAGCAGAACATTAGAAGTTATCAGTTTTATATTAGAACAGGTGAAGAAACTGTTGATGATTACGAATGGACTTGTGTTAGCAAAGGAAAGTATCTTAATGGTTCTGATATTTTGGATTGCGGAAATAAAAAAGTTGGAGAACATATTGAACCAATCTGGGAAGAATATAATTTAGGAAAGGAAGTTGAAGCAGGAACTTATGAAGTTAAATTAGAAGGTGAAAAGAAACCAAGTCGGACAGTTGATTGGCAGATAAAGAGTGAAGGGATTTGGATTGATGATTGGGCTGTTTGGAATCCAATAAATAGTTCCACAGACATTACTGATTATAATGGAGCGTCAACAAATAGCCAAACAGAAATAAGAGGAGTTCAAATATCTGCAAAATATGATTTAGTTGCTCAAGTAGTTACAAAAGGCGGTTCAACAGCAACAACTGCATATATATATAATAGTTCAGGAACGCAATTAGAAAGTTCAACATTCGTTGGAAATAATGCAAGTTTTAACACAAGATTAACTGCTGATAAAGTTTATTATGTAATGGTTAATAGTGGAGGGGCAAGTTATACTTCTGCTTATAATTTGGCAGGTTTTGTTGATGGAATAAATATTAATTTTAGTGCAGGTGGGTATTATGGAACAGCATTTAATTTTGACCCAAATATATTTAATATCCAAGCAGTAACAACGAGATTAGATGAAGGGTATTTAATATTAAATTCTCCAGCAGATGATTATGTTTCACCAATACATTCAATAGATTTTAACTGTTCAGCAACAGCAGAAGGTGGTGTAACAATAGTCAATATGTCCTTATGGACAAATGCAAGTGGAACTTGGGAAATTACGCAAACTTTAGAAAAGACAGGAACAACAAATGAAAGCATATTTACAGAAACTATTTCAGAAGCAACTCCAACACTTTGGACTTGCCAAGCGTGTGACAGCGACGGAGATTGTGGATTTGCAAGTGAGAACAGAACGGTTAGTGTTGATACTATTGCACCAAGTATACTTGCCTTAAACTCAACATTCAACTATCACCAACGTGGAACTAATCTAACTTTAAGTTTAAACATAACAGACACAAACTTAGATAGTTGTTGGTATAATTATAACGAAACAACAAATGTAACTTTTCCTTGTGCAAATAATTATACTTCATTCAATGTTACAAGATATTCCGATAGAGATATTTATTTGTATGCAAATGATACCGTAGGAAATTTGAATACGACTTATCATTCTTGGAATTATTATGTATTTCAAAATTCCATAAACTATACTACACCTACAACTGAATTATCTTCATCAATCTTTTCAGTAAATGTAACTTATGACAGCACAACTTACCCTTCGGCAAGTGGCTATTTATTTTACAATGGAACTTCTTATCTTGCAACAAAAGTTGGAACTGGAGATACTGTTGTATTCACAAAAACTTTGGGTATTCCTGCGGTTACAACAGATACAAATATTAGTTTCTATTGGAATTTTGTTCTTGGGGCAACAACTTATTCTTCGCTAACTTATAACCAAACTGTCTTAAATATCAATATTGATGATTGCACTTCTTATTCAGAATTGTTATACAATTTCACAATTAGAGACGAAGAAACTAGGGTAACTTATCCTTATATTAATGGAACTTTGGATGTTGATTTGTATATTAGCACCTATGGAACTGAAGACAGGGCTGTGACCTACAGCCATTCCTTTAACTCAACTGCACAAAAAACAATTTGCATGGAAAGTAACTTTACTTCTTATCGTGTTGATATGATTGCAGATTATGAAGCAACCGATTATGTAAAAGAATTTTATTATATTGATAATGGGATTATCACAAATGCAGGAAGACCTTACAACATAGACTTGCATGATTTACTTTCAGCAGACAGCACAACATTCCTATTCAAATTCACAGATGAAGACGGGCTTAAAGTTCAAAACGCAATTGTTTTAGTTTATAGAAATTATATTGGTGATGGAATTTATAGGGAAGTTGAAAGGGCTAAGACAGATGATAATGGAGAAACTCATGTCCATTTGGTTGAAGAAGATGTTATCTATTATTTTGTTATCATAGTTGATGGGGAAACAATCTATACTTCAGATAATTACAATGCTAAATGTTTATCAACACCATGTTCAATTGAACTATCATCAATTTCTTCAACACATGATTGGACTGTATTAGATAATGAAGGAAGTAAATATGATGTATCTTCAAATAAAGCAACTAGAACAGTAACTATGAGTTTCTTGTTAAATCAAAGCGATTTAGTCAATATGTCGCTTTATCAATATTCAAACACCGAACCAATCTTTATCAATATGAGTAGTGTTACTTCCCAGTCTGGAACTTTATCTTTCGTTATTCCAATGATTTATGATAATTCAACCTTCTTCGTTGCAATTTATAGGAATAATGAATTTGTTAAATCTGTATTTGTAGATATGACTTCAAGTGCAATAGACTACTTTGGAGTAACTGGTGCAATTCTTGGTGGGATTATTGTTTTAACAATTATTCTAATGGCTGTTTCCGAAGGAGCAGGGTTTATAGTATTCTTGTCACTATCTTTAATTATAATTTGGATTATGAAGTTGGTTGATTTGAATTGGATGGCGGTAAGTTCAATAATAATTGCAGGTGGGGTAATTGTTTTCAAACTTATCAAAAGGAGACAAAATGCTTAAACTAAACAAAAAAGCCGAGCATGAATTTAAGAATTTCTTAATTGGATTTATACTATTTTCATTATTTGGAATGTTAATTCTTGTTGCTGTTAATAGTGCAGGTGGAAGTTATGGAAAAGATTTGACTGATGTTGGTGGTTCAGGAGCATTAAGTCTTTCAACATTTAACAATAGTATTAGTGGAATCGAACAAAATTCAAAAGATTTGAATGAAAGATTTGAAAGTGGAAGTGTTTGGTCGGCAATTGCAGGTGTTGTAGTCGAAGGCGTGTTTGGAATTGCTAAAACAATGGTTACAATGATTCTAACTCCATTTGGAATATTAACCAATATAATGATTGATGTATTAGGTGTTCCAGTATGGGTAACTTCAGTTATTTTAGGAATACTTATACTTTCACTTATCTTCGGGGTTTGGAGCCTTATAAAAATTGGAAATTAAATGGAAAGACAAATAAATAAAAACAAAAGGAAGGTAGAATAGAATGGCATATCTTAGTCCTAGCGAGGGAATAAACGCAACAGCGGGAATACCTTCATTATTAGCATATATTAACACAGTTACAAATCAATGGATTTCAAACATGATTCTAATTGCTGTCTATGTAATTGTGCTTATTGGTTATTATCGTGCAAAAGATGATTTTGTAGGTGGAATGGCAACAGCAGGGTTTGGAACTTTCGTTATTGCATTACTATTCTGGCTTGGTGGGTTTATTTCAGGAATCACTTTATCAATAGTTATAGGAATATTACTTATCGGAGTTGCTATTCTTTTTATAGACACAAAGAACAATTAATTGGATATATATAATCCACCACTATATAAATAACTTTCAATACCTTTTCTTAATGGGGATTCTACAATCTTACCCCATCACCAAAAAAGACAATCCACAAAGGAGGAATAAATAAATGAAATACAAAACAGATAAGGGTGTAGCAGGATTAACAGTTTTGCTATCACTCATCGTTATGCTATTCGTTATTGGTCTTCTTGTAATGATTTTCGCACTTATGGGCGGAGAATTGCAAGGTGCGACAACTGATGCTACTGCAATTTCAGTTATCAACGATACTACTTCTTCGATTAGTTCGGTTACAGATTGGTTTGCAATCTTCATCGTTATCGGAGCAATGGTTGTCTTGATATTATTGACTGTTATCATAATTACAGCAATAAGAAGTTCTGGAATGATTGCATCTGGTGGAGCATAAAGTTAAATTTGGGGGCGACCCCAATTTTATTTTAAACAACAATGAAAAGCAAAATTAAGCATGATAAAGGACAAGCAGGTTTGCAGGTATTATTATCTGTGATAGTAATGCTGTTCGTTATCGGTCTTCTTGTAATGATTTTCACCCTTATGGGTGGAGGATTGAAAAATGCAACCTATGATGACTTAACCGCTGGAACAGCTATTAATGAAAGCGTAACAAGTAATGTAACAGCAGGTTTATCGGCAACACTTGGGGCAGGTTCATATCTTAATGGTGCTTGTGGAACAATTACAGCCGTATATAACGGAACAGTAGATAGCACAGCAATTGAGATAGGCAATTTCACACAAACAGGTTGTGCAGTTGTAAACGCTTCTTCAATGGAAACTTGGCACACAGCATTATTGTTCAATTATCCTTACACTCATAGTGCGGATAATACTGCAACAAATGTTATGAATGACACCATTACTGGAATAAGTAATGTAACTGATTGGTTTGCAATCTTTATCGTTATATCTGCAATGGTTGTTTTGATATTACTTACAGTAATTATCATAACTGCTATTAGGTCTTCTGGAATGATTGCAGGAGATACAAGCGGACAGCAAAATGTCGGAACTGCTTAAATAAATAATTTAATTTTTTTTTTGCTTTTTTCTTTTTCTTTTTCTTTTATTTATAGAAAGGTTTATAAGTTTGATATACATAGGTTTAACATGGGTAATTTCAAATGAAAAAACAAAACGAAAGCATGATGAGAATAAATAAAGAGTTGCTTTCAGAGATTAAAAAGTGCAGGAAGACTCCTAGAGAAAGCTATGCCGAAGTTGTAAAGCGTTTGATTGAGAAGGAACGGAGGTTCAAGAAATGAAAGAAGTTCAAATATTTGATAAAAGACTTAGAAAACACATGAAATTTCTTTGGGATGATATAAATAAGTTCGAGATTAGTATTAAAGCATTAAGGAAAGCACAAAGAGAAGGAAAAATAGATATTCTTTGGGAGGAGGGTGGATTTTAAAATGAAAAACAAAAACTTCGACTTCAATCTTGCAACAGAACTTAATCTAACAATGGAAAATGAAAAGAATGTTTATGACCAAGAAGGATTCTTAGGAAAAAATTATGCAAGGAAATGGAAGAAAAATAAGTTTGACTTTGCAAAGGCACAGAAGGGTGTGAATAAATTAATTGTTACACCTTTTGCTAGGAAATACCAAAATGAATGGGGCATTAAAGTTCCTAATGAAGTTAGAAGTGCAGTTGCAAAGGCAAGGATGAGAGCAATCATGCGAAGGATTAGGGAGGGTGAGGTGTAAGATGGTTACAAAGCAGGAAATTATCAGACAGATAAACAAAGAGGATGAAAGACAAGGTTTGTTCTATAAGGCAGGAAATCGACGATATAAAATGGAATATCATTATGGGAAATTGGACAAATATAATAAAGCAAGATTATCTCAAATGTTGCAGAGATTAAAGGACACAGCAGAAACTCCATCAGATGAGATTAAGTGGGTTGAAAGAAAACTAAAAAGGATGGCAGGATTTTAAAATGAGCTATTGGGATACACAAAAACAAATTGATAGAAATATTGATAATTTAATTAAACAGATAAAACTCAAAAAAACAATATTATCTAAAACACCAAAAGGGAGAATAATTGAAAATTTTGGGCAGACGGATATTAGAAAATTTCGAGATAAATTAAATAGAATTGATGCAACTTTTTCTTCAAAACAGAGGGCAGATAAAGAGATTAGAGATTTGGATGATTTTGTCATGAGGTTTGGAGGAATTTAGATAAGATAATATGAACAAACAAAAATTAGAACCAAGATATGATAGCCGAAAAAGTTTTTATGGAAAAGCATGGGTGATTGATGAAAATGGTGAATTGGTATTACAAAGTTATAGCACTAATGTCGCAAAAATAAAACAAGGAAAACCAGTAGTTTATGGTATGTATTCTAATACAACCACAAGGCACATTAAAGAATTTCTTAAACAAAAAGGATTCAAGGCAGAAAGTAGTAAACAAATCCTTAAAGATTATTCGTCTGTTGAGAAAGTGGAACAAAAGATAAAGGAGATGGCAGGACTTTGATATTCACAAAGGAGGATAAAAAATGACAAAAAGAACAAAAATAGGAAAATTCTATGTTGAAAGAAATCGACTTGGACAAATCAAGAAATGGGTTTCTATCAGACGAAGTCTGAAGGCAGATATAAGGCAAAGGTCTAAGAATAAGGTTAAGTCTGGCTATGGACATTTGGGAGACCTGCGAAGATGAAAAAATTTAAAGCAACAATTATAAAAGATTTTGATATTGTTGTTAAAGAAATTGCTCTTGGAGAAAAAGCCACAAAACAAGATGTAGTTAATGCTTTGAAACGGATGGGTATTGGTGGCGAAATCATAAACATTACAGAGGTTTGGTAAAATGGATGAAGAACAAGAACTAAAAAAACAATTAGAAGAACTAAGGAAAAATAGAGATAAAGAGACCCGAATAAAAATTCTTAAAAAACAAATTCAAGCCGAGAAATTTGCTCAAACTAAAATGGGAAAGGCATTTAATGTTGTAGGAAATGTTGGTAAAAAGGTGTTATCTCCACCAAAAAAATCTTCAAAACAATTGAAGAATAAGATTAAAAAACAAAAATCAATGTTCAAAACACCTTCAATGGCGGATTTGATGAGGATGTAAAGTGGCACTAAAATTAACCAAAAGAGAAAAGAAAAATGTTTTTCATTTACCTATTGAACAAGCTATTCTAGTTCCTTCTACAATTCATGGTGATAAGTTAATACCTTTAATGCAAAGGAAAAGAAGAATAAAGGAAGTAAAAAAATATTTATCCAATAAATTTGGTGGGTTTACAAGCGTGTCTGCGACAGGAGGATATTATTCTAGTAAGAAAAATAAGATGATTCAAGAACCAGTTACTGTTGTTACTTCTTTTGCAACAATACCAGCGTATAGAAAAGGAGTTCCTGACCTAAAAAAGCAATTGAAAAAATGGGCTAAGAAATGGCATCAGGAAAGTATTGGCTATGAAAACGAAGGGGATTTGTATTATTTTCCTGCCTAATTCTATTACCAAAACATTTAAATAGTAGATATATTATAGATATCTACAATGAAAGACAATCAAAGTAAACCAAGAGAAATGACGCCATACTTAGCGAATGCAATTAAAAACATAAAGGAGGACAACTAAAATGACAGGAATAAATAGTGATGCCCTTGATAGATGGATTACTGGGAACTATGGAGAAGACCAGTATAAGCAGAGCTGTGTAAATTGTGGCTGTATCTTCTATAACGAGGAAGAAGATGTATGTCAAAGTTGTCGAAAAAAGGAGGTAAAACAATGAGAAATTTTAAAATAAATGATGAGATTGAAGTGGTTTGTGAAAGTCAAAAGACACGAAATGGATTTAGACATATTGCTATTTTAATGAGAAATGGAGTAGAACAAGAAAGAGCAAAATGCTGTTATCTTAATAGAACTTGGGAATCATACGAGTTTCAAAGCGTTCTAAAAAAATTATTTAATTCTTCTAAAGTATTATCTGAAGATGAAAAGAAAAATGGTTTAGAATTTGCAGAGAAAGATAGGACTGATTGGAGTGATTTCAAAATGATTAGTGGAATAGCAAAGATGGGCGAATTATTTTGTGACAATCAAAAGGATAAAAATGACTGGAAAGCAAGAATGTTAAAAGCAGGTCTTGGGAATAAAGGTTTGGAAATGCCTGAAGATTGGGAAACTCTTGATGAAGATACAAAACAAGCAAGATTAGATGGCGTTATTCAGATAATGGGGGAACATAAATGAAAGTCAAAATAACTAAGGAATTGAAAGAAATTGAAGGAGAAGTAGTTGAAAAGGCAGTCACACCTTTCGGAACTTCTGCTCACATTCCTTTTGCTAAACAGCATACTGGAAAGATTGTTGATGTTGTAGTTCCAAAAGAACCAAGATATGTTTGGGTATTGTCTAGGAAAGACCTAAACGAAGTTATTAAGTCATGCGAAAAAGTATTAAAATCTAAGCCAGAAAGTAAAACAACATTTTTGGAAAAGGAAAGCATTGAAAACATAAAAGACAAAACATTTTCTTATAGCGATTTGGCAAAAGTATTGTCTATTCTAAACAAAGACAAAAAGAATAACAAATTTGTAAGGAAAATTTCTGATTGTTATGGCTTCAAAAATGGTGAATTTGAATGAATTACTTAGCCCTTATCCCTGTTGTTGCAGGATTTTTATTTATTGTTTCAATCCTAGACCTAAAATTTAAGAAAATTCCTTCTATCCTTCTAACTTCTCTAATATTTATGGTGGTTTTTCTTAATCCAGAAAATTTAATTTTTGGTGTCCTATCTTCAATCTTTGCCCTGCTCATATATGAAGCAGATTTCATAGGTGGAATCGCAGACATAAAGGTAATTGCTGTTATTGGAATGATGATTAATTCTTACTTCTATTTTGTAGGTTTTATTTTGTTAGTAATGGTCTATGGATTTTTCTGGAAAGTGATTAACAAATGGCGGAACAAAGAAGATAATGAAGTTGCTTTTATCCCTGCATTATTCTTTGTTTACATAGTCCTTTGGATTCTTGGTGGTTTGGGATAAATGAAAGGTTTAAATAATGTAATTTTTTGTAACACTTATGGAAATACAAGAAGTAACACGAAAAAATCCGAATAAAACGATAGTTATATCTATTAGAACAACTGAAGAAATCAGTAAGTGGATGGCAAAAAATAAAGTAATGCCTTCAAAGGTTTTTCACAAGGCAATCGAAGAACTAAGGGGAAAAAATGGAAAACTTATCTGAATTAAAACGAATTGGAGGCCTTCACCCTAAAACACTTTGGACAGAGTATGTTGCAAACCTAAAAAAAGCATATACGCATGATTGGATTTTTTCTGGGTATGAAAAGTTAATTGTTTTGGGTGCGATTCTTTGGGGAATTTATTCGATTGGGAGAGTATTATGGCAACTGTTTTAGGAAAGGGAAATAATTGAATTAGTAAAACAGAATAAAAAATAAACTTAAATTTTGGATGGGGGAAACCCCATCCCATTTTATACTCACATGAAAATAGGATTGATACACATAGACGGAACATTGCCTAATTTGGCATTAATGAAACTGTCAGCGTGGCATAAACAAAAAGGGGATGAAGTTCATTTAATTAAAAGCAACGAACCATCAACTTTGTTGTTTCCATACGACAAGCATTATGTTAGTTGCATCTTCGATAAGAACAAAACAAAAGCAATTAACAAAGCAAAAGCATTACCAAATTCAGAACTTGGTGGTGTAGGGGTTAATAATGTTAGACTTCCAGAAGAAATCGAACACCTTATGCCTGATTATGAATTATATGGGTGCGATTATTCTATTGGATTTACAACAAGGGGATGTATTCGTAATTGTCCTTTCTGCAAAGTTCCACAGCATGAAGGAAAGATTAGAAAGAATTGTGATATTTTTGAATTTTGGAATCCCCAACATAGAGAACTAATCCTTATGGATAACAATATTCTAGCATTGCCAGAACATTTCAAAGAAATTGCAAAACAAATCAAAGACAATAACTTAATTGTGGACTTTAATCAAGGTCTTGATTTTAGATTACTTACTCCAGAAATCTGTGATGTTCTTTTAAGTCTAAAACATAAACAAGAAATTAGATTTGCATTTGAT
>Ga0209986_10003916_pt1 | contig 12812 bp, 10 predicted proteins | sample BlataG_FD_183168 | JGI IMG/M metagenome (GOLD analysis project Ga0209986, IMG submission 183168) | Deep subsurface microbial communities from Black Sea to uncover new lineages of life (NeLLi) - Black_00105 metaG (SPAdes) (version 2) | ecosystem: Environmental > Aquatic > Marine > Oceanic >...
ATTCTTGAGGGATACTTTCCTCCAGTGTTACCTAATCTTAGACATTGGACGATCAATTCTCGCAATCAGATGGCTCTCAAGAATAAAGGCATCCAGGCCGAAGTGATCCATGATACTATGGATTTCAATCAAAAACTTGACACGGCAGAGCAAGCCAGGATCCGAGCTAATCTTCGTGGGAAATACGGTATCAAGCCAAATGACATCGTTCTCTTTGCCGGAGCCCGCATTGTGCCCAACAAGCAGACTGAATTGGCAGGGCACCTAACCGAGGTTTTGCAAAGGTTGCGTCAGGAGATAGTCGGGAAGAGGCTGTACACCGGCGAAGTGTTTTCTGACCTCAATCGAGTAGTGTTGGTTCTCGCAGGTCGACCGGAGCGGGCCTTTATGGACTACCAAAAGAAGGTGTTTGATCTATTCGACACATTGAAGATTGTCTGGAAATATATAGGTGGCGATGTTCGCCCGTATCGTTCTGAAGATGAAGGGCTTTATGCTCTGTATCCCGATTTCTATGCTATGGCCGACTTTGTCCTTTACCCAACGGGATGGGAAGGATTTGGAAACCAGCTTCTCGAGGCATTCGCCTCTGAGCTGCCCGTGGCAGTATTCGAGTATCCCGTTTTTAAGGAGGATATTGCCCCGAGGGGCGTTAAGGTCGTGTCTCTTGGAGACACACTTCTCCCAGAGAGAGACTACATGGGGCTTGTTCAAATTCCCATGGAAGTGCTGACGCGAGCGGCCCGCGAGATAATGGCAATCCTTACGTGTCCTGAGAAGTTACAAGGTATCACTGACCACAATATTATGGTAGGGAAGAGGTGCTTCAGCTTCGATGTGCTTCGAGCTCATCTAGGTGAGGCACTAACCTGGGCCCTTCTAATCGAAGATCCAAAGGTTGATGAGATTCAACAGAACTTGGATAGTTAATAAGATTGGACGACTTGCAGAGACGGAGGACTCAACGAAACGTCAGATTGTGCACCTATTAATAGCAGGAGCTATCATGTAAGTACACCCATAGCCATATTTATCGTGACGTGAAGGTTTCTACCCGAAACTTACGAAGAGGTTTTCAGAGCAATTTTGAGCGATTTTTCTACCATTTCAGCCCGGCTTTTTCCTGAAGCTTTTTCCTGAAGATGAACAGCGATAGACATACGAATAGCATTCCAATTGCACTAAGGACAGCTCGAGTTACTTCTCCCTCCAGCATAAGCCAGATAAACACGGGCACACCGACCGCCAACGCCAAGGTCACCAAATAGCGCCCGCGCTTGAGCATAAATTCCTTTCCGGTCCTCCTCCTCACCACGACTAAAACTGCAAACATAACCGCTGAGATCCCACCACTAGCAGCAACCAAAGTTGAGCCAGGGACGTCAAGCATACCCGTCTTGTGAAGATATGCAGAACCCCAGATCAAAATTATAAGGACCAAGGAAGGGCAGCTCTAGTCGTTGAAACTCCCAGTAGCGTTTTTGGGGGAGATTTTGCATGTTGGACGAACCGTCGATCTTTCGGTCCGTTTGGGATGACTTCGTAATATTTTTACCAAAATGAGACGAAAAGCAGAAATGTCATATATAGGTACCAATGGATGAACATCGGCATGTCTGCCATTCCATGCGTACGTTAGTGTGTCATTGTAAGCTGAACTCTCGGTGAAACACGTTTGACTTGATTTGTAACATTTCCGAGGAATGTTGGGTAACAAAACAGGCTAACGTTCAATGGTCTAATGTAATCATATGACTTTTCGGTGAAGTCTAATCCAATAAATAGTTTCATTCGAAGGCAATTTGGATATAATCCTTGCCCAACCATTTTTGACAAATTATTTAGTATTATTGGATTATTTTTGCAGTATTTCTCGTTTACCTCTTAACATTGTAGCTAGCATATTTACTAATTTTAGCCAATGCAACTACAGCTCTTTTTGCATCACCAAACGTAGCAATGTTATTTTGAGCTAAAAAGGCATATTCTTCAGCAGCAAATTCTGGCAACGCGAACAATGTTACAGCCAGCGGCTTTTTAATTATTTTTGCTGCCTCTACAATACTCTGTATACATGGCCAGCCGGGGTCGCTGATTGCCAAAAGCATATCGACATTTTCATCTTCATTCAATATTTTTAGTGTTTCTCCATAAAGATTTGGAGCAACTAATGTAGCTACACCAATATCGACGGGGTTACCAACACTTGTGCCTACTGGCGGCAGCAATTGCGCCAGTCTTTCCAAAGTTGCACCTGATAACCTAGCCATTTCAAGCCCCAGCTCGATACAATTATCTGTAGTACCAACATTAGTTCCTCCCATTCCGGCTACAACAGCAATCCTTTTACCTTTGGGTAGTGGCAAATGATAAAGGCAAAAAAGACAATCTACGATTTCCTCAAAACTGCGAACGCTGATTATCCCAGCTTGTTCAAACATGGCCTCCCAGACATGTTTCGCCCCAGCAAGAGAACCAGTATGCGAAATAGCAGCCTTGGCTCCGAGTTCAGTAGCACCACCTTTCCAGACGATAATAGGTTTTTCCTTTGTGATTTCACGAGCCAGCTGGAAGAATCGTCTCCCATTTTTAATACCTTCTAGATATGAAATAATAATCTTCGTCTCCTCATCCTGTCCAAAATATTCCAGGAAGTCTACAGCGTTTAAATCGCATTCGTTGCCACAGCTTATTACTTTGCTGAATCTAATACCTTTCTTTGTCAAAATATGGGTCAGGTAATCAACAAAAGAGCCGCTATGTGCAAAAGAGCCTACAGGTCCACCTTCGGTCGTTATATCATGCATTAACCCTTGAGGAAATGTTAGCAGTTTAGAAGTTGGGCAGTAGATACCTATTGAGTTAGGTCCGATAACCCTGATACTTTTTGAGCGAGCAACTCTGCAGATCTCCTGCTCGATTTTCTTTCCCTCAGCTCCTTTTTCACCAAAACCGGCAGTGAAAACGATAATCCCCTTCATTCCTTTTTCGGCACAATCTTGAACCACTTGCAACGTACTATCTGGCGGTGTCATAAGAATAGCAATATCAACATCATGGGGAATATCCTTTATACTCTGATAAGCTTTTAACCCTAGCAGTTCTGTTTCACGTGGATGAACCGGGTAAATTTCTCTAAAACCTATTCGAATAAGTCCTTCCAAAAACATCCGGCCGAAGCTACCTTCTCTGCTTGAAGCACCAATAATACTTACAGATCTTGGATGAAATATTTGCTCCAGATCTGATACGGTAGAACTCATCAATCATTTCCTCCTTGGAAATATATATCTTTGTGTTATTTGAGAATAAATTGCTTTAGAATTCCTCCTGAGCTTTTTCAAAGCTTTTGGCAACAGTAATTTAGCTTCTGTTTATTTCAGGCTTAATCTTAAGCGGGTAATTAATGGCCTCGTGTTACTCCTTTGACCTAGCACATAAGAATTAGTCCAGTATCAATTCTTGCCTTTAGTGTAAATCGTTACCAGCTATTACTACGCTTACCGTTGCCGCCCCTGGTGCACCACCCTGATTATGTGTCAAACCCAATCTTGGATTCTTCACCTGACGTTTATCAGCCTTACCCTGAAGTTGTTTATAAACCTCATACATCATCCTTAGTCCACTGGCACCGACTGGGTGTCCAAAACATTTCAAACCGCCATCTGTATTGATAGGTAGTTTGCCATTCAAGGTGAATGTTCCAGCCTGAATATCATCTCTGGCCTGTCCAGGATTACTAAACTGCATATCTTCGTAAATAGTCAGCTCTGTAATAGTGAAACAATCGTGAACCTCGGCACAACTTATCTCTTCCCTGGGATTCCCTATCCCTGCCTCTTTGTAAGCAGCTATAGCAGCCCGCCTCGTCTCCTCTACATGGGCAAAGTCATAATCCTGGTTTAAGAAACCTTCGCGCGGTCCCTGACAAATAGTCATAGCCTTTATGTAAATAGGATCGGGCCTGAATTTTTTAGCCATATCAGCGCGGGTTACAATGGCTGCTGCCGCCCCATCGCTAACACCGCAGCAATCGAACAAACCCAAAGGGTAAGCTACAATAGGGGCATTCATTACCATTTCCAGCGTAATTTCCCGCTGAAAATGAGCCTTAGGGCTAAGGGAACCATTGTGGTGATTCTTGACCGCTATCTGTGCCAGCAGTTTTTTACCTTCTTCCACACTTAATCCATGTTTGGCAAAGTATCCAGTTGCCATCATAGCGAATTCAGATGGTGGTGTATCACTGGGCACTCGATAGCTCCATGTAGCAATTGGCCTTACCTGCGGTAATCCCATAAAACCGGTATCCTTTAATTTTTCTGCACCCACTGCCAGTGCTATATCAACGACACCTGAAGCTACCGCATAGCAAGCACCTCTTAAAGCTTCAGAACCTGTAGCACAGGCATTTTCAACATGGGTAAATGGTATATAGCCCAATTTCAATGGGCTTGCTGCAATTTGTGCTGTCTCTCCTGCCCAAACACTACCCCACCATGCAGCTTGAATATCATCAGGTCCTACGCCTGCATCATCGTATGCCTCATAGACAGCATCTACGATCATATCGTCTATGGTTTGCTCCCAATTCTCACCGAATTTTATGCAACCCATACCTATAATAGCTACTTTGTCTTTGATACCTTTCATTTTTTACCATCCTTTCGCCAATAATACATCTTTATCTTGCAGGGCGACATTTCCACCAATAGTTATAGATACCACCGACATAGTAAAGCTTCCTGAACGTTAGGTCTATAGGCATTCCAACCTTGCATTCAGCAGGGTCCCTATCGGTCATGTCTATAAGCATTCTGCCTCCTCCTGCAAAATCGAGTACTGCTACTGTAACCGGAGGATCAATAGTGGCCATAAGATAGTCGTGACAAAATGAGAAAAGCTTGGCCTTTTTATCTAAGAATGAATAGTACTCAAAGTTGTCCTTGGCACGACAGTTTACGCATACCCTTTGAGGAGGATATTGTGGAGTTCCGCAGTTCTTGCACTTGGTACCCCTTAGCCGTAACTCTTTCTCATTTTCCTTCCATAGTGCCTGCGGCCCAGGTTGACGATATTCTATGGGGGGACGTGCCGGTGGTTGTACTGTTATTAACTCACGCCAGCGCAAGTATCTATTGTAGTTACTGAGCATTTTTTTTGATGCTATACATCTAGTAACTCCCATCCTATCTTTAACTTTAGCTTTTTCTATATCATCAGTCATCTTGAGGCTGAACACGTCACAGCCGTTTCCATAAGCAACAAGGATAATTCTGTTACCGGTTATAGCTTCTTCCAGAGTTTCTATTAGGCTTATCATTGGCATAGCCGAGCCAGCGTCTCCAACATTAGAAAATAGCATATCCTTTGATTGAGTTTTTGGGTCGAATCCCAATTTTTTGACCAGTGTACCTATTTGTCGCTGTTTAGGAACATACAAAACACAGGTAGAGAAATCTTTCGACGTTAGATTGAATTTTTTCAGTGCGCCAGAAACTGCTGTTGGAATTACCTTGTTATAGCCCTCATCTACAATGAACCTGTCCTCAGCAGAACGTACAAAGAGGTCTTTATCCGATCTCCAGAAATCCTGAAGCTCTTCATAAATAGAATAGCTGCCTTCAATTTCGGCAATAACTGCTTTATTACCTACCAAAACTGCGGCGGCACCATCGCCAAAACTAATCTCGTTAGCCCCAGCAGGATAACCTAATCTCATTTCAGAAGCGATTACTAGAATATTATTGGCTGAGCCACTTCTAACGGCATCTACAGCGGCTCTTAGAGCATTGGTCCCGCATCTCAAAGAACCGCTGAAATCCATTGTGACTGACTCTCTATTTATTCCAAGAACCATAGCTATGGTCGCAGCAGTTTGCTTGTCCCTGTACGGTGAAGTGGTAGAGGCAAAAAATAGTCCGTCAATGCTATCAAGATTGATTCCTTTGAGACAGTCCCTAGCTGCTTCTACAGCCATAGTTAGGCTATCTTCATCATAATTGGCTACAGCTTTTTCGCCTGGTGCTGCTGGTATATCCCAGGCGCGGCCTATCTCGGCTCGATTTAGACGATAGAGTGGAATGTAAGCACCGTATGAGGTTATCCCTACCATAATACTTCTCCTTTCGAGAAATGAAAGCTAAATTTTGATTAAATGTCTGAAGCTATAATTTGGTCACGTAGTATTTATTTTGTCACTTTAAAAATTTTATTATTAGACCCTTTGACGACAATTAAATTTATCACAGAATTATTCGTCAAAATCGTTATCATGTCTCACTGTAATCTTCTTTCACATTCTAGCACAGCATACAAGTATGAACTACCTTTTGAAGGATCCGACCAAGAGCCGAATGTGAGACACGCCTTCCAATATTAGTTTTCGCCACTACCTCTTAATAGTGCAAAATTTAGAACTCATACTATTTTTCTGAGGTAAGGGCTGCTAGTCATTTCCAAGTCACTGACCAAGAAACGAAGGCACGAGAGCTATGGAAGGGTGTGGTAAGTAAAATTGACAATGAGGGAGTTGGAGTATACCATAGCGACAGTCTTTAGCATTGGAAACCATAGTGATAAGCATGTTGAGAGAAGCTGGATATCTTCAAGTGTAAATATGGCTTGCCAGGCTAAATCAAGGTAGGAGGTAGCTCAAAATGAACGAGGCTACGAATTCGACTCCAGTCGCATGGAAAAGTGGGAGTTTATATTATGGTTCTGGTTTGACGCTTGATATTGCTAAGAAAATGCTAGAAGCGGGTGAGAAAGAAGCAGAGAAACAGGGTGTGCCTATGTCAATGGCTATCAGTGATGCCGGTGGTAATCTAATAGCCTTTAACCGCATGGATAACGCTGCGTTGTTCAGCATACAAATTGCCATGGATAAAGCGTTCACCACAGTGTTTGGGAAGATGCCTACCGGGAGCTTTGCCAACCAGTATTGTACGGGTGGACTGGTCCCCCTCTTCTTCCATGAACGGTGGATTACATTTCCAGGAGGGTTTCCGATCATAAAAAATGGAATGCTATTAGGAGGAATCGGTGTAAGCGGAGGAATTATTGAGGATGTCTATGTGGCTAAGGCAGCTTTGGAAGCAGGTGACTTCAGTCTCGATGAAGTGGATGCTGCCATAATGGCTACAATAGGGGATGCGCAGAAGAAATAGAAGGCCTGCCTGGGAAAAGACACTCTGCCGGAGGCTAATCACCGACTGTCGATTGTCTCCGGCACCTTTGAACCGTTAGTCCCTTGAAAGCTATCATCCCCTGGCTATTTTGTCCTCAATTTTCTCTTATACCGGTGTTGTTCCCACTCAGGTGGATATTTACGATTGAGTACGCTCCAATAACTGTGTGTAGATAAAGCACTACGGCTTTGTTTCACAAAACCATTACAGTCAAGCACTGAAAAGGTATAACGTCTGTCTAATACTTCTCCCATTATGTCCTCTACCAGTCCTCCATCATCCATTACTGGATAGAATGCCTGGTAAAGTTCAATGTTGCCAAGAGCCTTTTCTATCCTGCTAAGTTGTGCTTTACTGGCAATTTCAACCTGACAAATATCAAGGTGTTTAACACCGATATTCTGGATAATTGGCAGCATCTCAAATAATTTCCCTCGGTGAGGAGGCCAAGATGGTGTTTCAACAGTAACCGTAGGGATGTGCTTGACCGCCAGCCTCAAGTTGTTATACACGGTACTGGAAAAATTTGTCGCTCCCAGATGAACTCTAACCTCATCAAAGCCTGAATCCTTCAGTCTTAATATATTATCCAGATTCAACAAAGTTCCATTGGTATAGACTTTAGCCCATCCTTTCGTTCCCATAAATGGGTCAACTACATTCCTAAAGAATCGCATGAATTCTTCAAGGATAGAAATATAAAATAGTGGTTCGCAAACGCCGGTAAATTCATAGTATTGCATCTTGGCATCGGTAGTGATTATTTGCTTTTCTTGTGCCAGATATTTTTGTATTATGTCTTGCCATTCATCCCCCAGACTGAATCCTTCGGGTGGCATATAGTCCTGCCGAACTATGTGAGGTTCAAAACAATAGACGCAATCTCTATTACAGACATCTGGTAGTCCTACATCCCTTCCCAGTAAAAACGCACGATGATATGCGTCTGAATAAAAACATCCATAACATCCAGGTGAGATATCTTCTCCTATATAAGCGCAGCTTCCGTGGCATTTAAATTTCAGTCCTTTGAGATTTTCTTGCCTTTGAATCTTCTTTTTGTAGGCTTCTTGAATTGGAATGATTTTTATCATTGTTTCATCCTTCGTTATTTGAGTAAGCGAATTGACCGGAACCTTGGACAAGCTGCCCGTGCTACATTTAAACCTTCAAGTGAAAATAAGTACAAAGAAGAGTCGGGGGTCAGTGCCAAAATACTTCATCTACACTTTACTCAAGAATACCAAACCTAAAAAGAGTAGTCATTCCACTATAATGACAGATGCTGCATACTTTCACTGAGATGCAGTTACTCTAGGAAATAGTGACTTTATTCTGTTGTAGCTTAGTTGCAGAATATTTTCTCTTTATACCCCTATTCATCAAGATAGAGGAATTTGGCAGGGTTTGTCTGAATCATTGTCTTGATATCTTCTTTCTTGATACCAAAGTGTATCATTGCACGAACAAACATGCGCCAACAGTCGAGAGCGTCGCCGAAAAATGGTTGGCCTCCGTCGGTGCAGGGAATGACATGGTCCGGCCCTACTTCCGCTGTCCACTCGAGACCCTGGTTTGGGTCAATCATAGGCCAAATGATACTGGGGAGAACTTTATTAGCATCCACCTGGAGATAGCAGCCAAGACGAATCAAGTCTCTATATTGCTTAATTGTGGCTCGCTCCTCCATCGCAGCCCAAGGGGCTGCATGCATCCAGAGCAGATGGGCACCAACTTCAGAGGCATATTGTGCCATAGGCAAAATGCGATCGTATGTCATGGTGGCGTGGCCTGTCATTATTGGTATTTTATATTGAGCACAAAGTCGTATGACCTCTTTCACTTCACTATCCAATTTTCCATTTTCGTCGTAAATGCGTAGATCTGGACCACAGTTTTTGCCTCCATAAGTTTGGCACCAGAATACTATGCCCCCGAGATTGGGATATTTCTCTATTAAGTGTATCTGGTCAGGATGATGACTCCATGCCAGTATATGGGCGCCCAGACACTGACAAGCGTACTCAAGCTGACCATCACGTACCATTTCGTCTATCCGTTGTTGAGCGCACCAAGCTTGCCCGACGGTGGGGAAAAAATGATCCTGGCTAATGAAGGCACGCATCTTTGCTTGGGAAGCCTTAACAGCATATTCGATTATGTCATTTGCCCTAGGCACATAGTCCGGGTAGAGGCGTACCTGAGTATCTATCGAGTTTTCAACGAATTCGTCTTCGATTCCCATGTAGATATCATAGAACATTTCGTAAATGAAATGGCCAACTTGACCAGAACGTCCAGCCTTTCGGATGTTCCAAAGTTTCTCATATGTCCACTTCGCTGGGTAGCCTGCCTTTGCTACCCCTTCCTTGCTAACCGACCTATATGAATCTATAGCCTCTTTTGGCGGAGCGTTAAACCTTTCGTGATGATCGTGTTCCTGTTCGAATATTTTTGGATTGTAAGCTTTTCCTGGCATTTGGCTACCTCCCTACATTTTAGTGTTTTTTAGGCTTCTTTAATCAATAACTCACAGTTACTCAGTAAATCTACCAGGTTGTCGTGCCACCATCAACATAAATAATCTGTCCGGTAACAAAATCAGACGCTTTAGAAGCCAGAAATACCATTGGCCCAATCACATCTTCAGGAAATCCCCAGCGGCCCAGGGGGATGCGGGCTCTCATTGTTTTGGCAAACTCCGGATTAGCTAAAGCTTGTCGCGTTAAATCTGTCTCAATCAGCGTGGGAGCGACCGCGTTAACAAAAATGTTGTACTTTGCCCACTCACAAGCTAGTGTACGAGTAAGTGTATCCACCGCTCCTTTACTGGGGCTATACGCCGCTGCACCTGATGGAGCTCCATATCTCCCACGCACTGAAGATACATTGACTATCTTGCCGCTCTTCTGCTTTATCATGACTCGTCCCACTGCCTGGCAACAGACAAAGGTACCAAAAGCATTAAAATCCATGACCTTTTTCCAGTCTTCCACTGGAATATCTTCAGCCGAATTGCGAATGTTGATGCCGGCGGCATTGATCAAAATATCAATACGTGAAAACTCCTTGACCACACGGCCCACCATATCCTGTACCGAGCGCTCATCGGTAACATCACACGGGATAGCCATTGCTTTCCTACCCAGAGCTTGTATCTCGGCAGCCACAGGCTCAAGTTTACTTAAAGTCCGACTTGTCACTACTACATCAGCCCCATGTTTTGCCAAACCTATGGCTAGTGCCTTCCCTATCCCCCCTGAACCACCCGTAACAACACCCACCTTTTCCGATAAATCAAATAACTCATTCATATTTTTTCTTCCCTACCTTGCGATGTACTTTCAAATTTAGACATGTATTCGAATTTCGTTTTACAATACGAGATGCTGCCAAGTAGCATTTTAGAAATTTACTTTATCTATCCCTTTTAGACCTATCATTTCTCTAGCTTCATCAGGTGTTGCTGGTACAATACTCATTTCTTTTGCTATATTCACAACTTTACGCACCTGCTCGGCACTACCTCTCGCGAGTCTACCATATCCAGCCCATAAGCTATCTTCCATACCGACCCGAACGTGACCGCCAAGTGCTAAGGCAACTGCGGCAATTGGGATTTGGTCTTTCCCAACCGCAGCTACTGACCAGGTAAAATCCCCCAGTACTTTTCGAGTATATTCATATACAAAATTGAGAGTGCCAGGTGTTGCAGGCATGCCACTCAGTGCTCCCATTACAAACTGAAGATGCAGAGGTTTTGAAACATATTGTCGCATGACCATGAACTCGACTGCACCGACCTGTCCTAAATCCCAGATCTCTATTTCCGGTTTTGTATCATTTTCTTTACAAATCTGACTATATTCCCGCATCATTTTGTAAGTGTTTGGGAAAATAAGGTCTTCCTTTTTAATATGTGCCTCTTCCCAAGCAAATTTAAAGCTTTTCATCCTTTCCCCAACATGTATCATCGTACCACTCAGTGAGCCGCAATTTAGGGTAGCCAACTCTGGCTTGAATTCAGGCACTACGGCAATGCGTTCCTTTTCATTACCCGCACCACCTGTTGTAATGTTAATGACTACATTACAGCGGCTTTTTATATCAGAAACAATCTCACGAAAAACATTCAAATCCGGTGTCGGTTCACCTGTCTCATGCTTCCTTGCATGGATATGGACAATAGCAGCACCAGCCTCGTATGCTTTTACCGCGTCATCAGCAATTTGTTTCGGTGTTGCCGGTAGATAATCCGACATAGTAGGCGTCGGTCCTTGCCCTGTAACCGCTGCAGTAATAATGACTTTGCGCAAAAATTTTTCTCCTTCTAGCATGACCTTCTCCTTATTAATAATTATTTATTTAGGGCTTTAAATAGAACCAGCTGTTTTAATAGTCGCCTATTTATCTCGTCCAATACCTGCGTTCGTGTCTTTCCGCGGTAATCATACCAACCACTTTCTGTTTTAATGCCTAACTCACCCCTATTAACTTTATCCAGTAGTGTTGCCGATGGCTCTGTTCGGTTACTCAGTGTTTTAAAGAGGTTTGCCGAAACTCTCGCTGAAGTATCAAGGCCAATCATATCATCTGCCTCCATAGGGCCAATGCAGGATAGCCGGAATCCGTACATTGCTTTGGCAGCCATGTCGATATCTTCAGGTGTGGCAATGCCTTCATCCAGTAGATAGCTGATTTCGCGAAAGATGGCACCTTGAATCCTGTTGACGATGAATCCAGGGATTTCTTTCTTTACCAGAATTGGTTTTTTACCAACCTGTAACATCAAATCCCTTGTCGTTTCAACCACCTTGTCGGACGTATATTTTCCCCTGTGAATTTCGACGAGTGGCACAATATGAGCAGGGTTGAAATAGTGTGTACCAACGACGCGGTATGCCGTCTTCATGTCTTCTGTCAATGTGGTAATCGTTATGCTACTGGTATTGCTGGCTAATATAACATCCGGATCACAACCATCAAGCTTTCCTAAGAGTTCTTTTTTGTCGGCTAACACTTCGGGAATCGTTTCCACAATGAAGTGACATCCTCTGATAGCTTCCGATAGTTCGGCCATTGGTATATAGGTAATCCTCGACTTAATAACCTCAGGTGCTTCTTCCAGGAGTTGGAACTCAGCAAACAGCTTCAGATTTGTATCTATCTGTTGCAGGCACTTATCTAGCGTCTCCCTTTTACGTGATAGTACCTTAACGCTTTTACCAGCCTGAGCAAAGCTCTGGACAATGCCTTCACCCATGTTGCCCGCCCCTATAACCACGATCTGCTTTATTTCACTCGGTTTTCGATAGCTAATTTCATTCATAGTGATTCAGTCCCTCAATACATCTTATTAGTAACGGTCTCAGGAATTTTTCAAGGTTATTTCACTCAGGTAGACATCCCTTCGTGTTCTGGCCGTTATAGTCTGTTCCTTATACCCGGCTGCTGCTATTCTTATAGTATATTCGGCGTTATCCGCTAATCCCTCAAACTCAAAGTCGCCAAAGGCGTTGGTCTTCGCCTCCCGGCGCTCACTATCGCTACTTAAGGCAACTGTCACTCCCTCAGCACATTCATCTCTGTCTCCATAGATTATTGTCCCAGCAATAAACTTCC
>Ga0209986_10003919_pt1 | contig 12810 bp, 14 predicted proteins | sample BlataG_FD_183168 | JGI IMG/M metagenome (GOLD analysis project Ga0209986, IMG submission 183168) | Deep subsurface microbial communities from Black Sea to uncover new lineages of life (NeLLi) - Black_00105 metaG (SPAdes) (version 2) | ecosystem: Environmental > Aquatic > Marine > Oceanic >...
ATAAAATTAGAGATATACAATATTTCTTTATGAAAACCAGATGATTGTATAGATTTCAAATACTATTGGTAATTAAAAAAAAGTAAGGATCTAAACTTTAGGTATGGTTATAATATTATATATCTTTATTCTTATTGATTATTAATAGGATAGAAGCGGTGAAAAAAACTTTTCTTCACGTATTTCATAAGAAAAACTTCCTTGACTTTGTATGTAATCACTACAGCCATTGACAACATCTATTAATTTATTTTGATCATTTTGTTGTAAAGTGACTTGGAAAGATAATGGACTTGTTGTTAATAAATTTTCATTTCCTTTTGAAAATAGAGAAAATTTATCTTTTATGCCTAATAAAATTGGATTTTGATTAATTGTACTTATTTCTGGTTGGGTTGCTATACTACTTGCAATTGTCCAAGTCTTATTAGTCAACCAATCATGTGGTTCTTGATCATTAAGACTATTTTCGATATTAAAATCATCGGTCGTTGCTTTGATTATTTTTTCTACAAATTCGGTCCATTTTAATCCAAATCTAATGGCATAAATTATCTCACCTACTAATGATTCCAAATCATCTATGAATTCTTGAAATATATTTTCGAATTCGAGGGATGAATCTTTAAATGTATTCTCTAAAGGTTTTATAAAATCATTTACATAAAAATTAATTGCATCATTTTGATTATCTGCATAACCAATATTTTCTATCATAGTTATAAATTTTTTAGAATAAAATAATTGTGATGAAAACCAACTTCCGCCAGAATTTGATGAAATATTATTTATATTTTTAAATAAATCACTAAGTTTAACATTGTTTTTTTTATTTAGTAAACATGATAATATTGCGGAATGTACTCCGTGAGCGCGAAAACCACCTCCTGCAAATGCTATAGTATTAGAAGGAAGACTATTTAATTCATCATTTTCTTGAGAAGTCAAGATTTTTTTTTTTTGGTTTTGTAAATAAATAAAATTCAAAATAAAAAAAATAGAAAACACTTTAACTAAATTCATAATATCTAATTTAATTCGGAAAAAAATATTTACAAATTTAAAATTTGAATAAAAATTTAGGTTTTAAAAATTTCTAAATATATTATTAGATGAAAAAAAAAATATTATCCAAAAAAAAAGTAATAAAAAAAAAAAATAAATCTATTCGTCAAAAAAATAAAAATAAATATGGATCAGGACATTATGATGGGTTTGAAATATCAGATAGAAATTTATCTGACGACAAATATATTAATGAAATTAATGGAATAGAATTTATTATTACAAATTTAGGTAATAAATTGAGAGAATGTGAATTAACTAAAAAATGTGATGAAATAGATATTTTAAATGATCAACATAGAATTGATGAAAAAAGAAAAGAAATGGGACATCTATCAAATTTACTATTTGGGATTGATAAAAATAATAATAAAATATGTAAAGCAATTAAAGATTTGAAATTAAATAATTTGATAGAACAACATATTAAGTATAGAAATGCATTTGAAAAAAAAGATCTTAACAGAAGTATCAAAGAAAAAACTTTAAAGACATTTTCTATTTATCGTAATACATTCTCAAAATTTTTTCTATATTCCCAAAAATTATTTCCAAAAAAAAGTTTACAACTTTTGGAGAAATTTACAAATGTCAAAAATCTAGGTAATTTAGATTTCGAGAATAATGATTATAGTATATCCAAAAAACTAATTGATGCAAGAAATTCATTAATTAACAATTTAAAAACATTTATTCACACAAATGAAGGTTTTAATTGCAATGATGAAAAATATCTCTCGGAAAAATCTCATATTGATTTACCAAAAAATAAATATAATGTAACTTCGAATGATGATTATTTTAAAATTATTAAAAAGTTTTTGAATAACAATAATCAACCAATAAATAAAAAAGAATTTGGTAATAATGAAATGATAAAAAAATTAATAAATGATGGAATTTTAAGAGAAAATAATGGAAAAATAAAATTAAATACCAATTTGCCAAATGATAATATTCAATCAAAGAATAAACCTACCATTGAAATAATAAAATATTATCTTGTGAATGAAAATAATTTACCTATTGAAAAAAATATACTTAAACAACAAATTATTAAAAAAAAAGGAATGACCGAAAATGAATTTGATGAATCCTTCGATTTCCTTGTTCAAAAATCGTTTTTAATCACGAAAGATAATAACCTAAATCCATTTTCAAAAAAAAAATATTATGTAAATTTAAATTCATATTCTTTACGTAATTTTATTCAAAATTATGATAAAACATTAGTCTCAACATTTAGATTATATAAAAGAAACTCATTACTTGATCATGCAGTCAAAGGCAATATTCGATATATAAATGATAATGATGACGATAAAAAAAAAATGGAATTTTATAATTTCCTACTGAAACAAGATGATAATAATTACTATATTAATTCAGATGAAATTGTACCCAAACCTGAAAATATTAAAGATATTAAAGAACATGAACGAGAATGGGTATATCTTATGTATCCTAAAATTGGGCAACGCCCAGGAGATAATCCAATTCGCGGAGATGAGAAAATATACGTTTTTGATAAGAAAAATAATCATTTAATTGGTACTGGATGGTGGAGTGATTTTGCTCAGGATAAATGGGATATTATTAGATCTCTAAATGGTGGAAAAATAATAAGAAAGAAAAAAAAAAATATATATAAAAAAAAAAATTTATAATATATAAACAAACCTTACAATGATCTATTCTTTAATTTATGTAAAGAATTATATGAAAAATAGTATAGTATTGATGTCTGATTTAATCATAATATATTTACAGTTGAAAAGAAAATTATCAGCTAAAAATGTAATTTTTTTAAAAACTATATTATGGTTTTATTTATTTTTTATTTTTTAAATTTAGATCTAATTTAAAATTTATAAAACTATTTTAAATATTAATATTAATTACGTTTTTTTTGACAATGACCGTATTTAATATATTAGAAAAAAAAGATAAAAAAATATTTATTCATTCAGATGCAATACTTGCATATTCAGCTGGGAATACTATAATGTTATCTAATTGGATGAATAAACTTATGGAAAATAATAATAAAATTTTTTTAGCTTCTATTCATAAATTACATCAAAACTTTAAAAGAAATTTAATTCATGAAAATTATGATCATCTTCAGTTTCAGTCAAATGATGAAATCATTAATTTTATAACAAATAATTTTAAGAAATATCATTATTTTATCATAAGAAATAATTCTATCTTATCACAATTGGAAAATAAACCATTTTTAGATAGAACAATTATTTATTCGATAGATGCCGAAGATATTTCTATATTAAAAAAAATTCATAGGAATTTAAATCAAATCATTACACAAAGTGAGTTTTTAAAGAATAGATTAATAGAAAATAATATTGATAAAGATAAAATTCATATAATTGAACCATTTTCATACAAATTTAATATTACTATCAAAAAAAAAAAAAATTTAAATGAAATTAATTTAATCTATGCTGGAACATTACGTAAGGAAGAAAATATTATTGAAATAATAAATGAATTTAGGATAATTAGAAAAATCAATAATAATTATAAATTAAAAATCATTTATGGTAAAATTCATGGAAAACCCGATTTTATAAATCAAATTCATGATTTACTAAATAAAAATTTAGACGGGATCGAATTTTATCATAATTTATCATATTACGATGTTTGTCAACATATAGCAAATAGTGATATTGGGATTTGTTGGCGAAAAAGTAGCTATGATAATAATGGACAAATAAGTACAAAAATCAAGGATTATGAATTGTATGGTACAAATGTAATAACAAACAATTTAAATTTAGATCTAAATGTACCAACTTTATATTTCAACCAAAATAATTTTAAAGAAACAATTTTAAATTTTAAAAATAATATGATCAATAATAAAAATTTTAATGTAGCATATTTAGCCAATAGTGCATTGCCAGATTTATCTGGATATACAATTCGTACTAAAAATATATTGAATGTAATTAGTAAACAATTTAAAATATTATGTTTTGTAAAACCCCCTCCAAAGAATAAGAAAAAACATCTAAATATTTATAATCTTAATAATGTGTTTTATATAAGATTCCCAAATAGAAATTATTATGAAAAAGAATTAACTAAATTTTTAAAAGATAGCGAAATAAAAGTCATATGGTCCGCAAGCGATAATTATAATGGTCTTTTAGGATCAAGACTAAAAAGAAGATTAAATTTAAAATCAATTTATGAAATTAGAGGATTTTGGCATTATTCTCGAAAATATAAAGAAATTCATGAAAAAAATAGCTATGATCAAGATTTTTTTAATAAATATGATGAAAAAGAAATGAAATCATGTATAAATAACGATTATATATTATGTGAAAATGATATTATATTAAATTATTGTAAAACAAAATTCTCTATTCCTAGTAAAAAACTAAATTTATTATTAAATGGAACAATTTTGGATTCTACTCCTTCACGTCCATCCTTAAATACAAAAAAAAAAATTGTATTTGGTTACATAGGCTCAATCGTTTCATATGAAGGTTTGGAAAATCTAATTGATTGCTTTAATAGAATTGATCAATCAAAATATAATTGCGAATTATTATTAATTGGTGGAGGACATACTAATGATGCAATCAAGACAATTAAATCATTAAAAAAACAAATATTAAATAAAAAAAATATTTTTTACTTAGGACAAATTCCTCATGAACATATTCATGAATATTATCAGAAAATTGATATTATTTGTCTACCAAGAATCGATTGTGAAGTTTGTAATATGGTTTCACCACTAAAACCTTATGAAGCAATGAAAAATGGAAATATTGTATTTGCTTCATCAGTGGATGCTATTAAGTCTATAATAAATCACAATGAAAACGGAATATTATTTGATAAGAAAAATATAGATGATCTTTATAAAAAAATCATGAATATTCTTAACAATAAATATGATCTAGATAAAATCGTAGCAAATTCTTTAGATTATTGTAATCACCATACATGGGAAATTACATGTGAAAATGCTATAAATATTTTAAATCAAATAATCTAATTTTTAATAAGTATTCTATTTAATACATTCAAAATTTTAAATCGAGATTTACCATCCCATAATTTCATATTTCCATAATATTGTTGGAAATCTATATCTGATATTTTTTTTATCAGTTGATTTGTTCCTTCATTAGTAATAAGAGTACTTGGTCTTTCAGTATTTTCACGTAATGTATAGCATGATATATCCAGCGTGGATGTTTCCTCTTGAACACCTCCACTATCTGTTATCACATATTTGGAATTGGCTATTAAACAAGTAAATTCTAAATATCCTAAGGCATCACATATTATAAAATTCGGGTTTTTATTAATTTCTTTATGGCATGGTAGTAACTTTAATGTTTTTTTAGTTCGTGGATGCATAGGATATACAATCTTGATATTCTCAGATAATTTTATTAAATCATGCATTATTATTTTTAATTTTTCAACATTATCTACATTTGATGGACGATGAAGTGTAATCAATACATAATCTTTCTTTATTAATCCTAATGAACTATGGAAATTTGTATCCAATGCTTTCATTATAAATTTTTTTTGAGTATCAATCATTGTATTTCCTACTAAATAAATATTATCAAAAATATTTTCATTATTAAGATTTATTACACCACTCTTTTCTGTAACAAAATAATATTTTGATATATGATCTGTTAAGATTCTATTAACTTCTTCAGGCATCCTAAGATCAAAACTTCTTAATCCACTCTCTATATGAGCTACATCTATATTCATCTTCATGGCTATCAAAGCACTAGCAAGAGTGCTAGTTACATCTCCAAATAGAATTACTAGTGAAGGTTTTAATTTAGTAAATTCTATTTCCAATTTTGATTTGATTTCCCCGATTTGTCCTAAATCTCCATTATATTGTAATAGATCGTTAATTACTTGATCTTTATTTTGGAGATATAGTTCATTATTTACATACAATTTCTCATCAAAATCACCAGCTTTTGTTTTTTTTTTTAATTGTAAAAAGATATCTGGTTTAGGAAATTTTAATTCATCAAAAAAAATTTTGCTCATTTTATCATCAAAATGTTGTCCTGTATGAATTAACGTCAATTTAAAAAATTTCTTCAAAGCCTCATAAACTGGAAATGCTTTCATAAAGTTAGGTCTAGTTCCAACTATAACAACAATATTCATTTGTTTGATCTATTTATACATAAATAATTTTTTTGTTTTTTTTAAATATCTATAACCAATGATGATAATAAAAAATTGATATTTTAATTAAATTACCAAAAAAAAACAAATAAATAAATGTTTAAATGTATTGGTATTCAATATGGATCTCATGGAGAAATTTCGATGGAAAATAGAATTATAAAATCTAATAAAGAATTCAAATTCCAAAAAGAAAAAATAATTAAAATTATAAAATCATATGGTAAAAATATACAGACTGGTTATTTAGTTAAAAATTCGGAAAGATGTTTAAAACCAAATATGATTAAAGTATGTGAAAATGAATTTAATTTTGTTGGAGGTTGGGATATAACGATGTTATCTCCGGGAACTCCAATCTTTGAGCAAACATTTTAATGATGCTTTTTATAATAAATAACTATTTATTAGACGTAAAATAATCATATATTAAATTAATATGTTATATTTTTTTTAAATATTACATAAGAAAATCATATATTTATGTATCTAGAATTAATATTATGAAAAGGAATTATCTTAGATTCTTGAAATTTCCAAAACAATATATAAAATTTCAAAAACAATATGTTAAAAATATCAATACAATAAATAATTCTTTTTTTTTAAAAAGAAATCTAAATCTAATATTATCATTTCCCAAGAATCGACCATTCACAACCAATCTAATTACAGCTACAATTAAGACATCTTCCTGTGATATTCTAGTTCAAAAATATATAGAAAAAAAAGAAAAGATAGATTGGAAACGTAATTCTATTTTTACAATCTTTGGTTTTTTTTATTTAGGAATTGCTCAATGGTTTATTTTTGTTAATTTTTTTAATAAATTATTTCCTAACATGCAAAAATTTGCAAACAGTTCTTTTAATCAGAAGCTGAAAGATAAAAATGGAATAAAAAATGTGTTTTATCAAGTTTTTTTTGATAATTTTATTCATAATCCATTCATATATTTTCCATGTTTTTATGTTTGTAAAGAATATATTTTGGAAAAGGATTTTCAAAAAAGCTTTAAAAAAGGCATTTTAACATACAAAAAAAATTTTAAAGAAGATAACTTAAAAATAATCCAATTATTCATAGTTGGGGATATTATAGCATTTGCTGTTCCTATTTGGCTAAGACTACCAATAATACATAGTATTAGTTTTGTATGGACCTGTTATCTAAGTTTTAGTCGTGGTAATGTATAATAAATTAAAAAAAAATTTATAATTTAGAGTGAAATAAACCCTAATCGCGAATCTTGTTAATCATATTTTTAAAACAATGTAAATTAATTATTTTAATTAACACATGATTCTGATGTAATTTAGAAATATTATTTCAATTTTTTTTAATAAATAATAAAAAATTGATATTAATTATTTAAACATTTAGACCTAATAATTTTTATAATTTGTAATGGAAATAAAAAGTGAAAAAAAAAAAATAAAAAAGATAACTAAAAATATAAAAATGAATAATAAATCTCCTTTAAGATACCCTGGGGGGAAAACACGAGCATGTAAAATTTTATATGAAATTATTTTAAATCATTTTAATTTAAATAATATTGAAAATCTTGTATCTCCTTTTTTTGGAGGAGGTTCATTTGAATTTTTCATGCAAAATAATAGAAATATTAATTTAATATGTAATGATAAATTTAAACCATTATATATATTTTGGAATCAATGTAAAAAAAATAATAAGAATCTTTGTGATTTATTAAAAGGGAAATTAAATAGTATTGAAAAAAAAAATTTTTATGATTTTCGTGAAAATATAATGAAAGAAAATGATCATCTGATGATTGCATATTACTATTTTATTATTAATAGATGTTCATTTAGTGGGGCAACATTATCAGGGGGATTTTCCAAAGAAGCCAGTAAAAAGAGATTCACACTATCCTCAATTGAGAAGATTGAAAAATTAAATCTAGATAAATTTAAAATATTTAATTTGGATTTTAGTAGATTTCTCGAAAAAACAAAGGAATATGAAAATTCAATTATATTTTTAGATCCACCATATTATCTAGAAAAATCTAATCTTTATGGAGAAAAAGGTGATCTTCATGAAAACTTTGATCATGATAAATTATTTAATATTATTAAAAATTATAATAATTGGATTATGACTTACAATAATTGTGATTTTATTAAAAATCTTTATAAAAATTTTAAGATTATAGAAACGAAATGGACATATGGTATGAATAAAACAAAGAAATCATCAGAAATAATAATTATAAATAATTAATTATTTTAATAAAACCTATTTAAAAACCATGATGAATATAATCATTAATAATGAAAGAATTAGAGGATAGAATTCTACATAAAATGGATTTATTAATTTTATTAAAATCAATAAGAGAAAATGATATAGTAACATTTAATTATCAAATGGGTAGCACAAAAAATTATGAAATTTCATTAATTTCGGATCTATGGCAGAAAGGAGAAAAAACTATTAAAGATTTTATATTAAGAAATTATAATTATAATATAGATAGTGTATTATTCAATCAATATATAGAAAATTCTAAAGAAGATAAATTGTTAGAAATTTATCCATTGAAAATAACTAAATTATACGAAATCAAATTATTGATAAAATATAATGAAAATATTTATATAATTACAGATATTGATTATTTTAAACAAAATTATATTATTAAATATCATTTGATGATAAATAAATTAGATCAGTTTAAAGATATAAATTATTTTAAAAATAACAATTTTATTACATATGATACTAAAGAAACTAAATATATTTATAAAAAAATATTCAAAAGGATTGAAAACTATTGGTCATTAAAAGTATTTAAAAGAAATTATTTTGGATTAAAAATAGATCATGAAAATATAATGAAAGAAGATATAAATATAATCTTAAATTTGGAACTTTTAAAAAAAAAAAGACAAAATTTATAGCTTTGTTTAAAAAATTGAATTGTTTTTTCAATTCAACAAAAAAAAAATTATATTAAAATTAATATAATGAATAAAAGAGATATTAGTTCCTTTGATGTAGGTATTACAAAAAATAATAGTATTATAAAATTAATAATAGAAGATTCTCCAGATGATGATATAATTGTCATGAATGTTCGAATCATCAAAAATAATAAAATTTATAAAAATAATTTAACACTAAATGATGACAATATGGATGGTGGTCAAGTTAGCTTTAAGACACAGTTTGAATCTAAAACTAATGATACGATTACTAATAATATTTCAAATCCTACAAAGAAAAGAGTTAAGAATTTATCTCGTCTGACTGAAAAAAAAAAAGATGTATTGAAGGAAAATATGAATATTGAAGCTAAATTTTTGAATGGAAATGGATGGTATTCTGGAATTATAAAAAAAATAAATGATGATAATTCCTATGATATAGAATATGATGATGGAGATTATGAAAAAAATGTTTTAATAACTAATATTAGAAAGGTTATTGGAGATTATATATATTATTTTCATTAATAAATTTAAAAATTCAAATTGTGGAATATTGTAAAAATTTGAATTTGATTAATATTTTGTTCAATACACAATGAAACTATTAAATTATAAGCAGTATGTATATTATTTTATTATTTTAAATATCATTTCATCATTCATCATTAATTATTGTCATTATTATGAGGAATCATATAAATGTTCAAATTATTATCCACTTAGAATTTTCGGATTTTCAGCAAGAGATTTATTTATTACGATAACTGTTGGTTCCATTTTAGGTGAGATTATTCAAAAAAATAAAATTAAAGGAATCTTAACACTATTCATATTTGCACCTATAATACATTATATTTATAACGTGGATACTATGATTAATTATTATCTTGGGTTATCCAATAGACCTATTGGTATGGGTTATATTCCAAACTGTGTTTAAAGGTTTTATAAATATATTTGTACCATAGATTTAATGATTTAATTGTAAAATTTTTTTTATTAATTTCAAAATCTGTAATAAATTCTTTAGGGCTTTTCCATAAAAATTTATTATAGAATAGTAGATTTTCTAGTGGTATTAGTTTATGTACTATATCATTATTTATTTCTTTCCAAAGTACATTTATAAAAAATTTTTTATCCATGAAATGAATAATTTTACCACAATCTAATGCAAGTAAACAGTTTGTAATACCATTTTTTTCAGGATTTCTAGAAGATTTTCTATAGAATCTAAGATTATTTTTATTATTTTCAGATAGTAGCAAATTTGTTTTATCACCGAATGATGTGCTTCCATATTTAATTATTTTCATTTTTCCATTAGATTGATAACAACTAGGAGAAAGATTAATCATTTCTGAATAATATTTTGGTAATATGAAATTATTAAATCTTGATTTACAATTTTCACAATATAACCAGCCTAAACGAGATATTCCATATTCAATTTTTCCACATTGTGTTAGCTGGAAATCAACTAAACATTCAAAAATATTTTTATCTACATAAGATTTATTACAAATTAAACATTTATTTTGAGGTATAAATACCAAATTTATTGGATAGTCATTTATTTTTAAATTTTTGTTATTTAATCTCCAATGAATTGTATCTGGATGATTATAAAATATAAATGAATTAATATTTCTTCCTATATCCCCATAAGGTAATTTATTTTTTAGTTCTTTCAATGCATTTAAATTTTTTTTTTTTTTTTTCATAATATTTTATTTAAATAGTCATAAAGTTTTAAATAGATATCTAATATGATAAGTTTTTTGTAAGAATAATATCTAATAAAGATTAGTTATAAGGATGAATACAAAAAATAATACTTAAAAAAAAAACTTAAGAAAAAATCTATTAAATTGGTTTTAAATTAATAAAATATTTTTAATAATTATAAGTAATAATAATAATGGAAAGCTTGAAATGTGTAATAATTGGGGATAGATCTGTTGGGAAGACTAGTATGTTAATATCTTTTACATCCAATAGTTTTCCTAGTGAATATATTCCAACTATTTTTGATAATTATTCAAGTAATATTTTGGTTAATAATAAGATAGTAAATTTAGGTCTTTGGGATACAGCGGGTCAGGAAGATTATGATAGAATAAGACCTCTTAGTTATCCAAAAACGGACATATTTATTCTTTGTTTTTCGGTAGTAGATAGAAAAACATTTTTGAATATTAAAGATAAATATTATCCTGAGATCTCGCATCATTGTCCAAATATTCCATTTATTATTTGTGGTACAAAAATAGACCTCAGAGATGACTATTTAATAAAAAAAATGTTAAAATCTAAAAATGAAAAAGCAATAAGTTTAGAAGAAGGTAAAGAGTTAGTAAGAGAATTATCAGGAATTAAATATTTGGAATGTTCATCATATTTGAGAATTAATATTGATGAAATTTTTAAAGAAGTAGCAAGTATTTATTTAGACTTATTAGTACAAAAAAAAAAAAAAAAATGTAAAAAGTGTATTTTATTATAAATATTTATCATAATTATGGTTAAATTTTGTTTAGTTTAGGTTTCAGGATTTGTTTCGTTATTCTTTTCTTGTTTATATCTAAGTTTGTCTTCGTTACTCATTTCTACATATTTTTGTTTTTGATTTTCATCCATATTTTTCCATAATTCGGCAAGTTTTCGAGTAATTTCACCAAATGATAGATCTTGATTTTCCGATTTTATATCTTCTCTTTTTTCAAGGGTGAAAAAGATGTATGGTGATTTTGCTCTCTTGATTTTAGGTGGTTTATTTTTCTCATAGATTTGTTTTTCCTCATTGTACCGGATATGATCTTTCCTACTGATTTCAAAATAGATTTGTTTTTCATCTGATGAAAGCTTTTTCCACATATTTCCTAAAAGCTTTGCAACATCAACAAATTTCATATTTGGATTTTGTTGTTTGATTAACGATCTTTTTTCATTACTGAAACACATAAATGCTGGCATACCACGTTTAGGAAATCCTTCTTTTTCTTTTTTTTTTAATTGTTTCTTTTTTCTTTCAGCAATTTTGATAGCTTTTGGGGGTGGACAACCGACTCGTCCATTAGTTAACGATCCATTTTTAATAATTTGGTTAGCATGAGTCTTACAGAATATTGGATAATCTCCTGTATTTGTTGAGTTGCGTGAACATTGAGGATATTCTCCATTACCCCAAGTTAGAGCCTGGCATTGCATAAATCTAGATTTTTTTTTTATTTTATTATTTTTTGGGGTTCCATATTTCTTGACCATTGTTGAAAATTCAAAAGAATGATCTTGTGATATCCTACTAATAATTTCATTTTCATTGATTCTTAGTAAAGAGTAAATAAATTCATCATGAGTGATTGGATCCATAACTTTTTTAAGGAGGATTAAATTTAATTTGTTATTTGAAAATATGACAAATCAATTTTTTTTTTGTAAAAGATCATTACATATAATTTTTTTTAATAAATAATATGATTTTAATAAAAAAAATAATATTAATAATAAATATAGAAATGGCAAAAGCAAATATATTTGTACAATATCTAGTTGAATTCAT
>Ga0209986_10003920_pt1 | contig 12807 bp, 9 predicted proteins | sample BlataG_FD_183168 | JGI IMG/M metagenome (GOLD analysis project Ga0209986, IMG submission 183168) | Deep subsurface microbial communities from Black Sea to uncover new lineages of life (NeLLi) - Black_00105 metaG (SPAdes) (version 2) | ecosystem: Environmental > Aquatic > Marine > Oceanic >...
CATCCCCTAAGCGAGAATCACACGCTTTGCACTTGTATCTCTGTTTTTTACCCTCTTTCGTCTCGTTGAATCCGTCTTTTAAGCATTTATAGGGGTGATAGCACGTGCCATTTTGACGAGAATTTTTCCTTTGGTTTTTATGACCCGGTACGATTTCTATTGGGTTCTTTTCATCTAAATTGATTAAATCGTTCATATACTTATTTGGCTTCTTTAAATATTTAAGGAAAGGGGGTTAATGGATTTAGTGATATATCTAATTTACCTATCATTTAAATAAGAAGCATGGAACCGAGAATAAAGGACTTTGAAGTAATTTAAATCTTTTAAGAAGCTGTTGGCGTTAAAAACGGGTGAAAAAGGTTTTAATTAAAAAATGATTTTATCACCTAAAAGGTATAAATACCAAATGAAACTTTTTTTAATTAATAAAATTGCGTACTTCACCTCCAAGTTGAAGTTTCATTCGATTTTCAATGAAATCAAGGCGTTATCTGTTAAAACTTGTTTTAAACGGCGCTTTCACCTTAATATTAATCCATTCTGTATTTACCTGACAAGGTTTTGATAATTCTGGGTGTTTGGGAAAAACATCTGAAAATGCGATAATCTCATTCTTATATCTTTTGAGTGTCGATATAGCAGTATTTAATTTATCAGAATAAGTTGATTTTTGCATTAAGGCGTCAATTTGATGTTCATCGACCAATTCATAAGGAGTTCGATAAATTTCTCCCACCATTAGAGTCATTTCACGATATTCGTTAAGAGTAGGATGCTGTTCTAATAACTTTTCTAAATGAACCGCAATCTCTGGAGTGATTTTTTCGGGCTGCAAAAAAAGAAAGTTTAACTCTTTACTGGATATTGTAGCTTCCTCTTCTAAGGGTTTCTTGAAACTGAGACATAAAGTCTTGAGTTTTTTTAAAAGTTCCCCTTGAACTCTATTGCGTCCTTTAATCGTGAATTTCCGTTTCGGAAACTTAGAGTATATGGAATCGCAAAACTCATTTAAAACTTCACCATGTTCTCTTAGAAGTCCATCGAGAGCAATATAAAGCGCATTAAAAAAAGAGTGAGGTTCTTGGATAGTTAATATAAAAAAGAGTTTATTAAACACATTCTTACATACTCTTGTGCCATAATAAGAAGATTGAATACTTTTCAATACGGGAAGTTGATCAAAACTGAGATTGTCATTATATTTAAATTGCTCCTGGAAAGCGTTAATAAAAGAACGAAGCTCCAATAATTCATTAATCTTTACTTTATATAAGTTTGCCCGGTAATTTTTCAAATCGCGTTTAATCCCATTATTAAGCTCTTGCATAACATGAAATCCATCAATTTGAACAGCAGAGTTAGGAAACACTGCCTTGATTCCAGCAATCAAGGCTGGTTTAAAATCACACACAATAATATAGGGGTCATAAGGAGCTTTTTCTTTCACATAACTTAAGGCACGATATGCGTTTTCGTAATTTTCTACTCCCACCAGGTCAATAAGTATATTTCTTTTGACAACTTGACTATTGACGATAATTACACATCTTTTTTTTTAACTAATAACTTTTTCCCTAAATTAAAGTGAGTCCCATCAATTGTAAGCGCCTTATAAGCATCTAATGCCCGTTCAGGCTCAGTTTTAAATTCGCTTTTCATGAAATTTTCCGTCAAATTATTGATCCAAGAATAAATAGTCTTTGGAGGGATAAGAACTCTACAATATTCTGCAAGAAAATCCGCAATTTTATTTCCTGATAAGTTTTTCTGAAAATGCATTGATAAGGCGGTCTGAATTATTCTTTTTGAATATTCAAATTTTTTAGGGTAATCTGCGTGTTCTGGCGTGTATTCCATTCCGTAATCTTCACATTTAAAGAGAACGACTTCAAGTTCCACAATTACTTCAGTATTCAAATTTCCTATCTCAGGGATTAATATAAAATAAATACCTAATACTCCAAATAATTGGTTAATAAAAATTCTTTTTATAGAATATTTTTATAGATCCTTTTAAATTCCTTAATAAGTAATTGATCAAATATGAATAAGGGAAAATATTTTACCAAAAATATATCTCCTCTTCCCATTCCAAAATTAATTGTATCTCTCCCAAGATAGATATTTTCTGATGAATCTAATGCGATAATATTGGTCTCTTCAGCTTAAATTCCATCCCATGAGTATATCCTATTATTTTTTTAGTAAAATTTATTATTCAATAATTTAAAGTTATTTTAGGTGACGATCGTCTAATACCACAGAGATAATCGTCTACTCTTTGCTATAGTCAATTGTCTACTTAAGATTTATAAGGATAATAACATATATTATTTTTGATTTGGTTAAATTAAGCCGAAATCAAATTTTAGAATATAAAATAAAATTGAAGTATAAATTTAAAATTAAAAAAAGTTGGAAAGAATGAATTTTAAAATGATATATAGAAAAATTATAGAAAATGGTGATCAGTATTAAAAATCGAAAAAAATCATTATTGATTATGATTGGTATATCAATCGCGTTTATTGCGGCATTCCCTAGCCTAGCAAGAGCTTATACTTATCATATGTACCCAGACGATGTATATATATTATATGGAATTTATATTGAAGGCGATGTAGAGGATCTATATTTTTATGATTATGAATACTATAAGGGCATGAGTTTCTTGGGTCTTGGTTATACACTAATAATTAAGATAACTTTTCCTCAACCCCCTTCTTGGTATGAATGGTCCTCTGAACAAGTTCTAATGGTTTTTGATTACTTTGGGATGGGCATGATGCTTATGCAAATACATACTGATAAAGGAATTGTAGAGAAACGTTTTATTCCTGGTTATTATGAGTGTGATTTTTATCTGCAACCCTGGTCTAAGGTATATTGGATTACCCTTATATGCACAGACTTATTACCGGCTATTCTTAGTATTGATTTTGCTCGCATAGTTTATCGTTAATTTTAATTTAATTTTTTCTTTTATTTTTTTCATTTAATTATGCTAAAAATTAAAGAAATAATCAAAAAGAATTAAAATTTCAAAAAACTCGGTATATTAATTAGTTTTTTTTTTTTGTATTTATGATTTTTCTCCTTATCCTAAAAAAACACCAAAAATAAGAATTAATAATAAACTTTTACTCTTATTCTATTTATATAGATGCAATACACAACATTATATATAAGAGAGATACAAAAGTGTTTTTTCTAATGAGGCTTATTTTCTTTTTTAATAATTTTTGTATTTCTCTTCCTTTTTCCTTCCCTTCATTATAATAAAAACTTAATTTTTAAATCTTTTAAGTAGAAAATTTTTATTTTGAATTTAATAAGGTTTTTTACTATCTTCAAAAGATCTTCAATTTTTTCCGAATATCTTAAATACTTTATTTTAATTTAAACCTAAAATATTTAATCGAAAATTACAATCTTCCTTCTCGTTAGGAAGCGACAAATTTGTGATCTTTATTTTTACTTTTATTCTGCTATCTCTCTCCGCTAGATTCACTAAGTTAACGCACTCTTCTAACTTATTATGGAATCCATTATTCTCTTTTATCATAGCCTCATTGGAAAAAATCAAGTGAAGAATAATTAGTTCATTATCTAGTTCAAATTTAGGAATTAAGGATATATGGTTTCAAAACAAGGTCTTGGGAATAAGTTTATTTCACGATCTTTCCAATTCAATTTCTTCTATATTTATGTCGGTTGAAATTGGAAACGATAAATTCAACTATATCGTTCCTGAATATTTTAAGATTTCCAGAGAGAATATAGAAATTAAAGATGACCTTATTATTTTTGAGATTTCGCTTTCTAAATTAATTATCATAGAAGATTCATTTATTAATATTCAATCAATTCAAATCATTTGGGCCAATAAGAAGAAACAATCTTATACTCTAAACCGGAAGATTTATCTCTTAGAAACAAATTTGCTAGGTTTCGAAGAATTCGAAGAAAAAAAGATAACTATTAAAGAAAAGACAAAACAAAATAATTTCCAAGATAAATTTGGCTCTATTTTATCCGAACATACTCACTATTACAATTTTGCTTATGATTTACATAAAAACTTGAAAGTTAAACATAAAATTCAAGAAAAAACCGAGAACCTTCAAATTGAATTAGAGAAATCAGACACAATTGAATATATTAGCAAAAAAATAACTAATTTTGAGTTAGAAGTTAAAGAATTATGCGCTACAATAATGTGTAAAATTCTTCTGTTTTTTAAATATTTAACTTCTCTTCAAGATAAACAATTAGATTACGAAATTATCAAATTTTTAATTAATCATATTTTAAAAAATAAGATTGAGGTTAGGAGTACTGCCTAGTTATTACCAAGAAAGATTAGAATATATTATTAAGGATTTAAAAATACCTGTTTTTGATGTTGGAGCATTTACAGAGGAACTTCTTTCTGCGCTCTTAATTGAAGATAAGTCTAATCAGTTAAAATATTCTGGAAAGGAACAGCAATTAATACTAAGAGAAATTGAAATCGAAATTGAATTTCTTTATGTGGATCTAACTTTAATCGATGATGCATTCTCGCAAGGAATAATTAAATCTCATGAAATAAGAGAAATAACTCATAGATTAACTGACAAAATAAAAAATGCAACTATCGATAAGTTCAACAATCTACAATACATAGTAAATAAGATTCCTCGTTATAAGAATAGAGTAAAACTTGATTATATGGAGAATATTATTGATGATTTTAGAAGATCTGATAAAATATCCATAAATATCATTAAATTAGAAAAGCGAATAAAAAATAAACTAAGAATCACACCTAAAGACGTAATATTATTCATAAAACTATGGAACTCGGAGGAAATTAATTTTTGTGAGAAAATCAAGATATCGGTTTTTGGTAAATCATTTGATAATAATGATCTTATTATAATCTTGGAGAAAGAATTAAATAAAGTCAAACTCTCAGAGATCCAGGATTATCTTAACATTGATGATAAAGAAACCTTAGTTGAATTTTATTCAAATCCTATTATCAAAAAAATCTTGTTCTCATATTTTTTTCCAGATGGCTTTGATTCAAACGCAGAAATTACATATGATAAACTTGAACATGAAAAAACAGCCCAAAAACGCAGGCGAATCTTAACAAAACAGGGAGAACTGCTCAATCTCCACAATTTTCTATTTAAAAATATTTCTAGTGAAGAATTTAGACAAATTATCGAAATGAATGACATTGGAGCGTTTTATTGCAGTGTAAGAAGCACAAAGAATGAAGTGTTGTATATGATCATTGATATTGATGTATCTGATTTTCTATTTTCATTATTTACTGGACAATTAATTTGGGACTTTATTTTGAACATTACAAATCCTATAATAGAGACATCTATAAAAGTTGGGTTTCCCCCGTATCCAGTTGTTAATTTTTCCGGCTCACGTGGAATACATATCATTTGGAGAATAGACGAAAATGCAATTAATGATCTGGAGGGATCTATAGATTTACCTGAATTTTTCAATGATTCATTGCCTGGGGTTAAAAACTTAATTAAAAATAAGAATAGTTGCTATCATGATAAATTTATCTTTATCAAAAGGCTTGCTCAAGCACTCTGTGTTGAAACGATTTACAGGGGATCAATTATAATACCAAAAGAAATTAGGCAAAATTTATCAATTTTACACCCTCGAGATTTATTTAAAATCTCTATTTACTCTCAGAATGAAATTGCGGTTCTACTTGATACAAGCTCGAATGCAAAGGGAGTATTTCGTGCATTTTCAGCCCATTTAAATTCTAAAAAAATTGGTATTCCTATATTTTATACAAGGATTGGGAAAATATACGAAGAATATAGAGATTATTATATATTACTTAAAGAAAGTCAGATAAATAATGTTTTAGATAATATCAAGGATAATAATTATGAAAAATATATGCAATATCCTGCAATTATTAAAAAAGACCATCTGAGATTTATTTTACGCACAGATAATCTCTTTCCGAGTTTTGCAATCCTCTTAAGATTTTCGCCTCGCTATGTTTTCGAAAGAACTCCAAAAAGTTTTGAATTCTGGCACCGGTATTACACAATAAAACATTTTTATTCTTACACTGCCAATAAAGTCTTATTTTTCCCAATTGAGAAAGATGATAAACCACAAAAAATATATGAAGAAATTATTGATCTCTCAAAAAAGTGCCATATTTCAAACATACAATATATCTCCGAGATTATACGTGAGTACTTAATCAATAATAAGATAACTTTCAATATTTTTGAAGAACGCTTGTTTTCAATGCACTCATTTGAGTTCTATTTTAAATTAATGCCAGATTTTTTAAAAAGCCCGAAAGGAATTGAAGATCTGTTGGAAGATCAACACACTATAAATTTCTTCTCAAATCAGGCTCAGAAATTAATATCGATTACTTTACAAACTTTATCCCTTATAATCTCTAAAAGTTCTGATAAATCAATTAACAGGGAAAAATTAACCGTATTGATAAGTTTTCAAAGGGAATTAAACGGGTTAATTAATTTTACCAAAAGCGAATTTTTAGACAATTATGGAGATAATAAGACGTATCACGTGAATAAATTGTATTTGATTTACAAATTCTACCTATATATGATTGATTTTTTAAAAAGAATGTTCAAGAAAGAGCAAGAGAGTGAAGTTTAAGTGGAGGAATTAGAAAAAATGAATTTATATCAAGATCTGATTTGGAATCCTAGCGAAATAGAGGCTATAATATCAGAATTGAAATCTGTGAAACTTCAACCTAATGTTCGATCTCAAGACAGAAAATTAATTATAGATAAAAGAAGCAGGTTTATCCCAATCCCGTCAAATTTACGAGCTGTTGCATTGGATTTCGAGGGAGATCCACCATTTTTAATGGGACTTATGATTCATGATGAGTTGTTCTTTTATTATATCACAAACAAGAGTTTTCAGAGATATTTTTATTTAAATGTTTTCACCATATTACGCGTCTTGAAGAGGATGATATTTTTTTCCTTTAGTAATTTTGAAAAAAAGATTATTGATTTTATGTATCGAGAATTAATTTTAAAGAGCTATAAACTTTCAGATCTCAATTTTATAAAGAATCTAAAAATATACAACCTTCAAGAGAGTTCATATGAGTCTTTAACTGCAGCCCTATGCAAACTAAATTTTCTTAAGACAGGTGATCCTCTTTCTCGAAAGTCAGAATTAATAAAAAACTTATTCGAACTTTTGAAAAATGACCATTCTATTAGCGATTTTTACATTGATATAATTCTTGAGCATAATTACTATTGTCTTACTAACATGGTCTTAATTTTAGTTTATAGATTCTTAGAAAAAATAAAAATGGAAGTGAAATGAATGGCTGAATTAAAAGAAAGAAAATGTTTACATAATTTGAATTTCAGTAGATGTACAAATTGCGAATTTGTAATAGGCCAAACAGAAGATTTAACATCAATTTATTCAAATAGAAATACCAAGAGATTTGACTATCATTTAGGCGCACTAATAGAAAATTATGAATATTGGAAATCCAAAGAAGACTATGGTCAGGATAAAAAAATCAATAGACATTATAAAGAACACTATTGTTCTTTTTGCAATAAAATTTATTTGGATAAATCCAAGATTGAATATCTAAAAGAAAAATTTAGAAAAAATCAAAGAATGAATATAACCGCAAAGAATAACTTAATAAGTAAAAATTTGGAGGTTTATAATTGAAATACTTAGTTACATATAGTTTTGAGATACTTTTATGCCTATTAGAATTTTATTTAGAAAAAGGAAAAGATAAAATAACTTTTAATGAGATTAAAAAAAGAATCGGAGGAAATAGACAAAAATTTTATCATCGATGCAAAACTCTTGAAAAAAACGGGTTGATTTTAAAAAATAAATCTCCAATCAAAAGCTACAAAAAACGTTCACTAATTTTATATTCCATTACTAAAAAAGGAATCAATTCTGTTTTAAATTTTATTCTAAAATATCAATTTATTGATAATATTATTAGATTCTTTAAGAAGTATCCATCTTATAGTGATATTGATATTAAAAAATATCGTGAATTAATAAAATAAGAAAGGAAATAAGCTATAACAATATTAATTTTTCTGATTTTTCATAAATTAAAAAAATTTTGATAATAGATTAATTCTTACAGAGAGATATAAAATAAAAATTTGTTTATTTTGACTTTATTTGGTGGATCTTTAACAAGAAGATCATAAAAGACAAATTAGATTAAAAGGAAATTTTTAAAAAAATAAAAATTAAAACTGGAAATCTTTTTAAAAAAAAATAGAGAGAACAAAAAACTCTTTAAAAAATTTAAATCTTTTTACTTAAGAATACTAATTCCAAAATTGAAACATATATAATGTTGAATAAGATGAAGGATATAATATTTTGAGTGTCAATTGTGATTTACTTTTATTAAAATTTTTTATTCTATATTTGAAATTTTATTTTAGTTGACAATCGTCTATTGAAATGGAGACGATCGTCTATTCTATGTTATAGTCATCCATCTACTTAAACTTTATAAAAAGAATAACATATATTATTTATATTCCATTTAAATTAACTCGGAACCAAATTTAAGAATTTTAATAAAAATTAAAAGTATAAATTTAAAATTGGAAAAAGTTAAAAAGAGTGATATTGGATTAAGATTTCATTTGATAAAGGGAGCAACAATAAATTCCAGTATTTAAAAAATCAAATTATGACAAAAAGTGAAAAATTATATGGAAATACCACCAAAAAAGAAAATCGCAAATTTTGAGGCTAAATTAATTGTCCCAAAAATATATAAAAAAATCGAGGTAAATTAAAATGTTAAGTAAAGAAAGAAAATATATTGAATTAAGTGAAGATACTTTAAAAAATGAGGAGGAATCTGATGATCATTCATTAGATTTGGAAGGAATCAAAAAAGTAAATATTTCCGACATGATAATTTCGGATAAATTTAAAAAATGTAATTATCATGAATCCAAAAAGTTTGACCTGCTTATACTTTCTTCTTACCTCGGATTGTTTGCTTTGACATATTATTTATTGATACTATTTTTTGTACCTATTGAACTCCTTCCCGTCTTGGTGCGGATACAGTTAATCTGCGTTCAAATATATGCTTTCAGGATTTTAAGATTAAAAAGAACATATTTATCCAGACTGCAATTTATTCTAATATTTTCTACATTCATCTCTCTGGGAATTCTAGACCTCTTTTTTATATTTAGCTCTTTTTTCAATTTGGCATCGATTGCAACAACCGGAGCTTTAATATTATCAATTTTTCTTTACCGAAGAATCTCATTTAATATAGATAAGTATGAATTACTTAATTATTATGAAAAAAACAAAAAAAGAAATAATCTTATCATAATTTTTGCCCCTATTCTTTGTTGGTTTGTATTCTTAACTTTCTGGGGTTATGAATCCTACGGACCTTTTATTCAGGGACGTACTGATTTTGCTTCAATGCTTATTCAATGGTCGTTAATAATTTTATCGATAATTTGTATAACCGTAATATTTTCTCTGCTTTCCGGCTATGTTACTAGAAATATCAGGGAAAATCGAGAGGCAGAATCTTTATTAAGCAGTTCAATATATTCGGACAGACTTAACAAATATGGATTTATAGAAATTTATCTTAGAAAAAAGACTACGTTATTAGCGGTGTCCCTAATAATCGTGGGAACCTTCGCGCTATATATATTTTTTACAGATCCCCTTAATTTTATTTTCACTCTCATTTTATTGGCAGTAGTCCCGCTTCTTTTTACCATAAACGTGAAGAAAAAAATTAGAAAACGTATAGAACTCGAAAATAAAGATTCAAGAAAAGTAAATAAGGATTTGAGCATTCCGAAATATGATTACAATAAGGAATTAGATAGACTCGGTCGCATAAAGAATATACCGGTCAAAATAACCGATAAGATAAAGGGTCTCTATAGACGTGCTGAAATTGAACGGGATTTTAAAACTCAATCGATGGAAAGCAAACAAGATCAGTTGAAAGAATATAGACACCAAGGCGCAGCAATATTAATGGTTATCTTTCTCATTGTAATGCCGTTGGTATTTGCAGTTGCATCTCTTGTTAGAATTCAATGCCCGGATCTTCAATTTGCACAAGTTCCACAGAGAGATAGAATCAGGTTAGCATCGGGAAATTATTCGGAATTGGATTTCTATTCGGATTTAGAATTTTATCCAAGCCTCGAAAGCCTCGATGATATTTCATTTAATGGAGGGTTTCTTCTAAAAACGAAAGTTTCTATCCTTCTCGGGCAATCGGTAAGGATGCACATTGTACTTGTTCCCGAGAACGTGACCGAAATTGACGAACATATTATAAAATCATCGTATAATATATATTCCGATTATAATAAAGGGCCTTTAACTAATCATTCCCTATTTGTGAGAGTATCCTTGGATGAATTAAACCTTCTTCCAGGCATATACAAGGTCTATGTTTATTATCAAATGGTCGACGGATTTTCGGGCAAAATTTCCGATCCTAAAGTTTATGATTTGACATTAGCAAAAGACAATTTAAAAATTATCGCTAATAATCCATTTGGACCGGCTGATGGCTATGTTCTAGGAGTTGTTTATACCTTTGAAAATGAAGAGAAAACCTGCAGGTCCGTAATTTACGATGGGAAGATCGTGAATTCCTTGAATGAAAGCGTTCAAATTTATAATTTATCACTTTATTTTGAATTAGATGATAACAAATTTGATAAAATTGCCCTAATAAATACAAGCGTGGACGGAACTTTTTATTATAATTATACCGTATACGGTTCAATTAACTTAAATGCACAAGCACTCGTTGAACATAATGGATCGGAGCTTTATAATCCGTTGAGTTATATAGAATATGCTGCAGTTGAATGTGAAAATGGCGATCTGTTATTTCTCCATGATTATGACGGTGATGGATGGCCAGACGGATGGCCTTTCAGTCTATATGACTTACTGGATGCGCTAAGAACGCAGGGAACCGCTTCCGAAAGTTTGGATTTTCAGGCAAATTTCGATGAGAATACGGGATTAATAACGTTGGATTCGATTCACGGCTTACAGGGAACCTTGGAAGGAAACACAACTTGGATTGAGGGAAAATATGATTACGGATTATATTTCGATGGAGATGGAAACATTATTAATTATCCCAGTTTTGAGGTTGGCAGTAATTATCTGGATAATACAATTGATGGGAGTCATACCAGAGCAATTAGTTTCAGTAATACCTATACAAATCCAGTGGTTGTTGCCTATATGTGGGAGAGAGGCGGAGGTCAGTCGGTTGAGATACGGGTAAAGGATATTACCTCAACCGGATGCACTATCTTTTCGGAAGAGAATGATGATGAGACTCATAATGATGAAGATTTCGGATATATTGTGATGGAAGCGGGCGTATGGCAACTGCCAGACGGCACAAAAATTGAGGCGGGTACGGTTTCTACAAGTAGCGATCATTTCGACGGAGATGACTTCGGAGGAGAAGTGGTCTACTTCTCACAATCTTTCAGCTCAACTCCTGCAATTTTACATACTTTAAATTCATATAATAATGGTGCATTTAAGGCTTCAATCGTCCATAGTGCAACCGCTTCTTCTTTTACTACTCAACAAATAACAGGTAAAGTATCTACTCCTACATCAACCGAAACGATAGGTTGGATTGCCATTGAGGCAGGAAAGACGGGCACTATTAGCGGAGTAGAATATGAGACCGGTTTGGAAAACGATGGCACTCCCGATGGTGTAGATGATACTTACCACCAAATAGATTTTGCTCAATCTTATAGTTCAGTTCCAATTATATTAGTGAGTCAAGATTCTGCTCTTGATGATCAGAAACATAGTTCATACGCAAAAGGGGCTGTTGCAAATCCCACGACCACCACATACACCCAATTATATGCAGAAGAGACGCAAATCAATGATGGAGGGGAAAGAAATCACGACGATGAGTTTTTTGGATATTGGATATTTGAGTCGGCTTTTTCATACTCAGGACAATCAGGGTATTATGACTTTGATTACGTTGACTTCAGCGATGTTCTTGACAATGCATTTGGAACTACAAATGATGAGTTTGTAGTATCCGCGTGGGTGCGCCCTACAATTTTAGCATCAGACCAGAACGATCACGGGATTAAAAACTGTTTTATATCGAAAGACGGCAATCTTGAAATCGGAATAAATGAGAGCGGATATCTTTCTGTTTATATAAATACAAACTTGGTAGAGACAACGGCATATTACGGGTCTTACGGCTCCGTGGGAACAAATGTATGGCAATTCGTGGCTGTGCGGTATAATTACAGCGAGGTAGACGTCCTCATTGATCATACCTGGTATCGTTCCGCCATTGGAGGGACTCCCGAACCCTGGGAAGGCGGGGGAATGCTCAAAAGTGGAGGGAAATTTATAGTAGGTGCCGAACTTACCGATTATTCCTGCTTTACAGGAAGATTGGACGAGATCTCCGTTTTTAACCAGACCGTATCCGATTCCGAGATCGAAGAGTATAGGGATAAGGTCGTCCCCCCGAAACCTTTAGAAATCACGGCAATAATCAAAAAGGAGGATGGTGGGGGCGGTTGGGAATCGATTACGACTCCTGGAGAATTGATTGACGGATATATTAATTTCTGGTGTGAAAAGACCCCCAATGAGGACAAGATCATAACTCTTATGGAATATTACCTAACTACTTCCATTCCCGATTTACAAGATCCTAATCCT